>Ga0315908_10003977_pt1 | contig 10691 bp, 11 predicted proteins | sample LakEriMetagenome_12_FD_203520 | JGI IMG/M metagenome (GOLD analysis project Ga0315908, IMG submission 203520) | Freshwater fungal communities from buoy surface, Lake Erie, Ohio, United States - Buoy 4 MA124 | ecosystem: Environmental > Aquatic > Freshwater > Lake > Lake biofilm | place: USA...
CTGCAGTTGCGGGGTGCGTGGAGAACAGACGCGAAACATCAAGTCCGGTTCCGCGCTTGTGGTGCATCTCTGCAAGCGGGTTGTGAATGTATGCCTGGGCTTGTGCAGGTGCGACTTGCATCGGACTACGTGCGGCCAGGATCTCGATCTTCTCTAATGCACTGGCGAGTGATTCGCCACTACCCAAAAGTTCTGCTGCGCCGCGGTCTGCTTCGAATTCACGGCTACGACTAATCGCCATCTGAATGAGTCCGGCTGCCATTGGTGCAAACATTGCGACAACAAGAACAACAATTGGATTGCCGCGCTCTTCGTCATCTCGAGAACCGCTGAACATGCTGGCGAACATTGCCATCTGTGCAATCGCAGAGATGGCTGTTGCAACAGCCGCTGCCACAGAACCAATCAGAATGTCTCTGTTGCGAACATGCATCAATTCGTGAGCCATCACACCTTCTACTTCTTCGCGGGTGAGCTGTTGAAGAAGCCCTGTTGTGGCGCAGACGACGGCGTGTTCAGGGTTGCGACCAGTAGCGAATGCATTGGGCTGATCGCTAGGTGACACAGCAACGCGTGGCATTGGTAGTCCTGCACGCTGGGCGAGATCGCGAACCATACCGTAGAACTCTGGGTGGTCGGCTTCAGTAATGACTTGGGCTTTTGCAGAACGTAATGCCAGCTTGTCACTTGACCAGTAGGACCAACCCACCATTCCAAACGCAAGGAAGAGCCCGATCATCACGGACCCACTGCTGCCGCCTCCGAGCAGGGATGCGATCCCCACAATGAGGCCGCCCATTGCGGCAAGAAGAATCGTTGTTTTAGCGGTGTTCTTGAACATGGTTTTCTCCTAGGTGATGGTGGTGGTTACTTGGACATGAAGCGACGAACGATGACCTTGCGGATTTCTTCCACCCACAAGACAGATGATGCAACAGCGACACAGACCATCCATTGATTGAATGAAATGGATTGTGTGTTGAACAGACTCTGCATGAAGCTCACGTGCGTGACTGCTATCTGCAACAGAAGAACAACAGCGAGTGACCACCAGAGGTACTTGTTGGTGAAAGTCAACTTGGTGAACACTGTGCGGCTCTCGCTGCGAACGTTCAAGATGTTGAAGAACTGGAAGAGAACGAAAGTGTTGAGTCCCATTGTTCCTGCAACTGACGCTGTTGTGGCTGCTACTTCTTCGCCAGGTGCAAGGGTGAAGAGCAATGTGGTGGCAACGGCCATCACGAGTGCACTGAGGCCAACCGTGACCCAGCGTTGCTTGGTGAGGATTGGCTCATCTTTTGGTCGGGGAGTGCGTGACATCACGGAGCTGCCACCTTGGTCGACACCCAATGCCATTGCTGGTGGTCCGTCCATGATGATGTTCACCCACAAGATTGCAATCGCGGTGAATGGTTTGCGATCCATGATTCCGGTGACGGAACATGCAAGGAACACCATTGCGAAACCAAGCGTAGTGCTCAACTGGAAACGAACAAACTTCACGATGTTGTCGTAGATGACGCGACCGCGTTCAACAGCGCCGACGATTGTGGCGAAGTTGTCGTCTGTGAGAACCATCGTGGCGGCTTCTTTTGTCACCTCGGTGCCGGTGATACCCATTGCAACGCCGATGTCTGCCTTCTTCAGCGCAGGTGCATCGTTGACGCCGTCACCTGTCATCGCGACAACATTGCCCTTGCGTTGCAATGCTGCAACAAGACGAATCTTGTGGCTCGGAGATACGCGAGCAAAGACCGATGTGGTGTCGAGGGCTGTGTCGAGGTCGTCGTCACTCAGTGAGTCAAGATCTGCACCCGTCAATGAATCGCCTGTGAGTCCGAGGTCTTTTCCGATGGCAGCAGCAGTGATTGCGTGGTCACCAGTGATCATCTTGACGTCGATACCAGCCTGATGGGCGATGGCAATTGCTGCAGCTGCTTCAGGTCGTGGCGGGTCAATGATGCCGATGAGAGCGAGGAATGTGAGGTCTTCAATCAAGGTGATGGGGTCTTCGTCAGAAATCTCACCCCATGCCTCGAGGTCGAAGTCGCGGTGAGCAACTGCAAGTACGCGCAGACCTTGGGATGCAAGACGCTCATTGTGTGCGATGAAATCAGCCGAGAGGTTCGCTACTGGTACAGCTGCGCCTGTTGCATCGATTGCTCGGTTTGAGCGTGACAGCAGTACATCGGGTGCGCCCTTGACGAAGACGCGCACAATGTCGACTCCTTCATCGGTGACAATTTGATGGAAGGTGGCCATGAACTTATGAGCGCTGTCAAACGGCACTTCTGCAATACGTGGACGATCTTCGCGCAGGTTGGAAACTTCTAGTCCGCCCTTCATGGCGAGCACTGCAAGTGCACCTTCGGTGGGATCGCCAACAAGTTCCCATTCGTTGTCTCCGATGCGACGAACAGCCGAGTCGTTACATAGGGCCATTGGATACAGAGCAGATACAAGAGAGAGTGGGTCGTCTCCGCGTGCTGAAGTGATTCGGCCTTCTGGGGAGTAGCCCTCTCCGGAAATGTGGTGCGATGTGTTCATGTACACGAGTTCACGTGCAGTCATTTGATTCAACGTGAGAGTGCCGGTCTTGTCAGAACAGATCACGCTGGTACAGCCCAATGTTTCAACACTGGCGAGTCGCTTCACAATGGCGTTCTGTTTCGCCATGCGTGATGTACCGATTGCAAGAGTCACTGCAGTGACTGCAGGAAGACCTTCTGGAATAGCTGCAGCTGCAAGTGCAACGGCAGTCAACATGAGGTCTTCGAACTTGTCACCAGAGATGAGGCCAATGATGAAGACAACGCCGACAATGACGCCAGCAAGTTTTGCAAGAGAGTGGGCGAGTGTGTCGAGTTGCTTCTGAAGAGGTGTCTTCTCTGTCTCGGTATCTTGCAGCAGGCCTGCGATGTGGCCCATCTCGGTATTCATGCCAGTGGCGGTTACGACGAACTCAGCGCGACCTCGTGTCACCGTTGTGTTCATAAAGACGGTGCACTTGCGGTCGCCAATAGAAGCGTCTTCTTTCACTGGATCAAGTGACTTTGTTGATGCGAGGCTTTCACCGGTCAGTGATGCCTCTTCAATCTCAAGGTTGACGGCGGAGAGGAGGCGTCCGTCAGAGGGAACGCGGTCGCCCGCTTCGATGAGCACGATGTCGCCAGGAACGATTTGTTCCGTAGGAACATTTTCAAGCTCGCCGTTACGACGCACTCGCGCTGACGATGCGAGCATCTTCTTTAGAGCATTGAGTGAAGCTTCTGCTTTGTTCTCTTGAACAAAACCAATGATCGCATTGATGAGAACAACCGTCATCACAACAATGGGGGTCTTGATTTCCTTGGCAACAACAAGGCTGACAATTGCGGCAATGATCAAGATGACCGTCAACATGTTGGTGAACTGGCTCGCAAACCGCTTCCACGCAGGGATTGCTTCCTTCTCTGCCAAACGGTTGGGCCCGAATGTCATCAGACGATTTGTGACGTCATCTGAGTTCAAACCATTTGAGTCGGCGGAAAGAGCAGAGAGAACTTCTTGCGCAGACAAGGCATGCGCGTGAATCTGAGTCTCAGAATTGGTGGTGTGTGCTGCGGGGGCAGGGGACATTAGGTTTTCCTTCGGCTAGCGAACTGGCTTGCCGAAGGTCTCTCCCAACCCTTGCGGGTTTCCGTGCCGGGCTTTTTTCACCGTACTGACGACACTGGAATTGGTAGGGATACTCCCCCTCGTGCTGGAAATTATAGATGAGTCTTCTAATCTCGGGGGCATGGCAGACGAGAAAATCCACCCCAATGTGGCAAAAGTGACAGATGCCGCCCGAAATGCGGGGTTTGAGATTCAGGTGAAGAAATTTCCCGAAGGCACAAAGACAGCTCAAGATGCAGCGACTGCCATCGGTGTATCGGTTGGCCAGATTGTGAAGAGCCTGGTGTTCGGCGTGGACGACGAAATCGTGATGGCTCTTGTGAGTGGATCGAATCAGTTAGACGAGAAGAAGCTTGCTGCGGCGGCTGGTGGTGCGAAGTGCAAGCGCGTCGACGCTGATGCAGTGCGCGAGGCAACTGGTTTTCCCATTGGCGGCGTGCCTCCCTTTGGTCACAGCACACAACTGCGCGTGTTCGTGGATCCGGACTTGTTGCAATACGACGAGGTATGGGCTGCAGCAGGAACATGGAACGACAACTTTGGCGCGTCACCTGCGGACATTGTGCGTGTTGCTGGTGGCGTGGTCACCGATCTGAAGCGCGACTGATTGCTCAGGCGAGGATCAACAACGCTGCCATCACGCCTTCGATAACGAGACCGGCGATGTTCTCTTTCGTACGTGATTTATCGATGACGAATGAGATCGCTCGTGCAATAAAGGCTCCAGCCCATGCCGCTCCAAGCACGAGCGCAGCATCGCTAGTGGCGATAAGTGTGACAGCAACACCTGCGCCGATGAAGAGTCCACCGTAGGTGGCGCGTACCTCTGAAGTTCCAAGTCGACCAGGAATCTGGAGTCCGATTGTCCGGCTTACTTGTTTCGGCCAGATAAGTCCGAGACAACCAGCGACGATTGAGATGATGGCACCGACGTAACCCATTGCGTTCATCTGGTAATTATTGCATCCGGATTCCTGATTGTTCAGTCTCTGATTGCGGGTGCAATATGTTCATGTTGTTCCTCCAGTAAATTTCAATACATGGTTCGTCCGACTAAAGAGATTCGCAAGCGGCTCCGTTTTAATTTGACCGAAGCACGGGAGGCTTGGATGTTTAAGGACTTCGACCGTTGTTGGTCCTTGTTGGAAGACGCACATGTGCTCAGCCAGCCGTGGGCGTGGCGGCATGTGAGAGTGCACGGATCAATGTTTGTCGCTGCAATAGTGCAACGAGATGTGCGTGAAGTTCGGGGCCAGTTATCGAGGATTGCAGTGGCAGGTCCTGGTTCGTTATCGGGTCGCTATCCAACGGGAAACACAGGACGTGCCCGTGTTCCCGCGACACAGCCAATGCCGATTGCTGGAGAACTTGCAGAGGTGCTCCAACGAGCAGGGCAGCGAATCGACTGATCTAATCGTTCGTAAAGGGTTGCCTAAACCAACAGCGGCGTGCCTCCGTTTGGTCACACAACCCAACTTCGTGTGTTTGTTGATCCGGACTTGTTGCAGTACGACGAGGTGTGGGCAGCGGCAGGAACGTGGAACGACAACTTCGGTGCAGCACCTGCAGACATCGTTCGTGTTGCAGGCGGCTTAGTCACCGACCTCAAACGTTCATCCATATAGGTTGAATACATGGTTCTTGAACATGCACTGTTAGATGTGATCCCGGGGTTAGAGGTCGAATTCGAGGACGCATTTTCTCGTGCTCGAGAAATCATTTCACAATCGCCTGGCTTCATTAGCCTGAAGATCGTCCGAGGGATGGAGCGGCCAAGCTCGTATTTGCTACTCGTTGAGTGGGAAACGCTCGAGGATCACACGATTGGGTTCAGGCAGTCTGATCGATATACGGAATGGCGGGAGTTGTTGCACCACTTCTATGACCCGTTCCCGATCGTCGAGCATTTTGTCGAAATCCAGCCTTAAATCCAAAGTTCATTGAAACACTGATAATCCAAAGGTTGCTGAAACCAATGGTGGCGTGCCTCCGTTTGGTCACAGCACCCAACTGCGTGTGTTCGTGGATCCTGACTTGTTGCAGTACGACGAAGTGTGGGCAGCAGCCGGAACGTGGAACGACAACTTCGGTGCTGCGCCGGCGGACATTGTGCGAGTCGCTGGTGGTGTGGTCACCGATCTCAAGCGCTCGTGAGTGCAACTTTCGCTACTCAGTAGGATTGATTTATGTCTAATGGAACAGAGCGTTGCGAAGAAGGGTGTGCCTTTGTATGGGATGTGATTGATCCGAACGAGATTGGCAATCGCATCAGAAAAGGCGCCGCCGACATTACTCATCTCATCGCGGACGGCTCGAGGGCTGACATTCGCTCGTCGCCAGAAGTTTGGTCGCCGCTGGAGTATGCCGGACATGTTCGAGATGTCTTGCTCAATCTTCGAGATCGTCTTGTGGTTGCTCTAAACGAAGACAATCCTCTATGTAAAGGTTTGTTTGGGACACCTCGAATTGAACTCGGTCTGTACGGTGGCGATTCCTCCGCTCTGGTGGCACAAGAACTGCAAACTGCTGCTTCTCTGTTTGCACGAACCTGGGAACGCATCCCGGAAGATCTGCGAAGTCGAACGATGGTGTACGGCTATCCGAGATTGGCTGATCGCAGTCTCACTTGGGTCGCAGCTCAGGCTTTACACGAAGTGGAACATCATTTAGAAGATGTCAAGGCTGGTTTGGGCGCCTCATAAAAGGTTGCCTAAACCAACGGCGGCGTGCCTCCGTTTGGTCACAGCACCCAACTGCGTGTGTTCGTGGATCCTGACTTGTTGCAGTACGACGAAGTGTGGGCAGCAGCCGGAACGTGGAACGACAACTTCGGTGCTGCACCTGCGGACATCGTGCGTGTCGCAGGTGGCGTCGTCACCGACTTGAAGCGCGCCTAATCATCAGACTTTGGTGGCCCACACTTCTACGTACGGGCCATGTGTGACGTCGTTGATGTGAAAACCAGTAGTTCTCACTGCAGTTTCGAACGAATCGTCTGGCCATGTTGTGTACCAGCGTCGACCATCACTCTCGTCAAGCCATCCAGTTTCTCCAGTTGCAGGCACGCATGCATAAAGGAGACCATTTGGTTTCATTAGATCTCTCAGTTCATGGAGAAGTTTCTCTACTTCTGATTTCTCCAAGTGAACAAGAGAAGCTTGCGCCCAAACACCATCGAAGGAGTTCGGTGTGAAGATGGAACTGATGTTTCGAATATCGCCTTGAATGACATCACCATGTCGACCAGCCATTTCGATGAATGCAGGATTCAACTCGATACCTATGGGCTTGTGTCCACTTTCGCTGAAGATCCGAATATCACGTCCAGGTCCACAGCCAAGGTCGAGGATGTGAGAAGCAGGGGAGAGGAGTGAAGCGAAACGAGTGGGTCGATCGAGCAGATGGCTTGCGTACTTCTCTTCATAGGCAATCGGATTCGCACTGTATGCCGCGACAGAAATGATGACAGGATCATCGTTGGGGCTTGTACTCACATGTCAATAGTGCCATGTAGATGGAGCATTTGATGATGGGTTTTCTGAAGCAACAACGGCGAGTCGCCGACCTGAAGCGCGCCTGATTCCTAAATTCAGATATCGACTTCACCAGAGATGCAAGTGGCAACGTTTCCGCCAATCCACACCACATCTGAATCATCAATGTCAACCTTCACGACGCCCGCGTATCCAATTGCAGTTCCTTGCGAAGCAAGGTACGGGGAATTAAACCGACCTGAGCTGATCAACCATTGAGCAAGCGATGCATTAAGACTTCCAGTGACTGGATCTTCAAGGGTGATTCCATTCGATGAATAGAAGGCTCGAACCTCATACGCAAATCGTGATTCGGCTACGTGTGCTCCCGCTACTCCCAGAGTCAGTTTCATTGGCTTGGGCTGAATTGCCAGTACTTCATCCGCTGAGGCAAGAAGGATGCCGATCCAGCCCGGTCCATTGTCGATCCACGCCGCATCGATGATTGCATCACGACTGATGCCCAGCGACTCGGCCGCCTCACGAATCAAGGCATCGTCGACCGGCCCACTTTTCAAGAGCGGAGGCGCTGCGAAGGAAAGAGAATTGTCGTCGCGCCGCACGTTGACGAGACCAACTTTGCACTCCTGCACAATTGTGTTTCCATCTTTCGGTACGCCTCCGTTTGTCAGCCATGCATGCGCTGAACCTAAAGTTGGATGACCCGCGAAGGGAAGCTCTTCGGTGGGCGTGAAGATTCTGACTTGGTAATCAGCTGATGCATGTGTGGGAGGAAGGAGAAAGGTCGTTTCGGACAAGTTCGTCCATTTGGCGAATGTCTGCATGCCGCTTGTTGTCAAACCTTCAGCGTCAACCACAACAGCAAGGGGATTCCCGCGATATGGATTTTCTCCGAAGACATCAACCTGGACAAATCGCCGTTTCATGGAAACCATTCTCGCTCGTCAATGTGACCAAGACGAGTACATAGAAGGGATTTCACCTCAGTTTTTCTTAAGCAAGACAGGGGTGCCCGTTTGTTCACGGCAGTCAACTGCGTGCGTTGCCTGTGGCGTCGTCACCGACCTAAAGCGGATGTGAACTCATAAACTGAATCAGTGAGTTCTTCCGGTGCCTCAGAGTTTGAGATCTGCGAGCATCGGCTTTTCACCGCATCAGATTTGTTGCGGCTAAACGACTTTGCTAAGTCTGAGAACATTCAAGTCGTATCGAAGCTCATCAGTTCTTGGAGCGACAACGAATCGTTTTTCGGTGAGCGAGGTGAGGGCCTGTGGATTGCGCGCTCCACTGAGTCAGGTGAAGTAATCGGTGTTGGGGGAATCACAATCTGTCCAACATTCACGGAAGGTAGACGTGTTCGACGTTTCTACATTGCGCCGCACTGGAGGCGTCGTGGCGTCGCGACAGCTTTGGCCCACCAATGCATCGAGCGAGCGAAATCTGCTGGCGTGTCAACCGTGACATGTCATGCCGCAGCGTCCGCGATTGCGCCAAGGTTCTGGGAATCCATCGGTTTTGAACCTGTCGCAGATTCTGACATCACCCATGTATTGCACTTAACTGATCAGTAGGTCTCCGATGTCGGTAATTCTTCGTGCAGCAACAATGAATGATTCAAATCTGTTGAAGAATTGGGACCTTGATGAAGCGGTTGAGTATTCCGGTGGGGACGATGACAGTTATGACTGGGACTATGAACTTCCTCGGAACGTCGACTGGCGCGAGTTCCTAGTTGCGGAGGTCGACGCAGTTCCAATTGGAATGATCGTGCTTATCGATGCCTTGCGGGAAGAAAGTCACTACTGGGGACAGGACGTCCCTGCTGATTCTTGGGCCATTGACATTTGGATTGGGGATCAAGAGCATCGATCCAAGGGATATGGGGCATTGATGATGCAGCAAGCGTTGCAGAGATGTTTTGTTAATCATGGCGCGAGCTCGGTGCTGATTGATCCGTTACAAAGTAATCATCGTGCTATCAAGTTTTATCGTCGTGTTGGTTTCACGGATGTTGGACCAAGACGGTTTGAAAATGATGATTGCTTGGTTATGTCCATTACACGTGACATGTTCGAGAATTGATCAGGACGGTCGTTTCCAAAACTGATCGCAGATTGCCTCTGTTTGGCGGGCGCCAGCAGACATCGTGCGTGTCGCAGGTGGTGTAGTCACCTACCTGAAACGTCAAGCATTGGATTGTTCTCAGGCTCTAACATCTGGTGATGGGCCGCGTCTACGAAGAAATCTCGACCGAACTTGCTGAATGGATCGGACAACAGAAGATGTTCTTCGTCGGTACGTCACCGTTATCAGAATCGGGGTCCGTCAACATCTCGCCAAAGGGTTACGACACATTTCGGATAGTTGATTCGCAAACTGTTGCATACCTAGATCTCACTGGAAGTGGCGCGGAGACGATTGCGCACTTGCGAGAAAATGGTCGCATCACATTCATGTGGTGTTCGTTCGAAGGTCCGCCCAGGATTGTCCGAATACATGGACGGGGAAGAGTTGTGTCTGCAAATGACGTTTCGTTCCAAGGAGTGTTTAATGAAATTCCTGGAGCTCGTTCAATCATCGTGGCGACAGCAGAACGAATTTCAGACTCGTGTGGGTATTCCGTGCCTGTGATGAAATACGAAGAAGAACGTACCCGCCTCAGGGAGTGGGCTGACAACAAGACCGAGCAGGAACTTAATGATTACCGTCAGATGAAGAACTCTTCATCTATTGATGGACTCCCTGCTCTTGAGAAGGGACCTAGGTCATGAGTGCACCAACCGATTACATCGAAGTAGAAACAGTCATAGCTGCTGATATTGCAACGGTGTGGTTGTTTGTGAGCGACATCAATGTTCCTGCACAGTTCTCTCGGGAGTTTCAGGGAGCCGAATGGCTCGACACGCCTGGTCTTGGCGGTACGTTCCGTGGCGACAACGCCCTCGGGGACTACAAATGGTCAACCACGTCGGTCGTCACGGACTACGCCGAGAACACATCATTTGCATGGACGGTCGGTTCGGTGGAAGAGCCCGTCGCAATGTGGGGCTTTACGCTTTCTGGCCACGACGGTGATGTGTTATTGAAGATGCATGCAACGATGGGGCCAGCGATGAGCCCTCCACGTGCGTCTGCTCTAAAGGATCCTGAGAACGCTGAGACCATTATCTCGAAGCGTCTTTACCAATGGTCGAAGAATATGACAGCCACAGTCGAAGGCATCAAGTCGCTCAGCGAGCAGTAGGCGCAAAATAGAGTTGTCACATGTCAAACAGTGACGAAACAAGCCGAGTGCTGCGTGCCTATGCCGAAGCGTGGCTCGCATCAGACCTTGAAAAAGTATTTGCCTCGTATCACGACGACATCGAACTGCATTACATGGGGGAGAGCCCGCTCGCGGGTACTCATCGTGGGCGTGATGCTGCGTTCGCTGTTCTTGCCCAGGCTTCAATACGAACTGGTCGCAAGTTGATTGATGTGGAAGACGTTCTCGTCGGTGAATCTCTTGGCGCATTGATAGCGGTCGAAGACCTGGGGGAA
>Ga0315908_10003978_pt1 | contig 10688 bp, 11 predicted proteins | sample LakEriMetagenome_12_FD_203520 | JGI IMG/M metagenome (GOLD analysis project Ga0315908, IMG submission 203520) | Freshwater fungal communities from buoy surface, Lake Erie, Ohio, United States - Buoy 4 MA124 | ecosystem: Environmental > Aquatic > Freshwater > Lake > Lake biofilm | place: USA...
TTATTATTATTATTATTATTATTATTATTATTATTATTATTATTATTATTATTACCATTCAATAGTTCCATAACCAAATAAATATGATATTCCCCTTCGAAGACTTCATAAAGTTTAACAATGTTTGGATTATCTATCATCATCATTAAATGAATTTCATTAATAAGTCCTATCTTTGGAAAATAATATGATAAAATATAATTAATACCCTTGCCTTATTGGTAGTAGAATCTGAGAGTAGATTTTTTTTATCGAAAGTTTTAACTGCATATTCTTAGAGATTATCTAGATTTTTGGAGAGGACAACTTTAGCGAATGTGCCTCTTCCAATGACCTTCTGATTTTTATAGAATTTTCCGAAATAGGCTTGAATGCATGTCTTTTTGAGATGGAGAGTCCATTAATTGAAAAGTTAAAGAGAAGGAACATAAAGAATAGTGAACTGCTGATTAAGGGTGAAGATAAAGAGAAACTTGTCAGGAGTGTCTTTAAATTCAGGGTCGTCAAAAATATTCAAGAACTCACTCTTCACTCCTCTTAATATCAAAATTTTATTAGCTACTTCTTACACTTCATTATCATATCTCTCTAGTCTGTCTTTATACAATCTGTAATAATGCTATTTCTTCCCTTGTTTCTTGCTTCTTTTCCATAATATACTCTCCATCAACACTTCATCACTAACATATGCGAACATAGTATTAAGTTTCACATCCCCCTTCTTATTATCCAGCCAGAATGATTTAGAGTTACGAACATATATTAAGTTACGTTCTTCTTCTGTCTAGATGTAATTCTTCTAGTCAAAAAACGAACCCTTTATTATATTCTCCATAACTATTTATTAATATTATATACAATTATTAATTATATTATATAAAATCATCCATATTATATAAAATTATTATTAATAATATTTAAAATTTATATATTATATTTGGATATAAAAAATGATCAATCAGTAATAGTAATTGTTAAGAATTTGATCAAGAGTGTATTTAATAGCATCTACATCCTACTTTTACATATTGGTTGTTTGCATATACTCTTTTTTATCTACTAATTATCCTTTGGTACAAGCATAGACCCAGAATTCAAGCCAACAAATATATTATCTTTGATATTCTTTACCATCATCAAATAAAGCTATATTCATCAACTCCTATGGCTTTTCATGACCTTATTTTACCGTAATTATATCATCACTTTAGAGTCTCAACTTTTTTACATAACATTCATAAAAATTACTAAATTCAATAGGGTTTAAATATCCCAAATTTATAAACAACCTTCCTGATTTATATCCACTATTTAGCCAACATTACTATATACTTTCTCCTTATTATATTAATCCTACTTACTCCTCTTTACTTAATAACTTTTAGCAAATTATTGGTAGTTCAAAACTTATTAAAGGCTTAAATAAATTTATTATTTTTTATTAATTTTCTTCATTATTTTTCTCTCTTTTATCTAATTATTTTTACTTTAATTTTCTATTTTATGTGCTTTTCATTTATTATATTTTATCCAAATTATATTTGTAATCATTTATTTTTACATATTTATTATTTTTCTTATCACTTAAATTTTCATTTAAATTTATTATTGCCAATTTATAAGTGCCCTTTTTCCTAATTCTTTCTTCTATTTCTTTAACATCTTCTAAATTTCAAATAACTTTTGTTCCTGTTTTTATTGTTTCTTGTAATTCATCAATCTATTTTTACTTTTTTTCTTCATATTATTTTTAATTTAAGCTATTTTATTATTTTATTTTTTAATCTTAAATTTATTAATCAAAAGAAGTATTATTTTTTATCTATTATTTTTAATCTTTTAATCTTATCGTTGAATTAGTTTTATGTTTTTTAAGAGATTCGATATTTTAAAGATTTATTAAATAAAGAAATAAAAAAATAGATAAAAAATTATGAATAATAAGTTTAATAAACATGATAATAATATTAATAAAAATAAGAAAAATAATAATAAAATTAATGATAATAATTATAATGATAATAAATATTGATAATAAAATAATAAAATATAATCAATTGTAGTTGTATTGTTAATTTATCTAATTGAGACCAGTATATTTATTAACCAAATGAATGACAGGAATTGATAGAGTTGAAGTGATAATAATAGTGGAAAATACTATTATTGTGTTTATCCATCTATCACTAAGTCCATCTGTTTATATTTTAGCTTAACTAAAACCGATTTCAGAGTTTTTGATATCAAAAATAGTATAATATTTGTTTAAAAAAGGCATTCCTAGTATAATAGTATCATTGTTTTGATTTTCAATTATCATTAAAGAGCATCTAGCTTTAATGTTATTTATATAGTATTATGGTTCTAAGGTGAGTTCATTTTCAATCAATTATAAATTATTGGTTTTCTTTTTATCGATATATTTGATTTTAAAGTTGTCCTTGATAATCATCTTAATACTTGGAAATTAACTAAGTCCTTCAGGACAAGAACATTCGACTTTATTAATATAAACTTAGCATATTTTTTAGTCCTCCCCATAGAAATTATCAATTATTTACTATATTATATTTTTACTCAACTATATATACTAACTACTACTATCTAAGATTACTGTCTTAATTAATTAATAAAAAATACCTATATTTTGTTATTAATTAATTTATCCTTCAACTTTATTTAAGATATCGAAAATTACCAAAATATACTGCTAGTACTTTTAATTATCATTATTTTTTCCTAACATAATTCTTCCAAATATCCTCCTAAAACTAAACTACCTTCATTATGTTACCTAAAGTATAATGAAAATACATTATCCACATTATACTTAAGCAAACTTTTAATAAGTTCTGATTCCATATTTAATCCAATAATATTCTTATTTTAATCAATGATAGTCCCATTATTTCTTAAATATATTTATATTTTTACCTTTTAATACTTTACACTTTTTATACCAATAATATTTAAACATTATTTATACTTATTTTATTTTATAAATTTAATTCACTTATTTTTACTTTTTATCCTTATATAAAACTATTTTAATCCTAAAAATTTATAATTTAATTTTTTTCTTTTAAAATTTCATTTTAATTTTCAAAACATCCATTACAATCATTTTCTTGTATTTGAATATACTAATTGTATGTGTCAAATATTAAATCAATTTTTTATTAATAAAACAAAAGATCTGTAATTAGAAATTTATTTTTATATTTAAACAAATTAAGATTTATCAATTTATTTTTTTGATTGATAACTTGTAATTATATTTTAGTTAAAAAAATGAAAAATAAAAAAAAAAAAATCATAAAAGTTTTTTTTATAAAATAATAATATAATGAAGAATTTATATTGGTAAATAATAAATAAATGACAAAATAAATATAAATATAAAATGATGGTTAAATAAATGATAAAGTATAATATATCAATTGGCTAAACTCATAAGTAAAGCAGTACCTCTTTTAACCCATTTTTCAACATCACTAGTTCCTTGAGGATTAGGTTTGAGAGGGAGTTGAACAGTAAACATGAAACTGGGTTTTTCCCTAACTCCTGTCCTAATAGGATACATATAAGTGGGACAAGGATAGAATGCCTATCCCTTCTTGATTTTGGCTTTAGCCTCGCTGATGATTGGTTTAAAGTGGATGGTAGGCATATTGTAGAATAACTTCATTGGTTCAGCATCCAATAAGTAATTTTTATCAAAGTCCCAAGCTGCTCCTTCCAAAAATAGTCCATATACATATGCTCCTTCTTTTGGCGAGGATGAAACTGTAGTGTCTTAAGGCAAGAATTGGAATTCCCAAATGAAATTGTCGATTGGCACTTATAGTTTTCTTGCAGATTGCTATTACAAAGCAGTCGTAAATCCAGTTGGAAAGCTGAATCCACTTATCCAGAATAGGTGAGGTTATCCTTTGTTCACCCAATCTCTTAATTGATCACATCTTTTAATCAAATCCTAAATCCAACTGTATAAAGGCATTAGAGAGTGGTATAGGAACTTCCAACTTTAAGGTACTCTATTTGTTAACAAATTCTCCATAACACTTTCAAGTTCTTCTGAAATTAAATCTAATCCCTTTATTCCTCTTTCTAAAGCATCTAACTAATTACTTAATTTGTAAAGCAATGTATTAAATCTACTTATTTCTTAAATTAACATAATTTTTAATGGATTTTAATCTAATTCAGGTTTTACTTTATCTCTTGCTTCCCATATATCGAATTCTTCAGGAATCAATTTTTTTAATTCTTCTATTATTTTAATGACTCTAGATTCTAATGATTCTTGACCTGTCTAAACAACTTGGGGTTCCAAAGAAATAATAGAATTGATAAGATTATTTGTATCAGCAATCTGAGAAGAGATTTCTCTAAAAATAAATTTAAATATGATGATTATAATGATATAATGATTATTATGTATAAAATGTATATGAATATTTGTGAATTTTTATTACGCATTGATATGTTATCCAAAGGCTTCAGGTTTTTCAGTAGAAGGGAAGTCCTTAATTTTAGAGAGATAGAAGGCAGGTGAAGCTTTGCCTGTGAGTTTATCTTATAACTTCTAATCTTTAATATTGACTTCGTCAGGAATAATATAATTGAGAGCAGAACTACCAAGCTTAACAACCTTTTCAGTTAAAACCTTTTCATTGAAGTATTCTTGTGCATAAACACTCATCAATCTACGATCCCACTCATCAGTAACTCTTCCTCCATAAACCACATCACTGATTAGATACTTAATTGCATCCCATTAGATTGGACCCATGCTCTTTTCATCTATATACATCTTTAGAATCTTTTCACTTGTTTCCAAATCCCTATTTAATATTATTATTTTTGAATATTATTTTTAATTTTATATCATTTTATATTATTATTTACCCATCGTTAAAATCATAAACTACATTCCATCCTAATGTCTTAAACTTCTTCCTTTCTATGACTATGGAGTGGAACCAAGAGAGACTAAACATGAGTTTCTTAAAATTACCCATGTACTCTGATTTGTCACTGAATTTATCATCGGGCATATTAAAATAAATTCTTTCCATATTTTTCTTGATGCCTTTAGGAGGCTCAGTAGTGACTCTAACGCTTCTTTATAATAAAGTAATGGGGAACTTTGGATTTGGTTCAGCAGATAAAAATAGTCTGAAATTATCATTAATTTCATTTTTACTGATATCAAGTTGTTCTAATAGTTTTTCAAGATCCTTAAGAAAGTTAAGAGATAAATGACAATTAGCTAAAAAGAGCCAATGTCCGTGCTTACTTCCATCTAAAATTTTATCTCTAGCCTTTTGCTCCTAACCTTTTCCTAAAGAAACATTAATAAGTTCTCTACCGTATTGCTTAGCAAGATTTTCTAAATTCTTCCTTGGGTCAACACCTGGAGCCAAAATAAAAATGACACTAGTAGTCTTATTACTATCTTGATAAATACTTTCCATGTTGAACTGAGGACTACCCACAAAACTTTCACCAATCTTTTCAATTACAAATTTATTAACAGCAGCTAACACTCGATCGGGTCTGATCGTTTTGATGATTATCATTTTTCTTAAACGGTCGCATTTTGTTTCCCATTCCAAAGGTAAGCTAATATCTTCTGGATTGTCTTCACTGTACCATCTTTTCCAATCTTTGCTATTATGTATGAAAGAACTCACAATATTCGCAAAGTTAGGCAATTGTCTTTCCAATTCACAAATCATGTCCCAATTGTTAATCCAATCAGGATAAGGATTGTTAATTGTATTCACAGTCGAAGGGTTCTTCATTTATTCTCCCCTCAAAAAAAACTCATACTCCTTCTTATCAATGTCAGTTGATAATTTTACTGCCATCTACAAAGACAACAACTATTTATCCTTTTCAAATAGTCCTCTGCAAGAATAATTATAGAAATTTATTTTATGATTTTTTCCTATTGTTTCTAATTTATCTTTTAATTAATCTGATTATCCATGATTGCTAGCTAAGTAAGCTGAAATTCCATTACTAAAAAGGGTGATGTAGTTTTCTAATGAAAATTAATACATGTTGTCAAGGAGCGAAAAATCATTTATAATGAAATATAAAAGAGAGCCTAAAACTGCTAAACTTCTGTAGTTTTCTCTTGCTGATTAAGTTTTAATCATGGCAGTAGCAGATGATTCAATTTAGAGTTTAATATCCTCTTCAACAATTTTGCTTTCACCTAAAGCTTTGATAAGCTGAATATCATCAACCAACTAGATTTTGCTTTCTTGAAGTTGTCTTAAGATATCATCATCAAGTTACTTCAATTAGATTTCATTTTAGGCTTTCTTTTTGATAAGATCAGTCCTTGTATTTTCAAGATTAATCTCCATTTTCCTAATAATAACAGAAACTAGTTGCTCCTCCAACCCTTTCTGCTTAACAGTAAAGTTGACAAGAGTGACTTTGGTGGAGATTTCTGCTTTATATCTGGGATTGGGCATCTTCGTAGTGATATACATTCTAAAGTTCTCATTATATAACACCTCATTCTCCTCTCCCAAATAAATAAACAACTTACCTGCCTTTTTCTTGATTGTCTTGTTTAATAATGGTTCCAGACTCGCATCTAATTCTTCATCTACATTCTATAAAATAACTGCATTACCTAAAGAAACACTTTGTTCAATTTTTTACATGAAATTGTCAGTCTGCAAGTCCAAAATTAATATTTTGCTTTTATGATTTTTATTATTGTCTAATTCCATCCTTTTGATCCATGAGTTAGCCTGCATCTAAGGGTCAATCATTAATGAGAACCTTCTGCTCTTATTCACTAAGACTCCATTGTCACTACTAAATTGATCACTAGGAAGACCTTGCAATTGCCAAGTTAAGAGATCGGTAGGTTTTGCAAGAAATTCGCTAAATTTATAGCTGACATTGTGAGAAATATTATAAAAATTAACATTATTGAATAAAACCTTATCTAGAATCTGGTCTCTATACTCAGAGGGGAATGGACCCATGTAACTCAAAAAGGCACTAGAAATTAGACAATCTCCAACAAGCCATTCATATTTCTATTGTAACTCCGACTTCCTAACTTTCCAACCTTCATTAGTATTGGAAAGTCCACTCAAGAGCTTCTCAGCATTATCAAGTTTATTCTGCTGAATCTAAGCTTCAACTTGATATCCATCGACTTCCGCTTTGATTTTAGACAACTAAATATTATTTTCTTCGATCTGCTTAGTAAACTTAGCATCATTTTCATACATGAGTTGCAGTTCATCCTCACTTTTCTTCAGCTTCTCCTTCAACATATTCACTTTCTTCCTCTTTGGTTCTATTTCCTAAAAAGCCATTCCATAAGACTCCATCGCTAAAACCCAATCCCACATCACAGCAGCTGCAATCGAAATTGTTGCTATTTTGCTAGTTGTCATTTTCGAAGTGTATTTTTGAATCCTTTTAATCAGATTCTGACTAATGTTGTCTTTATCATAATCTTTCAAAAGCTTCATGAAATTTGGATCTGAAAGTTCCTTCTTCACATTTGACCAACTTGTATCTTTCTTCAGGATTGTCATTACCACACTACACACATCAACAACTTCCTATTTTGGTGTTTTAAATGACTTTATTTCTGCCAATTCTGTTTTCGTTAATTTTTGCAAACCTTCCTCTGCAGCTTTTAATGCTGGCTCTGCTGCTTTCAAATCAGCTTCAGCATCTTTAGTAATAGCTTGAATTTATTCCTTTTCAATATTAAGTTAGGCTGCCCTCTTAGCTATTTCCTTCTGATTTTCATTGGTGGTCATTTAATCATTCTGAATTCTGATTAAGAGATCTTCACATTCTTTTTGTTTATTACTTAGCTCGCCTTTGCTTTTGTTTAGATTGATCTATATTTCTTCTGAATTTTTTTAAGCTTCTTCTAATTTGAAGAGTCCACTAGTTAATTTTGCAATTTCATCTCCAATTTATTTGTGCTTGGTTTGCAAGAGGTCTACATAACCCTTGACTAACTCTACATAATTAGTAGGTGTGACATAATAAAGTCTTTTCAATTCGACCAACATTCGATGACTATATTCCAAAACACTAGTATGAGTATCTCCAAAGAAAGTAGATATCCTCACCTACAATTCTGCTTCTAGGTCAGTCTCCTTCAAATACTTATTTGCCACTTCTATTAATGCTTCTCGAGGCCATCCTAAGAACCACACAATTGTTGTGTTGTTCACCAGTCCAGGATACATACGACTGTAGTTTCGAAGGTTATCTCCTGTCTTACTCATGCACAGAATTATATGGAAATTATTCTGTAGTCTATTACTGAAGAATTCAGTCAACTTGTCATCGCTTATCTTCATATTTGCATCAAATGTTTTCATTTCCTTCTCGCATATTATCTATTACTCTTGTAAGTAGAACTTCTTCACTTTATCTCTAATCGTAGCATAATCATCCTTGTTGAATAAATTTGGAATTTCTCCAACAGTAAGTATGTTATTAATGTCTTCCAAAAAGCTTTCCTGGACAACTTCATTATCACTGAATAAGAATACTCCTGGCTTACCTTTAATTCCAGCATCTTCAGCCCATTTTTTTATATCATCTCTAAATTATTAGAGTTTATAATTTTTATTGATGCAGACTTGCCATAATAGATATTCGGCTAAGAAAGCTGCTAATCTTGTGAGAGAATGCCTTCCACTTCCTCCTTCTCCAATCAACATTCCATGTCCTCTAGAAAGCTTGATAATCCTATGGATTTTGCACAACTATATAATAGCATCTTTGAAGAGAACTATGTTCATGGACTAAGTTTTAACATTATTATTGTAGAGTTCCAACTTCTACTCACAAATGATCTTAAAATCATCTCGATGTAAGTATGAGACTTCTTGGTAAACAGGGACATTGACATTTTCGTCGAAGAAATCTACGAAGATAGTGTCTTAAAAATCCTCATTGGTGCACTCCTTCATGTTACTACCGAGATTGAGTTCTAACTATTCTGAGATCATGGTTTTCATTTTCTGTCTATCTTCATGATTAATTAGTCGATCGTGGAACACTCTAAGACACTCATGCACCCACACTCTAAGTATGTTTATCTTCGTGTCGAAATAATAACGATCAATCTGATACACTCCTTGAATCACTTTCGACATATCTCTTAAATTAAAAACGTAATGACAAGTACTAGGAGTTGATCTGAATCCATCTACAACTACTTTAAACAGGTTTAGTGTTGAATTGGCTATAGGATCAGCCAGGGGCTTAATTTCTTCTTCAAACTCTTAAAACTTATAACTCAAGATGCTTTGGAATATTCTTCGAGCTTGAGCATCTGTAGGGAAAGTGAAATTAAGTAATTGTAATTTAGACTATAATCTCTTACTGATTTCTGCTCTTCCTCCATTGGGAGGACCCATTGCAGCAATGAATTAAACATCAAGAATGTATTTGAAAAGTTTCCTCTACACTCTGTCATACCATCCATGATAGTCAAACCATTGTCTTAACAATTCTAAAGCTGGTTGAGAACCTTATTCCTTCTTTGGCATGTTTAGATCATCAATAAAGTAGACTCCCTTTTTTCCATCTGGAATCATCTTATTGCTGCTCCTTTTGATTAGTTTGCTTTCAATAATTTCCTGAGTCTTGAAACTGGAACTGTTAGCACTGAACACTATACATTAACACATGTAGGAGGGTTCATCTAATTCAGTCAACAATCCATTAATTAATGATGTTTTACCTGTTCCTGTAGTTCCCACAGCCAAAATAGGAATCTTTGCCTGAAGACATGTCCAGATTATCAGCCTGTTTCTAGTTGTATCAATAGTTGGCACAAACATTTTATGATATTATACATTTTCAGTTGGCTTCCAAGCACTTTAGCCTAATTTCTGTTCCCATAACTCCCATTCCTTCTTTTCATTATTCACATAGTAATCATAAACAGTAGCTTGTGAAGGAAATACTTGATCAATATCTCTTAAGGCGAAATCAAAATAATTCCTACCTTCTTCATTAATACTAGCTCCTACTGTCCAAATTAAAGTAAAAACAAACCATTTTTCAAGCATTGGGAAGTAATTATCGTGAATTAGTTTATTATTATCAATATTGATGTCCACTATTGAGCCTGCACATAAAAATGCATCCATCATTTTACAAAATGCCTAAACTTATGCACTTTCTGATTGCTTTATCAGTTCTTAGCATTGATTGTTCTTCACTTTTATTATTTTCGCCATCCATTTTTCGAACAAATCTGCAAGAAACTCTTTTACTTCTGCACACTTTTTTGTGTCAATCCAACTTACAGCATATGGAACCCATCCTAGATCATTGCTGTCTATATACACCATTCCACATCTACTCACTGTAGCTGCCGAAGCTTAACTCAGGTCATCTACCTATTTAAACAATATATTATTAATATTTCCTTTTTTTTAATAATATATATTATTTTTATTATTAGTGTTATTTATTATAAAAATGACATTAAATTAATAATGAAATAAACTTATTAATAAAATCATATTAATTATTATGATAAACTTATTAATTAAAATTAATTGAAAATGATAAATTACTTCCATAAGAATTCCTACTTCTTGGGGAAGACTGATTCTGTCTCCATTAAGAAGAGTTAACATTTTATTATCATCTAATAC
>Ga0315908_10003979_pt1 | contig 10688 bp, 8 predicted proteins | sample LakEriMetagenome_12_FD_203520 | JGI IMG/M metagenome (GOLD analysis project Ga0315908, IMG submission 203520) | Freshwater fungal communities from buoy surface, Lake Erie, Ohio, United States - Buoy 4 MA124 | ecosystem: Environmental > Aquatic > Freshwater > Lake > Lake biofilm | place: USA...
ATTAAGTTTTATGAATCATTATAAACTACGAAAAATCCATATTTTTAATCTATATCAAATTATTCTTCAACCTAATAACATTTTTATAAATCATTATTTTATTTTAATTAAATTGTATTGTCTATTTTAAACAAAATTTCGATTTGTTTAATTACATCTGGAAATATAATAGAAGCTAATTTTTCTTATAGATAATACCTAATGTTTAATCTATCTATTTATTCTTTATGATATTTTATTTTTTATTCCAGAAGATCATTTCTAATTTTTTCATCTTCAAGAATTTTAAGATATTTTTATTTCAAAATTTTTTCTTTTTCCTCTATTATTTTTTTATTTGTTTCTTCATATATTTTTAAATATTATATTTTTTATTTTTCTATAAAATCTTTACACTTTAAATTATTCATTAATTAATTTATTTTATCTTGATTTTCTAATATTTATCTCTTATAAATATCTTTATTAATTTAATGTTAAATTTCTGATTCCTAGTTTTATTATTTATATATTATTTTATTTTCAAAAAATTATTTTAATATATTTATTTTTTGAGAATATTAAGAATGTATCTTCTGAAATTTATTTTTAATAAAAAAATATTATGTAAAATAATCAATTAATTTCAATTAATTTTATATATGTAATAAAACTAACTAATCAAGATCCTTTTAGTCTAAATCTTTAAATTCATCCAATTAAAATAATTTGAAATCATAAATTTGTTAATTAATTTCATTAAGACTAAAAAATTCATCATCATAATTAGATATTACCAAAATTTAATTAATTTCATCTTCAAATTAATTCATTTTTAAATTTATCGTTTTTGAATTTTAATTAGATTTATTTAAAATCATCCGTTCTTCTAATAAATTTTTATATATATTTTATATGTATTTTAAAACGTGATTAAAGAATATTTTATTACTTTGGTATTATAAAGAAATTATCTTTAATAATTCTTATTATAATGAATTTTTTGTAATTTCATCAATTTTTTTATCAAAATATTTTTAGAATAATTGATAATTTACATTTAATTGATTTCCATCATAATAAAAAAATTCTTCATCTAATAATTCTTCCTATTTTTAAATGATAATTTCTTCTCCTTATTTATTTAAAATTAATCAATTTTTATTTTAAAATAATTCTTCGAAATATGATTTGTTTATTTGTCCGATGATAGAATTTATCATAATTAAAAATATTTATTATATAAATAATATTAATAATTTATGTATTATTATTTTATTTAGTGTTGATAATAATATTATAGATTTTGGAATAATAATATGGATATAAATATATGAGTAATAATAAAATTATAAGATATATAAGTATTGATATATATAAAAATATGATGAATTAATTGTATAATATAAGTTATGAGACAATAGTATAAATAAGTTGTCCACTGTCTTGGTTTTCAGTGGTGCCTCAACTGATGATAAGCTACAGGGATAAAAAGATAAGTGTGAATCTGGAGAGATAGTGTTTGTTGTTGGTGATGCAATAAGTAGAATGGATAATATATGGATGGCAGAAGGAGGAATTAGCTCTAGTAAGAACATCGATATAAGGATTAGTAGTGTATTGGAGTTATAATGTGGTGGTGATGATGATTATTAGGAGACAGATGTGGCTATTGATAGTGCTGTTAGTAATTTCCATGCAAGTCATGCTCAGTCAACTCCTCGACTCTCTTCTTCTCTTAGGCTATCTTGCCGCTCTTATTCAAATTCTAACTACTTCTCTTTCCTCTCTACCTAACATTCTTCTCGCCCTTAAACATCGCACAAATTCTTTCAATCCTTATTCTCTCTTCATCATGTTGCCAAATAATTTCGCATGGGTACTCATTGCTATCCATTATAATGATTACATCATTCTCATTCCTAACCTTTATGATACCCTCATTTCATTTTTCTCCTTTATTCTCTATTTATACTTTTAATCTAAACATACTTATATTCCCATTAATAATACAACATCCAACTAACTATTTGATTTAAAACCTATTAATAATATACAAAATAATATTCTCCCTCTCAAATTTATATGATTATATTTATTATTATTTATGTCTTTTATATTCATTAAAACAAATATCTATACTCATAAAAATTATTTAGTTAATATTCTTAAATCTTCATTTTCCAAAAAGAAAATTTATTTTCTCGGTAGTGATTAAATAAGTGTGAGTGTCCTTGATCATATAAAAAGAAAAGATGAATACGAAATAACATGCATAACATATAAAAATAACAATAAGATAAATAAAAGTTAGAAGATAAATTATGTGTAGGAATTTTGCAAGTATAATAATATAGAATGTTTAGAGATGATAAGTAAGGAAAATAAAGAGGAAGATTTTTAGTAATTGGGAGAGATAATAGATAAGTAGAGAGATGATTATGTATAAAGATTTGGAATAGTATGTAGTTTTGGATATATGATTCCTGAGAGTGTGATAGAAAAGGTAGGGAGAGACTTTTGGGTGATTCATCCTTCTTTATTACCTAAGTATAGAGGAGCAGCACCAATAATACACGCTCTAATGAGAGGAGAAAAGGAAACTGGGGTGAGCATTATAAAAATAAGCAAGGGGGAGTTCGATGCAGGGGATGTATTAATGTAGAAGAAGATTGAAATAGATGAGCAAGATTGTTATTTATAATTAAGGGAGAAGGTGTAAGGAGTGGCTGGAACAATGTGTGTTGAGTTATTGAATAATACTGATTATTTCCTACAAAGGGCAACTAAATAAAGTTAAGATCAAGTCACAGGTGCTAGCAAAGTCACTATCCCTATGACTTACATTAATTGGAATCTTCATGATGCAGACTAGATCGTTAACCTCTATTGAGCATTCTATTAGTCTTCACTCCAATCCATTAGGACTATTTTCCACTCTTAAATCGTAGTCATCACTTCTCTGCAATTTCCTAATTCTCCATCTTTCTACTCCAAACTCAACTCCTTATATCCAAATGCTCTTCCAGCTCAAATTCATTATGGTACTGGTAACAATCACAATAGAATCTTCGTTAAAACTATTAACCAAAAATGGATTACTATCACAAAACTCAAAATCTAAAATTCATAATCTGATTCTCCTAAATTTTTTATAAATCATTATTTGCAATCATCATCATCATCATCTCCTTTCTTTTCTAATTTATGATTTTACTATATTATATAAATTTGATTAAATAAATAATAAAAAATAATTACATGGATTAATAATAAAAACTGAGATCTTAATAATAATAGCAGAACCAGTATTAATAACAGTAGAAACAAGCATCAATTTAGCTTTAAATGAGTGAAAGCACAAAGGAAAAAGTAAAGATGTGTAAAGACTACATAAGCAATAAATATAAGTAAATGAAATAAGATGAAGAAGAGAAAAAGATGACATGGTAATTGATAATGTAATAAATGGATAATTTGAATTTATCTTCAAAAGAGAAGGACAGCATAAAATAGAAGATAATGCACAATGAAGCAATGCTACAAAGGACAAAAAGGAAGAAGATAAAACCAAAAGATTTCGAACCGTTAGCTATAATAGGTAAGGGTGCGTTTGGAGAAGTGCGATTATGTCGAGACAAAGAAACTTAGAAACTATTAGCAATTAAGAAAATGAATAAGTCTGAAATGGTGTAAAAGAAATAAATAACTCACATTTTAGCAGAAAGGGACATTTTAGCTAGTAGCAACAATCCCTGGATAGTAGACTTAAAGTGTAGTTTCACTGATGAGAAGAATTTATATCTTGTTATGGAGTTCTTATAAGGAGGAGATCTCATGACTCTTCTTATCAAAAAGGATGTTATGACTGAAGAGGAAGCACGTTTTTATACTGCAGAAATCATACTCGCAGTTGATTCTGTTCATAAAATGAATTTTATTCATAGGGATCTTAAGCCTGATAATATTCTCATTGACAAAAATGGTCATATCAAGCTCAGTGATTTCGGACTATGCAAAAATGCTGAAATCAAACCCAGATTAGATCTAGGTAATAAAAAAGACAACAATAACAATAACAATAATAATAATAATAACAATAACAATAACAACAATAATGGTAATAATAATAATAAGTAGTAAGTGGATTTTAAGAAGATGTTGGAATTTTAGAAAAAGAGAAGATAGTTAGCATTTAGCACAGTTGGGACTCCAGATTATATTGCTCCTGAAGTGTTCAGTCAAAAAGGTTACAATGAAACAATAGATTGGTGGAGTGTGGGAGTGATCCTATTCGAAATGTTAGTGGGATACCCTCCTTTTTTTAGTGATTAACCAAATATAACTTGTCAGAAAATACTTCATTGGTAAAAAACATTCTAAATTCCTAATGATGCTAATTTATCTCCTGCTGCTATCGACCTAATCAAGAGATTAATCACAGATTCCAATGAAAGGTTAGGAGTCAATGGAGTAGAAGAAATAAAAGTCCATCCATTTTTTTTCGGAATTGACTGGAAAAAGCTCAGGGAAAAACAGGCTCCTTATATTCCCACAATTCAAAATGATATTGACACTTAAAATTTTGATAAGTTTGATGAAGATCCTGAAAACCCATGGATTCTTCCTAAACATAAAATCATCAAAAACAGGTAAGACGATCTCTATTTCAAGGATTTCACTCGAAAAAAAAATATTTAGTCTGAAAGAAGTCTCTTAGTTGAAGCACTTGAAAGTCTTGAAACTTATAAACATTCTAATGTCAGAGTATTTTATTATTATTAAATATTTTTATTATTATTTGAATTCTTAGGAATCATAGTAATTGTCACAATAACTCTTAATATAATAATAATAATAGTAATAGCAATAGTAGTAATAATAATTTTAATAACAGTAACTATAATAACAACAAAAATAATATTAACAATAAAATCCATAGTAGTTTTAATAAAATGAGGAAACAATATCTACTTATATAGAAAATTAAGGATTTAATAATAACAGTTAAAATAATTATTAAAATTCGACTAATCAAATTTCTAATGATATAATGAGTATGCGAATAAATCAAATTTAAAATGACTCTGAACACAAATCAAATGAAGAAAATTCAAAATAAAAAAAGTTTTTGGTTTAAAACTAAATAAACAATATAAATTCATAAAACAAAACTAATTTAAAAGTTTAAACTAATATTAATTAAAGCAATCAGTACAAATAAATAATTGACAATAATATAAATAAAAATAATAAGGAAGTTTAGAATTTATTAAACCAATACATCTAAAAAAAAGATTAAAAAGGTAAATAATTAATCAAGTTTATAATATAAATAAAGTATAAATTAAAATCATATTTATATGTAATTTAAAAATAGTTGAGCCAGGAAATAATTTAAAGAGTCCAAAAAATATGATTATCGGAAATGCAATTTTGACAAAAGCTGTTTAAAGTCCAACAAACAATAATTAAATAAACTCTAGATTGAATGAAATGATGAATTAAAACAATAACAATGTCAATAACGTTTTTAATAAATAACTTCAAAGTAGTAACAACCAATATAATTTATAACAAAATAGCAAGCTCAAATAAAACTTGATGAATCTTAGCAATTAATAATAATAGCAAACAAATCAGTTTCAGAATCAAAAAATTAGTTCTAACATGAACAATCCAAATCTTAGTAGTATTAACTAATATTCGAATCTCAATAAAAATAATAAATTCTGAAAATTATTTTAATATTCCTATATTTATCAATATATCAGTTTTATCTTCAGAACTCTTCTTAATATTATATTTATTACAACCAATAAGAAAAATAAAAAACTTCCATATATCATTATTATATTTTTACGATTTCTAATTTTATTTATTAATATTTTATTATTTAATTTACTTTTTTTTAAGCTCAATTATATGTTGCTTTGATTTTTCTAGTTGATTCTATTGATTTTAATATATCTATCCTGTTTTCATAAATTTTTAGTTTTAACTAAAAACATTATGACTTACAGATTGTAAAATATGCAATTCATTTACCATCATTTATCTAGTTTAAACTAAATTTTAATTTATATTTTTTAACTAATTTAATTAACTATTTTTATTTTAAATAATATTTAATTCCTTGTTATTTTCTTTTAATAATTTATCTCTTTCATCCATTTTTTTAAAATTAATATATTATATAAAAATAAATATGAAAAGTAAAATTTATAGAATTTAATCAAAAATTTTAGATGAAATTAGGATTAATTAAATGAAAATCTATTTATTATAATGAAATGGTTTCAGAATTTAGATTATTAGCATTAGCATGAAAATTATTTTAATAATCATTTAGTATTATTTTATATACATTACTTAAAATATAAGGCCTATTATTTTTGAATTTAGTGTTCTTGTAAAGTATTTATAAAAATAACTATTGAATATTAAAAATTTTAAATATCTTTATATTATTATTTATATTAATTCCGAATTCATTTTTGCTAGTCTAAAATATTCCAAATATAATTTAACTACCTTCAAAATCAATTTTAATTAATTAGTTTTTTTAAAATCAATCCCAAATTTCAATAGACTTTTAATTTGAAAATAAATAGAATTTATCATCAAATAAAGATATAAAATTATAAGATGAATTTCACTTTTCTTATAATTATTATTAATAAGTTAAATTTAAGACGGATAAATTTTAGTCGAATGTAGATATAAATATTTTTTTTTAAAAATTATCGACGTATAATTAACTTATTTTAGCATTATTTCCTTATATTTTTTTAATTAATGTGTAATTTTAAAGATCCCATATAATTATTTCAACACAATTTCCAGCTGAGATAAGGTATAATTTATCGTTTTATTAATATTCTCTTTAATCTTTATTGAAAGAAATTGTTTAAATTTAGCTTTTATTTTGATTTTCAGAATTAATTTGATCTGAACTTTAATTAGAAAATTGAAATAATTCAGAATTAATAGAAATGATTTAAAAGGATTTAATATCTGAAAATGAGTTATCAATGTTTAATAATCTGGTATTATTAATTAAAGCCATGCAATTTATTTAAGTTGTGTGCTATTCTAATGTTAAAAAACTTTATGATTTCTATGATTTTATATTTAATTTCCATATTTTAATTTTTTTATCTAAACTTGCAGATATTAGAATTCCTTAGTAATTCTAGTTAGAGTTTCCTAATTTATATTTTTCACATATAGATTTATTCAATCCTAATTGATAGATTTTTTAAATTTGGAATATTTACCTATTATAGACTATACAGAATCAGTGTGCTCCTTTAAATACTTTATTCCTATAAAATTAGATAAATCCCAAATTCTAATGGTCTTATCTGTTGAGCAGCTAACTAAATATTCGTTGACCATTGTCAAATTATTAACGAATCCTTTGTGACCCTTCAAAGTCTAAAAAATAGATAATTTATTATTACTTTAAAGTATTTATAATTTTTCCATATGATTATTGTTTGATCTAATGATCCTGTTGCTATTCAATCTTAATCTATAATTAAACAACAGAATACTACACTTGAATGACCTTATAATACAACATCAGTCTATTATAAAATATTCATTTCAGTATTTATTAAATTTAATTTTATATTTTTATTTATTTTACATCTCTAATATAAATGAAAATTTTATAAATTATTATTATCATTAATAATAAAACGTATTAATATTATTTATACAAGAATTACTAATATTATTATAGTCAAATTATTGAATAAAATAGTATAAAAAATCTTTTGATAAGATTTAATAAAAATAAATATAAAAATGAGTGACGACAGTGAGCCAATAGAACTTTTTTTTTCCTGTAGAGGGCTAAAGGATTTAGACATAACAAACAAAAGTGATCCTAAAGTAAATGTGTACTATAAAGAGAAAAAGACTGAGTTTAAAAAAATAGGAGAAACTGAAATGGTCAAAAACAATTTAGATCCTGATTTCTAAAATACAGTGATAATGGATTTTATTTTTGAAAGAGCTTAGTATTTAAAATTAGAAGTAGTAGATGTGGATAAAGACAAGGAATCATTAATTGGAACAGTAGAAATAACTTTGAATAAAATAATGAACAGTAAGAATTTAAAGCTAGATATATCTGATAAGGGGAAAAAAACAGGTTAAATAATAGTAAGAGGAGAAAAAACAAAAAATAATAATGATGTGATATTGTGGAAGATGAATGCTAAGGTAAAAGATTTGAGAGGAATGTTAGGAGGTAAATGCAAGCCAATGGTTAGGATATCACGAGAAACTGAAGATGGTCACAAATTCAAAGTTTATGAGACAGAATTTAAAGAATCATTAACTCCTAATTATAAGTAATTTGAAGTTCGACTATAGAAACTATGTTTAAACAAGTTTGAAAGTCCAATAATACTGGAAGTGTATGATCATCATGGAGATAAGGAACCAAGCTACATGGGAAAATGCAAAACTACAGTGCAACACATCATGAATAATAAGTAAGTGCCAATTCAAATCTAAAATGAGAATTTGAAAGATGATAAAAAAGATGTTGGATAAATCTTCATTGAAGTTTTTGAAGTTAAGATGAGTTGTACTCTTATTAACTATATCAAGGCTGGTCTTGAGTTGAATTTGTAATTCGCTATCGATTACACTGCCAGCAATGGTCCTTATGATAATCCAGAATCATTACACTTTATTGATAAGGATGGTCATAAATACAATTAGTATTAGAAGGTTATTAAAAACATAGGTGAAATTGTCATTGAGTATGATCATGATCATTTAGTACCTGTTTATGGTTTTGGAGGAAAGATCAAATAAATATCGAGTGATGTTCTACATTGTTTCAATGTGAATAATGATCAACATAATCCAAATGTAAAAGGAGTGGATGGAATTTTGAATGCTTACATGCATTCTCAAAGTTTTGTGAAGCTTTCTGCTCCTACTTACTTTGGGCCAGTATTGAAATAACTGATTGAATTTACTGAAGAAAAACAGAAGAACAAGGTGAATTAATACTCAATAATGGTGATAATAACTGATGGGACTATTCATGACTTTTAAGAGACTAAGAATCTTTTAGTGTAAGCTTCTCATTTGCCAATCAGTGTTATAATAATAGGAGTAGGTGAGGATGATTTCGAAATGATGGATGAACTTGACTCTGACAAATAGATGCTAGTTGATGAAAATGGAAATTAAGCTCAGAGGGATCTCGTTTAGTTTGTTAGATATGGAGAGGCTTCCAATTCATCTACTCTCCTTTCTGAAAAAGTCTTACATGAACTTCCAGGTTAAGTTGTATAGTACTTCCAATCACTTGGAATTGACCCTACTATCCTCAAGCATTAATTAAAGAAAGAAGATGATTGATCTATTTCTAAATTTTTATACATTTTTATATCACTTCCACGATTATTTAGTTCCATTGAATTCTAATCATTTATTATTATTAATTATTTACTACTGAAATAATTGTTGTTCTGTATCTTTTATTTCATCTTATTTTTGAATCCGAAGTTACTTTCGTATTGTTCATCATATAACAATTTAAATCCTCCTATTTTTGTTTCTTGAATATTATTAGTGCCTAATTTCAACTAATCCTCACTGGCTTCTTAAGGAACTACGATGTTATATATATCTTCTATAAGTTTTTTCTTTAGTTTTTTATCCTTCTTAGTTGTTGTAGAAAGACTAGGCATTGCATTGACTTCAATTAGCCATGGTTTACAATCTTAATCAATCAGAATCTTAACAATAATAATATTTCGATGATAATTAAAGAATAATAATAATAAAATAATTACATCATATCCATACAATTCAAAACAGTGCTTGTCATGCATAATAACTTACTATACACTTTTGAGACTTTAAATGAAGATTTGATGAATCTAATCAAAACAATAGATAGCACTAGTTTTGCCGAACACCATTTCAAGATAGAAACGTAGATTTTCTATACTCCACTTGCCTCCATGGACGTTTGTATACTTGTCACTCTATTTTTAAATAGCAACATTGGTGAGATGAACATACATGTTTTCAATGTCAGTGACATCATTATTATATTATTCAGTGCAGAAACGAGCAAATCCTTCTTGATAAGTAAAAACCTTTAAGGGTCTAAAGGAAGTTACTAATACATAAAGTCTCAAATCGAACTTCTTACCTCCGACTAACAAAGGATTCTCTAAGTACTTGCTGATCACATACACCTCTTGCTTGTTTATCATGTGAGCTGTCTTTTATGTAGTACAATTCATTCCATTGTTGATTCTTTTTAGCTAAGATATCTTCTAAATCAAAAATATTCCTTTTCCTTAAGATGCCCCTGATGGCTTTACTATCCAAGTAATAGTCTGAGACTTCTGAAACTCTTCTACGAACAAATTATAGTCTTAAGGAAGAATGAAAGTCACTGGAATAAAGTCTAATAATTAACTCTCACTTTTAAATCCTTCCTTTTCAAGTTCTCTTTTGTATCGCTTTATATTCTTCACCATGCAGTCTTTCCTAGTTAGTTCATAACTATTTGGAAAGTGGTTTATGAATTAGAAGTCTTATAATCTATATCCCGTCTTTGGATTAAATATGTTTCGAACTTGTCCTGCTGATGCCCAATATATATTCCATTCTTCATCATTACTTGCTAATGTCCAGTTACGTTCTTCAAATGTTTCTAA
>Ga0315908_10003980_pt1 | contig 10687 bp, 8 predicted proteins | sample LakEriMetagenome_12_FD_203520 | JGI IMG/M metagenome (GOLD analysis project Ga0315908, IMG submission 203520) | Freshwater fungal communities from buoy surface, Lake Erie, Ohio, United States - Buoy 4 MA124 | ecosystem: Environmental > Aquatic > Freshwater > Lake > Lake biofilm | place: USA...
CGAGAAGAAAGAGAGGATAGAGTTTTTTCATTATTTTTTAGATAGAGGTTTTCAAGCTTTCATGCGAAAATACAACAACCAATTCAAATAAAGTATAGAATTCATCATGTTATAAAAAAAGGCCTCAATATGAGGCCTTTTTATAATATCTAAGAATTGAGTCATTAGGCCCAACTTGCGATCTTCTCTGCTTTATAAGCACCAGCTTCGAGTTTTTCTCGTACTTTTTTGAAACACTCAATAGTGTATTCTACATCTTTCAATGTGTGCACCGTTGTTGGAATCAAACGAAGCATGATTACATCTTTTGGAACAACCGGATAAACAACAATTGAGCAGAATACGCCATAAGTCTCGCGCAATTCAACTGTAACATTTGTTGCTTCTCCTAAGGTACCTTTCAAGAAGACTGGAGTAACTACTGAATCTGTTTTTCCGATATCAAAACCAGCATCACGAAGTCCTTTTTGAAGTGCACCAGAGATATTCCAAAGATTTGTTTGAAGTTCTGGGCGTGTGCGCATCATTTCCAAACGCTTGATTGCGCCAATCACGATTGGCATTGGCAAAGACTTAGCGAAAATTTGAGAACGCATATTGTAGCGTAGGTATTCGATAACATGCTGATCACTTGCTACAAAGGCACCGATAGTAGCCATTGCTTTTGCAAAAGTTCCGAAATAAACATCTACTTGATCTGCTACACCTTGAAAATCAGGTGCTCCACGACCATCTCGGCCAATAGTTCCGAAACCATGAGCATCGTCAACGAAAAGACGGAAGCCATACTCCGCTTTAAACTTGCATATTTCAGCTAGTTTACCTTGGTCTCCCGCCATACCAAATACACCCTCGGTAAGAACAAGGATACCACCGCCTGTTTGCTCGGTTAGTTTTTTTGCATGTTTTAGCTGCTTTTCGAAGCTTTCCATATCGTTGTGCTGGAAAACGTAGCGTTTACCTTGGTGAAGACGGATACCGTCGATCATACAAGCGTGGCACTCACTATCATAAACTATCACGTCATTTCTAGAAACAAGCGATTCGATAGCGCTTTGACAACCTTGATAACCGAAGTTAAGAAGGAAAGCATCGTCCTTGCCCATGAAAGAAGCAAGATCAGCTTCCAATTGCTCATGGTACTTTGTTTGACCGCTCATCATACGAGCACCCATTGGATAGCCCATTCCCCAATCAGCAGCTGCTTTCGCATCTGTTTCACGAACCTCAGGGTCATTCGCAAATCCAATGTAATTATTTAAACTCCAAACCAATACTGGCTTGCCACGGAAAGTCATGTGAGCTCCGATTTCACCTTCCAACTTAGGGAATGTGAAATATCCGTGCGATTCTTTCGAATGTTGCCCTAGCGGACCGCGATTCGACTTGATTCTTTCAAAAATATCCAAGGTTGTGTGAATTAGAATTTGTGCAAAGATAATAAAACGACAGAATCGAGTTGAATATCACACTGAGTGTTACCTTTCCGACTGATGTACGTCATACTTAGTAAATTGACTATTTTTGCAGCTCGAATGAAAAAGACAATCACCGTTTGGCTACTTTTTGCAGCACTATTTTTTGCTGCAGGATGCAGTGAATACAACAAAGCGCTAAAAAGCGACCAATTAGACGTCAAGTATACTACGGCTATAAAGCTGTATGAAAAGGAGGATTTTGTAAGAGCTATTCCACTTTTGGAAGAGTGCATCGGCCTGACTCGCGGCACTCAAAAGGCAGAGGATGTCTATTATTATTACGCAAAATCAGAGTACGGGGCAAAAGATTACTACCTCGCAAATTACTATTTTAGAAATTTTGCAAAGACCTTCAGTAATAGCGCCCGTGCAGAGGAGTGTCTCTTTTTGGCAGCGCAATGCAGCTTCAACTTATCCCCCGATTTTACTCTGGATCAAACTGATACCAAAGCCGCAATTAATGAATTGCAACTTTTCTTAGATACTTATCCCGCCTCTGCCATGAGAGATTCGGCTAATCACATGGTTGGTTTTTTGAATAATAAGTTAGAGCGCAAAGCATTTGAATCAGCTAAGCTGTATTACACAACGCTGAAGTATAAAGGGGCAGTAACAGCTCTAAGACAGTTCATAACAGATTATCCAAGCACAGTTTACAAAGAGGAGTGCCTCTACTTGATTGTTAAAAGTTATTACCTTTACGCAGAAGGAAGCATGGAAGAGAAGAAACTTGAGAGATATCGTGCTTCTATCGAATCTTATGTTACCTTTGCAACCGCTTTTCCCAATAGTGATGTGTTGAAAGATGCTGAAACATATTACGAGAAAAGTAGAAGACAAGTAGAAAAATTGACAGCATCAAACTGATTTTAAGATGAGCAATTACAAAAATTCAAACGCAGCAAAGACAACAATCACGCGCAATACAAGTGATTTGTACAGCAAAGTAGAAGGCAATTTGTTTGAAGCGGTAGTTCTTCTTGCGAAAAGATCAAACCAGATCTCTCGTGAAATGAAAGAAGAGCTTAACCAAAAGCTTGAAGAATTCGGAAGTCACCAAGACAACTTGGAAGAAGTTTTCGAGAATCGCGAGCAAATCGAGATTTCTCGTCACTATGAGCGTCTTCCTAAGCCTCACTCTATTGCAGTGCAAGAATTGCTTGAGGACAAAGTTTTCTATCGCTATCCTGAAGAGAATAATCAATAAGATTCTTCATTTAATAAAATATAAAGATGGCTTCGCGCCATCTTTTGTTGTTTTATAACCTTCGCAAAATTGTTGGACGGAAAGAAAATATTAATCGGAGTTACTGGGAGCATAGCTGCCTATAAAACGGCTTGGCTAGTAAGGTTGTTGGTGCAATCTGGAGCAGAGGTAAAGGTCGTTTTGTCCAAAGGGGCACTCGACTTTGTGACTCCCCTTACCTTCTCTACCCTTTCCAAAAACCCCGTTTACTCAGACTTCACCGAAGACACAGACAAAGGTACTTGGACGAATCATGTTGCTCTCGGCTTGTGGGCCGACTTAATGGTAATATGCCCCGCATCTGCGAACACTTTGAGTAAAATGGCGAATGGTCAGAGTGATAATTTTCTGCTCACTACTTACATGTCGGTAAGATGTCCTGTTTTCGTAGCTCCTGCGATGGATCATGATATGTTTTTACATCCTGGAACGCAAAACAATATCCAAAAGCTTCGTGAATTTGGACACCGTATTTTAGAGCCAAAAGAAGGTGAGTTGGCTAGCGGACTAGTAGGAAAAGGACGCATGACCGAACCCGAAGAAATTTTCTCCGAAATTCTTGGTCATTTCAATCCTGATTTACCCTTAAAGGGAAAAACAGCATTAGTGACAGCGGGACCAACCTATGAAATGATTGATCCCGTAAGATTTATCGGCAATTTTTCTTCAGGCAAAATGGGTTTTGCATTGGCCGAATCCTTGGCCAATTTGGGCGCTAAGGTTAAATTGATAACCGGCCCAGTTAATATTTCGACCTCACATATAAATATTGAAACTGTAAAAGTCAGAAGTGCTGAAGAAATGTATACAGCCTGTCTGGAAATATTTGAAACCATTGATATCGCTGTTCTTGCTGCAGCTGTAGCAGATTATAAGCCCGCTTCACAAGCAACCGAAAAAATAAAGAAAAAAGACTCTTCGCTTCATATTGATCTAATTCCCACTGTCGATATTGCGGCATCAATGGGCAAGAAGAAAATGGCACATCAGAGGATTATCGGATTTGCATTAGAAACATTCGATGAAGAATCAAATGCAATTGATAAAATGAATCGTAAGAACTTTGACATGATAGTGTTAAATTCGCTCAAAAATATGGGAGCTGGTTTTGGGACTGATACGAATCAGATTACCCTCTTTTGGCCTGACAATAAAAGGAAAGAATTCGGGTTGAAATCTAAAGCCCTCGTGGCAGATGATATTACTCGAGAAATTGTGAAGATGTTACCATAACATGAAAAAAATTATTTGCCTCCTTTCCGCGCTTTTTGCAGTAGCATTAAGCAATTCACAAGAACTGAACTGCAATGTTACCGTTGTTCAGCCGCAGGTCATTTTATCAGACGCTTCCATATTTAAAACAATGGAAACGACCATTGAAGAGTTTGTGAATAACAGGAAGTGGAGTAAAGACGATTGGAGCCAAAACGAGCGAATTGATTGCACAATGCAAATCACGATCGAATCGCAGCCGAATCAAAGACAATTCAAAGGGAGCATTCAAATTGGAAGCAGTCGTCCAGTCTATAATTCAGACTACAAGACACCATTACTAAATGTAAACGACAGAGATTTTGAATTCACTTTTCAAGAGAATACACAAATTCAGTGGAGCAATGACCAGCATAGAGATAATCTAAGCAGCATAATTGCATTCTACGCTAATCTAATTCTTGCCACTGATTATGATAGTTTCGCTATTGATGGCGGAAACGATCATTATTTGATTTGCCAAACCATCGTTAGCAATGCCCAAAGCGCTGCAGAGTCTGGTTGGAGGGCCAACGAAAAAGGACAACAAAATAGATATTGGTTGGTTGAAAATTTACTTTCTCAAACATTCAGACCATTGAGAGAATGCATGTATAAATATCATCGTCAAGGAATGGACAAAATGTTCCTTGATTTGAAAGCCTCTCAAAAAATAATGTCTGATGCGGTCGTATCGCTTATTGCAGTGCATCAGATTCGCCCTAGTTCTTATAATATGCAGGTATTCTTCTACGCCAAAGGCGATGAAATAATAAAAATCTTCAAGCCTCTTACCCTTGAAGAAAAACAGCCTGTTTATGACGCACTGAAAAGACTTGATCCAGGAAACATCTCTAAATATGATAAAATGATGAATTGATTTTAGCCATTTATGAACCAATATTCCAAGGGAACAGAAATCCCCGTACTTGAATCGTTGCGGGCTTTCGCAGCGACTTCAGTATGCCTTTATCATTTCGTTTGCACGACTACAGATTATGTGCATAATAAAAGCGTGCTGAATATTTTCTCACTAGGGGAATATGGTGTACACCTGTTTTTTGTGATTTCAGGTTTTATCATTCCATGGTCAATGTATAAAGCTGGATATGAAATAAAACACTTTTTCACCTTTCTATGGAAGAGGTTGCTACGAATAGAACCTCCTTATCTCGTGTCGATTGTTGCAGCTTGCATTCTCTTATTATTGCGATTACATTTTTATGGAAGCACAGGCAAGGGAGAATTAACAGGAGAGCGCCTAATACTTCATCTTGGTTATCTAGTCCCACTTGCAAATGATCACAGGCTATGGATTAATCAAGTCTATTGGACACTTGCAATAGAATTTCAGTACTACATAACAATGGCTTTTCTAATCATACCACTGATTAAAGGAAACCTTTGGGTAAGAATTAGCATTTATGCGTCATTTATTGCACTTTCATTCGTTATGAATTATGCTTTTCTTCCTAAGTGGCTTCCTGTATTTGGCATTGGTATTATCTTATTTCTTGAATACATCAAGAAGATCTCAAAAATTGAATTTTGGATTGCCATCGCAGCTATGTTCACTATGATCATTTGGCGAATGCAATTCGGTGCAATTCTCTATACCTCACTAGGGTTTATAATGATTTATCAATTCAAAGACTTCAATACCACTATTGGAAATTTTCTTGGGCAAATATCCTATTCATTTTACTTGTTCCACCCACTAATAGGTAGCACAGTCATCAATGTACTGTCACATCATTACAACACTACATTTGAAAAGATTATGGTTTTTATAGTTGGCTTTATTCTTACCGTATTCGGATCATATATTATGTATCTTCTTGTTGAAAAGTGGTCACGCCGCATGTCCAAAAAAGTAGTTTATTCGAAGTGATAAACTAACTTCGTTTTTTAAGCATATCTCATTATGATTCGTCATCTCTTAATTACCAATTATGGCCTAATCGAAAAGATCGAGCTCCAACTCGAGAAAGGGTTGACCGCCATTACTGGTGAAACAGGAAGTGGAAAATCTATTTTGCTAGGAGCATTTAGCATGTTGCTCGGAGAGCGAGCGGATTCCAAAGCAATAAAGAATCCTGAACTCAAATGTGTAGTTGAAGGAACATTCAACCTAAAAGGATATAACCTAAAATCGTTTTTTCAAAAAGAAGATCTCGATTACGATGACACGACCACAATTCGCCGTGAAATCGCACCAGGAGGAAAAAGTCGCTCATTCATAAATGACACGCCCGTTTCTCTAAACACTTTAAAATCATTAGGAGAAAAACTAGTTGATATTCATTCTCAACACGAAAATTCAATTCTAAGTTCGCGCGATTTTCAATTCAATGTAGTTGATGCCTTCGCGTCAAATGAATCACTGCTCATTTCTTATTCAGAAAAGTTTTCTGTTTATAAAAAAAAGAAAACGCAACTTGATGAACTGAAATCAAACGAGGTGAAAATGAAACAAGACCTCGACTATTTTCAGTTCCAATTAGAGGAGCTCACAAAAGCTACATTGGAAGAGATAAACCAGGAACTACTTGAGCAGGAGCTCGAAACATTAACCCATGCTGAAACTATTAAGGCTGCTTTAAATCAAATCATTGATTTGCTGCAGAATAGTGATAACAACGCTATAAACATTCTATCATCAGCTAAAAATGCTTTAAGCAAATTAGCAACTTACAACAAGCAAATAGAAGAATTCGGTTCACGACTCGAAACCTCTCTTATAGAGTTGAAAGAACTCAATAGAGAGATTGAATCTTTTGAAGAGGAAGTTTCTCTAGACCCTAGTCGCGCTGAAGTGGTTCAAGAAAAGCTTAATCAACTTTATCACCTTCAACAAAAACACCGCATAAACGACGTTAATTCACTCATTGAATTGCGCGAAGAAATTGCTCTTAAAGTGAGCAATTATTCAAGTATTGATGACCAAATAATAGAGCTTGAAAATGAGATTGTTTTTCTGAAATCTGAACTTAACATTCTGTGCGATGAGTTGTCGAAAACGCGCACTAGTGCATCTATTCGCGTAGCAGAAGAAGTGAAAACATATTTCCGTGATCTCAGTCTCGATCATGCGCAATTGGTGGTAGATATTACTCCAAGCGAAGATTTCAATTCATTTGGAAAAAATGACATTCAATTTTTATTTCAAGCCAATAAAGGCGGACAGTTATTGCCGATTCAAAAAGTAGCCTCTGGCGGTGAGATTTCTCGTGTAATGCTAGCTATCAAAGCTTCATTGTCGCGCCATCAAAAATTACCTATTCTAATTCTTGATGAAATAGATCAAGGAGTAAGCGGTGAGGTTGGCAAAAAAATCGGTATTATTCTAAAACAAATGAGTAATGAAATGCAATTGCTAACTATTACACATTTGCCTCAAATAGCGGGCTATGCGAGTCAGCATTTAAAGGTGTCTAAAACTACTCTAGAGCACACTACAACAACAAGAGTCGTTGCGCTTAATCAAGAGCAGCGTCTCACTGAAATTGCTGAAATGCTTAGTGGCAAAGACATTACTAAAGCAGCCCTTGCAAATGCAAAGGAACTGCTTCAATCAAATTGATATTAGAAAGTAAGATCTAGTCCTACAGTTGGTAGAATTGGCAATTGATTTACACGACGCGCTGTGACACGGTCGATGTAGAATACATTTTCTCTATTGTAAGCATTCGTTAGTCCAGCGTTCACTTGCATTTCCGCCTTGCTCCACTTGAAGTCCTTGCGCACGTTGAAATCTAGTCTGTGATAGTAAGGCAATCTACCTCCATTCAAGTCGCCAAACTGAATTGAAAGATCGTTTGAATTTGCTGTCAAATAATTGGTGCTAATTCCACCGGAAGTCCCTGGAGCTTGGTAGTATCCTTGAGTCTGTGTAAATGGCAAACCACTTCCAAGGTTCCATCGCATGCTCATTTCCCAATCGCGTTTTTTGCCAAATTTCTGAGAAGCAACAAAATTGATGTTGTGACGACGATCGAACACTGGGTAATACCATTGGAAGCCATCCCAACGGCGAACTTTACCTAATGAGTACACAAAGTATAGATAAGTCGTTTTGTGCTCATATTTAAGAACCATGTCACAACCCGCAGCCCAGCCACTTTCTATGATAAAATCCTTCTTTTGTTCATCAGGACGGAAGAAGTTCTCGTCGTCGTCTGGAAACAATTTGTTTCTGTTGGTATTGGTCACTTGACGGAAGTCACGATAGTAACCTTCCACATTCAAGTTAATCTCCTCGGTAATATCAAATTCAAATCCTAGGATGTAGTGAATCGCTTTTTGAAGAGGGTTCTTCACTTCTCGAACTTCAAGGTCTGGTGTAGTAAATTCTTTTTGAAGATTTGATGGTCCCGCCAAGAATCCATAGAACAAATTGACAACATCCCTATCGCTGTTGGAGGCCATTAAATTCTGCGTATAAACCCCAGTTGCGAGTTTTAATCGTAATCTTTCTGCAGCCTTAAACTTCATTCCAAATCGAGGCTCTGGTGAAACCACACGAAGAGACGCATAATTCTGAATACGAATGCCTGGCTCAATAATGAATCTACCGCGAGTCATTTTATAGGTGACGAAACCATTGAGCTCAGTAGTACTTTCTGTTTGTTCAATAGATACACCAAGAGAATTGAAGCTATTAAATTGAGTCTTGAAACCGACAACGTCAATACCGTATTTAAGCACATCATCTTTCATTATATACTTAAACTCTAATCCAAAGTTGAAAGTCTTGATGGTGTCTGAACGCATCGGAGCATTTTCTTCTTCTAACACGATACCATATTCACTGCTCGCGAAGTTACCGCTTATAAGAACTGGAGATCCAGAAGGCACAACAACGAAGTTTCCGCCGAAACCAGTGTTGGTCCAACTAAGGTTAGACAAGCCTTGGTAGTCTCTCACCCCATCCGAAAATTGAAAACCAAAAAGATTTAGTTTTGATCCAGTGCTGCCAGAGAAAGAAATTTTTGCATACAAATCCGTGTAATAAAATGGAAGCCCATTTCCATCATTCACATAGGGATATATCGTTTTTGAAGATCTATCTAGGAATGAGTTTTTAGCAGAGAGGATATAAGAAATTCCATTACCCTTTGACCCCACCTTTTTTAGTGGACCTTCTACTAATGCGCGAACTCCAAAGGGGCTTACCCCTGCTTTGGCTCTTGTTTGTTTTTTATTTCCATCGATGGTCGTAATGTCCATTACAGATGAAATTCTGCCTCCGAATTGAGCACTATAACCGCCGGTGTAAACATCAGCGTTTGCGATGATATCTGAATCGAAAACAGAAAACAATCCAATAGAGTGAAACGGATTGTAAACAATCATACCGTCCAACAATATCTTATTTTGAACAGGGCTTCCACCTCTTACGAAAATTTGCCCGCCTTGGTCACCTGTGCTAACAAAACCTGGGAGAGTAGTAAGCACTTGCACAATATCGGGTTGTCCAATTTGAGGGATTCGCTTGATATCTTGAAGTCGAATTGATTCTACAGAAATATTTACATTGGATTTTTGATCTGCTTTGTCGCTATCAATTTCAACTCCGCCAAGTTCATTTACAAATTCCTCAAGTTCCAGGTTAAGACTAGCCACTTTATTGTTTTCAATAATCACTGGAACTTTTGTTTCAATGTATTCCGTTGAGCGAACAACCAGCACATATGCTCCTGGGGGTACTTTCGTTAGAGAGTAATATCCATTATCATCAGAGGTTGTCCCATATTCGGTGCCTTCCAAACCGACACTCACGAAAATTGCTGGTTCACCTGATTCTTTCTTTTTCAAAAATCCACGAATAGAGCCTTCTTGAGAAAAGGACTCAAATGACGAAAGGCACAAAATGGCCATCAATACAAATAGAAATTTCTTCATTACACAGGTTTGAAAGTCGGACGCGAATGTAATCGAAACAAGCGCTAATTTCACATTCAAACTTCCACATTTCCTTGGATTTGTAGCTATTTCTAAGACATCATTTTAGGAGAAGTCGACAACCATTTTGTTGATTCTATCGTGTAGAGATTCTGAAGTCATTTTCTCTCTAAGTCGGTCAACAACGATGGGAAATGCAAATGGAGTAGGCTTTTCAGGATAAGTAATTCGAATAGATTGAGAATTTATACGGTCCAGGGCGAGCCTTAATCGATTTATCTCTAGCTGATACGTTATTACCTCATCATAGGCCTGACGTAGCAATAAATTGTGTGGGTCATATTCCTCAAAAACTTTGAAAATCAACTGACTTGAACTTTGCAGATGGCGATCTTTCACGGGTTCACCCGGAAATCCTTTAAAAACTAGCCCTGAAATTGCTGCAATGTCACGAAATCTGCGATTGGCCAATTCAGTTGCATTCACACCATTCAAAATATCTCTTTCCAAATCTGTGGGATCTGTCAAAGCATTTCCGAGCGCATCTTCTATTTGAATAGGTTGATCAGATAAAAGTTCCAACCCATAGTCATTGTAGGCAATCGAAAAAGAAATAGGAAACATTTTAGAAATACGAAAAGCAAATAATGAAGCCAAGCCTTCGTGAACGAACCTTCCTTCGAATGGATAAATCAACACATGAAATCCATCCTTCGATTGAAAAGATTCTATGAGCAGTTCGTTTTCTTCAGGCACGATTGAACGTTCAGATTGAAGTTTCAGTAAAGGTTGAATTTTATCTAATTCT
>Ga0315908_10003983_pt1 | contig 10686 bp, 15 predicted proteins | sample LakEriMetagenome_12_FD_203520 | JGI IMG/M metagenome (GOLD analysis project Ga0315908, IMG submission 203520) | Freshwater fungal communities from buoy surface, Lake Erie, Ohio, United States - Buoy 4 MA124 | ecosystem: Environmental > Aquatic > Freshwater > Lake > Lake biofilm | place: USA...
AAAATTTGTTACATTTATTATAGTACTGTAAGCAAAAAATGCTTTTATTAAATTAACATCAAATAATAAACTTATAACATATATTGAACCTATTAGTAAAATTATAGAAAATATAATTCAAATATACATAAATAAATTTGTATATAAATTTGAAATAAAATATAAAAAAAAAAATAAAAAAACTGATATATAATAAGTTGTGTAAAATAATATAGAAATATAAGGTATATTTTTATATATTTCTATTTTAAATAAATGAAATGGGGCTACACCTATCTTAAAAAATAAACTAAATACAAACATTAAACCTAAAAAACTAAGTAATATTTTTTTATTAAAATAATTTATATTATTTTCTACAAATACAATAAAATTCAATATAGATCAATCAGTTGTACCAAAAATATAATTTATATTTATATAGAAAAAAAAAATAATAATTGTAGCAAAAAAAGTAATTCAAAATTGATAAAAAATTACATTAATGTAATTTTTAGATTTTAAATTGAAAAGTTTTTTATTTTTGTCATGATTTGAGTATCATAATTTGGAAACTACAAGTTTATAAAAAATAATACTTGTAACTAATTCTAAAATAAAAATAAATGAAAAAATGTTGTTAGATAAAAAAATTAATGGTAATAAAATAGTTATATTTATTAATGAAAAAAAATAATCGTTTGAATAATTAATTTTACTTAAATTAATAACAGATACTATCATTAACATAATTAAATTAATCAATTGTATAATATATATTAAATATAAATTAAAATTTTTAATACTTAAATGATTCCATCAAAAATAAAAATTTTCACCTTTTAAAATATATAGGAAAAAAATTAAATTTAATAATACAAAAAAATTTATATTTATATATACTTTAAAATGTTGTTTTTTTAAAATATTAATATTAAAATATAAATCTTTTTTAAAATTTTTTAATTTTTGGCTTTTATTTATTTTAAAAAAAAATAATCAAACTAAAAAAAAAAAATAAAAAAAAGGTAATAAAAAATAAAAATTATTAAAATTATAAAATAACATAATAATATTAAATAAATGTATAAATAAAAATTGAGTAATTAAAAAATTTTTTTTTTAAAAGAATAATTAAGATTAACATGTTTTTTGAACAATTTTTCAGAAATATTTTTAATTAAAAAATTTAATGGTTTTTTAAAATTAAACTTATTTAAAATTTTATAATAATGTAAATTATTTTTTTTGAAAAAATATTTATTATTCAATAAATTTTATTTATAATTCGATATTAAAAAATTTTTTTTAAAATTAAATTTAAAAAAAATTTTTAAATAGTCTTGATGGCAAATATTTATATTAAATTTTTTAAAAAAAAAAAATAAATTTTTAAAAAGTAAAACTAAATTAGATGTTGAATTTACTTTTATATCATTTTTGATATCAAAATTTAATAAAATATTAAATCTTGAAAAAAAAAATTGACTTTTTGAAAGTTTATATCTATAAGGTGCGTTTAAAATCATTATTTTTTTTTTAAATTTTGGTTTAATAAAAATAGATAGTTTTGAAAATTTAAAAAAATTTAAAAATAAAATAAATAAAATAAAATTTTTACAAAGAATTTTTTTTGAGACTAAGTTATTTTTATTAATATTACTAGGATTATATGGATTGTAATTAGATATAAAATTAAGCTTTAATTTTATCAAATTCTACAACAAATTTTAATATTGTTTATATACATTATAATAACATATATTGTTATTTTTATAAAAAATATTCATTTTATTTTTTTTAATTATTTTAGTATTCAAATTATTTTTTTTTTTAAAAAAATTATTTATTCTGTTTAAAACTAAAAAATTAATATTTAAAAATTCTATAAAAATTAAATTTTTTTTTAGACGACAGGATAATCTTAAAAAGGAACCTTTACCCTTACCCATTCTAGAATTTTTAGATTTTTTAGAAATTGGTGTATTACCATTTAAAAAAATTCATAAATTTCTATTAAAAATTTTTTTTTTTAAAGTTAAAAAAAATTTTAATTTTTTTTTTAATTCAAACATATAAATAAATTCTAAATTATAACTTTTTGTAAATTTTAAACCTAAATTTCCATATTTTAAATTATCAAATAAATAACCTGTATTATATCTTTTTTTAAATGATACTGGTTTATATGATTTTTTATTAAATCTCATTAAAATAAAACAATTAAAAATATATTTTTTTTTTTAATTTAAAAATATATAGTAAAATAAATAATATATAATTAATAAATACAATATTTATATTTAAAAAAAATAATAGAAAATAATTAAAAGAAAAAAATTCTGACAATTGGTTATTATAAGTATAAATAATTTTACTAGATAAAAAATCATTATAAAATTCTAAAAAAAAATCAAAATTTAAAAAAAAATTAAAATAATTTAGAAAATGCGAATTTAAATTAAAATTAAAAATATTTTTATAAAAAATATAATCACTAAAATCAAATATGTAATTGTAAAATAAATGTATATATATTAATATAAATAGTATAAGATGTATTAAATATATATTGTAATTTCTGTGACTTTTAAAAAAAAAAAATATTTAAATAAAAATATTCAAAATAATTAAAAAAAAAAACATTAAAAAATTTTATAATATTTTGTTCAGTATACAAATATATGTAAATAAATATTATAGTGTAATATAATAATTTATTTTTTAAAAAAAAATTAATTAAATTTAAATTAGGTTGTATTAAAAATATAAATTCACTTGCTAAATAAAATAATAAATTAATTGTAATTAAGATAAATAATGAACTTAAATAATTAGTATTTTTATTAAATTTTATTGACTGTATAAAAAATAATTTATTAAAAAAAAATATTAAATATATACTAAAAAAAATAAATATAAATTCATAAAAAAATTGAAAAAAAAAATTATTTGAAATAAAATTATGAACTGAGTCTAAAAAATTGAATCTTACAATTAACATAAAAATAAATATTTTAATAAGTAAATTAAATTCATAATAAAAAATAAAATTTTTATAGCGTATATTATGTATTAAAAATAATAAAATAAATATAAAATTTATAGATATAATTTCAATGAAATCTCAACTTCATCAACCACCCCAACCTAATTCTTGTTCAGCCCACCAAGAACCTAAAAATACAGAAATTAATAAAACATATATACATATATAGTAATCATATTTTAAGAGGAAAAAATATTTATTAAAAAAAAAAAAAATATTTTTTTTAAAAAATTTTATAAAAATAATAAATAATATCAAACCATAACTTAAATACAATATAATTGGGTGTATTAATAGAATACCATTTGTTAAATTTTTATTTAAACTAAACATAATATTATTATTATCAAAAATATTGATTTTTTGTGAATTGGAGTATAAATTATACAATAAATAATATATAAATGTGTATTTTATACTTATGTTGTTATAAAATAATATTAATATAAATATAATATATAAAATTATATAATTATTATTTGTATTAAGTTTTAAAATAAAAATATATATCTTAGATAATTTATATAAAAATTTATTAAAAATTAATTCAAATAAGAAACTTATGAATAATATACTTATATATAAATTGTATATTTTATTTTTAAAAATATTTGAAAAAAGTATTATCTTATAAATATATATATTAATTACAAAATTATTATATTACATACTTTTTTAAAAATTTTTTTTTTAATCTTTTTTTAATATTTTTATGTTTTTTAAATTTTATTATATGAAATGGAATAGTAAAATTAAAAAAAAATAAACCATTTATTTTAATATTTCTAAAAAAGTATTTTTTAAAAATAATAAAATTTTGATCTATAAAATTTACCAATACATTCATATTTTCGTAATTATTTTTTTTAAAAAATTGTTTAAAAGTATTCATAAAAATTATAAAACCTTTATTAGAACGTCTTAAACATTTTTTTTCAACCTCAAAGTAAACTAACATAGTACCTAAACTAACGTTAAAACTTAATTGATTATTTTTTATAACATTCATATAATAATGATTTTTTTTTTTATTTAAAAGTATATAATAATTATTTTTTAAAAAATAATTATAATTTTCAGAAATTCTTTCTAAGTAATAATAGTAATATAATAATTTTATACTTAAACTGTAAAAATTTTTTTTATTAAAAATAATTTCAGTACGTTCTTCAAAATCATAGTTAAACTCTATTTTTTTAAAATTTATATTTTTTAAAAAATCAAAATTTTTTATATTTTTCAATGGGTAAATAGTAGGATTTGAACCTACAGCATCTAAAGTCACAATTTAGCACTCTACCAGTTGAGTTATATCTACCTTAGCTGTTTAATTGAAATTAAAAATATTGGTTTATTTTTATAAAATTAATATTGTCAATTTAATGCATTTGTTTGAATATCATAATACAAAGAAATTAAAATTAAATATACAAAAATAATATATACATATAATTGGAATAATAAAATATTTGAAAAATTAAATAGAATAGGAAATAAGAATACAAACTCAATATCATATAAAATTAAAAAGACACACAACATTACAAAATTTAAATTAATTTGTAAATTTATATCTGAAATAGATTTAAAACCACATTCGTAAAATTGTTTTTTCATATAATGATTTTTTTTTTTATAAAAATAACCACCAATAATAGTTAAAACTCAAAATATTAAAGAAAAAATAAAAATATTTTGTAAAAAAAATAATATAACTATATCTCCCATTCCTAAATTTTAATATTTTTAAATATTTCAAATATATCTTTTAATATATAAATTTTTTAAATTTTTTTTAAAAAATTGATTATTATTATTATTTAATAAATTAAAATCATAATCTACTTTATTATTTTTAAATAAAACTATAATTAATAAACCAAATGAAAACTCTAAACCTGCGAGTGCTAATAAAAAGAATGAAGTTGATAATAAATTAATGTCATCATTTAATATACCTAAAAAAATTGAAAAAATATATAGTAAAACTCAAACTATTTCAGAATATAATAATAAATTTAATAAATTATTAGCATTAATTAAAAAAAAGAAAAGTAATATTCAAAATATTGTACCTTTGAAAGCCATTAAACTTTGCATTAAATTTTATTTATAATTCTATAGAATCATTATTTAAAAAAATTACTTGATCTTCAAAAAAGTCATAAAATGCTTCTGAAAAACCCTCTACAGGAAAATCTTTTAATAAAGGATTTTCAATTTTAGAATAATCTAATAATAATTTTCTAATATCTTTTTTATTATAATAGTTTACTCCAAACATTTCAGAAGTTTCTCTTTCAAGTCAATTTGCATTTTTATAAATTTTATCAATAGATGTTACTTTATTTTTTTTTAATAAATTATTTAAAAGAATAATATTTAATTTTAGTTTTAAATTATAAAAATAATAAGAGTAATATACAATAATTCTATTTTTTTTAAAAAAAAAATCTAAATTATTATTAATCTTTGAAAATTTTAATGTATCTATTGCAGAGTTATCTATTAATGTTGAGTTATTTAAAAAAAGATCATTTTTAAAATAAAGATTTAAAGCATAAAATCAATTTTGATCGATTAATAAAAAAAAATGATTTGGTTTTAATAATTTTGACGATCAAATATTTGTATTTAGTTTTTCAAATACAATAAAAATATTTATAGGAAATATATATTTTTTATACATTTAACATTTATGAATTTTGTTTTATAGTTTTAAAATTTTATAATCTATTTTATAAGAATTATTTTATTTTAAAAAAAAATTTTATATTTATATATATTATTAATATATATATATATATATATTTAGATAATAACTTTAATTTTATTTAAAGAAATATAATTTTTAAATTTTTTTTTTGTATTAGTATTAATTAATTGTATATTATAGTTTTTATAACTATTATATTTATTATATTTAACTTTAGATTTTGATCTTCTTTTTTTAGGTACTGCGATAAAATAAATTATGTAGTTTTTTTACCTACTTTTTTATAAATTAGTTGTCTAGATATTCTTAAACCTTTTTTAGTAAAAACATTTAAAAACCTACACTTAATTAATTTATAACTTAATAACTTAATATTATAATAATTAGTACTATATATAATTATTTTTGTTTTTTTTATTTTTTTTAAAAAAATATTATTTCATTTTAAAAATGTTATATGAGATTTATTAAAAAACATATTTAAAATTTGTTTTTTTAATTTTTTTATTTTAAAACCTTTACCAAAAAATTGTATTTTTTTAAAAAAATAAAAATCAATTGATTTGACTTGTTTATTTAAAATAATGCTTGAATTTTTATTTAAATTATTTGTAAAATGTTTAAACTGTATACTTATACAATTTAAATTTTTTAAAAAATATATTTTAGAAAAATTATTTATTTTATATTTTATATAAATATTTTTGTTTTTATTAAAAATTAAAATAAATTTGTGTACATTTTTTTTTATAAAAATAAAGTTTAAATTATTATTTAAAGGTATAATTAATTTCATTTATTATTTTTTAATTTTTTAAATACAATTTTATTTTCATAAAATTTTAAATTTACATTAACTTTATTATTTAAAGTATAAAAATTAACCATATTATATTTTTTCATTTTTATTAAATTTTTTTTAATATTTTTATTAATTATATTTTTTAAAATAAATTTATTTTTTTTATTATTTATATTTATATTAATAGAATTAAAAAATTTAGTATTATTCATTATTATCAACTATTTACTTTAATATTTTGAACTTTATTAAAATTTAATAATTGTTTCATAGTATTTCTAGATACTTGAAAATCTTTAATTAAACCGTTTGTTTTACTAGTGAGTAAACATATATTTTTATGTTTAAATATTTTATTATTAGTTTTTAAAATTGAAAAAAATGAAAAAAGTCTTTTATTTGGGGTTATTTTTTTATTTTGAAAAATACTTTTTAAAATTTTAAGTTTTATTTCATTTTTTAAAATTTTTTTTTTTTTTAATTTAATTTTAATTAATTTTATTACTTCAGTTTTCATTTTATATATTATATAATATAATTTATTAAATTTTATTACCTATCAATCTCACCAAATACAATATCAACGGTACCAATAATAGCAACCATATCGGCTAAAAAATGACCTTTAGAAATTTCAGGTACTAATTGCATATGATGGTATGCTGGTGATCTAACTTTACATCTGTAAGGCTTGTTCGAACCATCTGATATTAAAGAAACTCCAAATTCACCTTTAGGTGATTCAACACATTGATGAGTTCAATTTGGTTTTATTGTAAAACCCTCACTTCAATATTTAAAATGATTTATCAAAGACTCCATAGTATTGTAGTTAGATTTTATATTATTTTGATTTCAGTTTTTTAAATTTAAATATTTTAGTACATTGTGTGGTGTTATAGTTGTTAATTGTTCTGTTAAATTGTTATTTTTATATTTTTTAAAGTAGTTTTTATTAAATTTGGTTATTTTATATATTATTTGATTACAAATATTTAAACTTTCCACCATCTCATTCATTCTAATCAAAAATCTGTCATAAGAATCTCCGTGTTGTCCTAAAAAACTTCTAAAATTTAAATAGTAATAATTACCATAACTTTCAAGTTTATTTAATCTTAAATCACGTTTTATACCAACAGATCTAGACATTACACCAGTTAAACCATAATGTAAACATGTTTTATGGGAGTAAGAACCTATATTAATTAATCTTTGTTTTCACAATTTATTATATGTTAATACATTATGCATCTCGTTTAATGTGGTAAAACAATTTCTTATAAATTCTAATATATCTTCTATTAAAAATGTAGATATAGCTTGCAAATTTATTTCATTTGGTCTATAAAATGCTGCGTGCATACGTGCACCAGAAACCCTTTCATAAAATTCCATAATTTTTTCTCTTTCTTCGAAAGCTCAAAAAATAGAAGACATACTACCAACATCTAAAGCATGACATGCTATAGCTAACATATGATTTAATATTCTTGTTAATTCATCATATAAAGTTCTTACTTGTACAAATGTAGCTGAATAGTTTGAAGTACCTAATAGTGATTCAATACCTAAGCAATAAGCATGTTCTTGAACCATCATCGAAACATAATCAAACCTATCAAAATAAGGTAATGATTGTAAATAAAATCTATCTTCCATTAATTTTTCAGAACCCCTATGTAATAAACCAATATGAGGATCCGTATTTTCAACTATTTCACCATTTAATTGTACAATCATTCTTAAAACACCATGTGCAGCAGGATGTTGTGGTCCAAAATTTAAATTCATTGTTTTTATTTTTTTATAACTATTATCATCTTTGATAATACTAGGTTTTCATAATTGAAATATACTTCTATTCACGATTAATTAATATTATGTATTATTAATTAATTATATAATTATATGGGTCAAACAAAATTTAAATATATAAATAGATCTGGTTACAGTATCTATTGAAATAATTCTTGAGAGAGTAAAAATAATTTTAAAAAAAGTTTTATTAACTTTTATTTCTTAGATATATTTTTGAATAAATTTTTTAATGATAATTTATTTGTAAAAGATTATTTTTTTAAAAAAAATAAATCTTTTAATTTTAATAAAAATTATTTTTCAAAAAATATTTTATTTTTAAAAAAAAAATATCTTATTAAAAAAAAACTTAAAAATTTAAAAATTTTTAATTCCAAAATATGAATTTTAAATTATCAAAATTGAATTATTATTAAAATATATATATATGTGACAAAATATAATTATATTAGTAATATAAAAAAAAAAAAAATAATTTTTTCAAAGAAAAAGTATAATAACTATTTAAAAAAATTTGATTTTTTATAATATATTTATTGAAGGGTGGTAAATTTTTTAATAATAAGCAAATATTTTATAATTTTAAACTTACAGATTTTTTAGAAAAAACTTTATTTGGTTTTAAATTAAATTATATTAATATTTTAGAAAAACGATTGGAAGTGTTATCTGTTTTTAATTTGGATCATTATAAAAATAGTAAATGATTTATTTTATTAAATATATTAGATAATTTAATTCCTGAAAATAAAAATTTAAAAAAAAAATTATTAATTAATATATATTTTTTAGATTATATTAATTGTTATAGAGGTTATAGACATACTTTTGGTTTACCTGTTAATGGGCAACGAACATGAACAAACGCTAATTCCACATTTAAATCTAATACTATGTTAAGACACTATAAATTAAATGTTTTTAAAAAAAATATATCTGGTATACCTTTAAATGATATTAATAATTCTTTTTATTTAGAGCAATTAAATTATTTATGAAAAAATCAATGAGAGTTTGAATGAAATTTCGCAAAAAGAAAACGTTTAATCGATTTTAAAAAAAGTAGAGGTTTTGTTAAATTTGATATAAATACTTTAGTTAAAATTAATCCTAATGTTAAAGATAAAAAAAAACAACATCTATTTTCTATTGGTTTTGATTCGGGTTTTACAAAATTAGCATTAAAAAATAATTTAAAATTAAAATCAAAAAAATAATTTTTTGTGTAATTAAACATGTTTTATGAAATTATTCATTTAATACAAACTTACTTAATTTCTATGCAATTAATAAAAAAAAAAGAAATTTTTTTTTTTCAATTTTTTTTATTTTGTGTTAGTATTATGTATATAATATATAATGCATTATTATATATATAATATTTTATACTATGGTTTATTATAATATATTTTATTATAACTTTTATTATAATTTAGTATTTTTTGATTTATTTATTTTTAATTTAGAACTAGAATTGTCTTTTCTTCATAGTTAATTTTTTTTAAAAAATAAAGGGGAATAGTTTAGTGGTAGAACAATGGTCTTCAAAATCATCAATATGAGTTCGATTCTCATTTCTCTTGATAATAAATGTTAATTAATATAAATAGTAATAATTTTATAATTAATAATTTTAATTTTATTAATTTATTATTTTACAAAAATTTTAAATTAAATTTAAATAATTTATTTTTTAAAAAAATAAATTTAAAAAATTATTTTTTTTTAAGAAATTCTTCCTTAAATAATTATTTTTTTTTTTTTAAAAATATTATTAAAATAAATAATTTTTTTTTTATTAAATGTATAAATTTAGTTTTATATTCTTATTTATATAAGTATATTAATATTATTTATTTTCTAGTAAAAAATAATTATAATTTTTATTTTATTTCTGAGAATTATAATTTTAATTTATTTTGATCTTTTAATATTAATTATTTACAAAATAATTTAACTAAAGCTAGTTTTATGAGATTTTTTATAAATTTTTTTAAAAAAAATAAAATTAAATTTTTAATATTTATTGATTTTTATTTTATTAATTTTTTAACTTTTTTTCAAAAATTAAATATTATAACATCTGGTTTATTAAATATTTTTTTTAAAAATAATTATTACAATTATCCTATTTTTTTATTAAATAATAATATTTATAATTCATATTTTATTTATAATCTTACTTATGATATTTATTTATTAAGTTTATTAAATAAATATAATATAATTTTATTAAGTTTTTTTAAAAATTTTTATAAATTAAATAAAATTTTTTACTTAAATTAAAAAAAATTTTTAATTATAATACCCCCCCACTCC
>Ga0315908_10003985_pt1 | contig 10684 bp, 7 predicted proteins | sample LakEriMetagenome_12_FD_203520 | JGI IMG/M metagenome (GOLD analysis project Ga0315908, IMG submission 203520) | Freshwater fungal communities from buoy surface, Lake Erie, Ohio, United States - Buoy 4 MA124 | ecosystem: Environmental > Aquatic > Freshwater > Lake > Lake biofilm | place: USA...
TGAGCCACCAAGTTTCCGTTGATATACGTGGCTTTTACCTTGAATTGAATCAAATCGTCTACTATGATAAAATCGGCGGGATCATTGGGACGAAGAGTTCCCACGTTCATGTTGTAATGTTCTACCGGATTCAGGCAAGCCATTTGCAATACCTTAAACACATCGACTCCTTTGGCCACAGCTCGGGCACACAAGTCGTTGATGTGTCCTAATAATAAATCGTCGGGATGTTTGTCGTCCGAGCAAAAGAACAGGCGTTCGTAGTATTTGTGAGCCAACTCAATCAAAGCGTCAAAATTTTTGGCGGCACTGCCTTCGCGAATGATGACCTTCATGCCCAATTGTAATTTTTCTAGGGCTTCTTCATAAGTAAAACACTCGTGATCGGTGCTGATGCCTGCATCAATATATTTTTTAACGGCAGCTCCACGCAGGCCTGGCGCATGGCCGTCAAGTGGTTTGCCAGACAACTTAGCCCAATGTAATTTTTGCAATACTTCGGGATCGTCGTGCAACACGCCCGGGTAATTCATCATTTCGGCCAAATAATAAATGTCGGGAGAGTCCATTAATGTTTGGATGGCATCGGCATTGATTTCGGCACCTGCCGTTTCAAAGCCAGTGGCCGGCACGCAAGATGGAGCGCCAAAATGAAATTTCAACGGACTTTGTTTGCCGTTTTCAATCATGAATTCCACTCCCGCTACTCCCAACACATTGGCAATTTCGTGCGGATCGGATATGGTGGCCACCGTCCCATGAACCACGGCTAGTGGAGCAAATTCTGAAGGCACCAACAACGAACTTTCGATGTGGATGTGGGCGTCAATAAAACCCGGAAGAATGTATTGCGTTTCCTCGTGTTCAGCGGGTTCAATCGCGCTGATTTTTCCGTCGATTACCGTAACCACACCCGAAAAAATCCGTCGGTTACGAATATCTACAATCTGTCCAAATAGTTGCATAGGAGGATGGCAAACCGTTTATGGTTTTGCTGAAAACAAAAATAGGAAAAAGAAAAGCGCGGCGTTTTTTTATTAAATTTGAGCATCAAAAAATAAATTTATACACCAAACAACTTTCGTATGCGCTGGACATTTAAACCACAACCCGACTCGCTTCTCGTTGAAGCCCTTCAAGAATCCTTACAAATTGATACCCTCACCGCCACCTTATTGGTGCAACGCGGCATCACTACTTTTGACCAAGCGCGCCAATTTTTTAGGCCTTCGCTTGCCGATTTGCATGATCCCTTTTTAATGAAAGACATGGATTTGGCCGTAACCCGAATTGAAACTGCATTGGCCAAACAAGAAAATATTTTGGTTTTTGGCGATTATGATGTAGACGGCACCACGGCGGTCTCCTTGGTTTCGGCCTATTTAAAAACCAGAACCAACCATGTGGCTACCTATATTCCCGATCGCTATATCGAGGGTTATGGTGTGTCTTTTCAAGGCATTGATTTTGCTGCCGATAATGAATTTAGTTTGATCATTGCACTGGATTGCGGCATCAAATCGGTAGAACATGTACAATATGCCCAAGAACGCGGCATTGATTTTATCATTTGCGACCACCACCGCCCGGGAGAAACCTTACCCCAAGCGGTAGCAGTTTTAGATCCCAAACGCGACGATTGTTTTTATCCTTACGACGAACTTTGCGGCTGTGGCATTGGGTTTAAACTCATTCAAGCCTTGGCAAAAAATCAAAACCAAGCCGTGGAAGAATTGTTGCCTTATTTGGATTTAGTAGCCACGGCAATTGCTGCCGATATTGTGCCGATGACCGGAGAAAATCGAGCGCTGGCTTATCTGGGGTTACAAATCATCAACAGCAATCCAAGACCGGGAATTCGGGCCTTGTTGCAACAGGTCAAAAATAAAACGCGTACCATTAGCGATGTGGTTTTTACCTTGGCTCCACGCATCAATGCGGCTGGACGCATCAAACACGGCAATTATGCTGTGGCTTTACTCAGTGAATTTGATTCCAATCAGGCACAACAATTTGCCGCCGAAATTGAGCAATTCAATGCCGATCGAAAAGAATTGGACAAAGCCATTACCCAAGAAGCCTTGGCGCAAATTGTGCAAAACCAAGAAGAAAATGCCGCCACTACGGTAGTTTTTCAAGCCGATTGGCACAAAGGCGTAATTGGGATTGTGGCTTCTCGACTCATTGAAACCTATCATCGCCCAACCTTGGTATTTACCCAAAGTGGCGACTACTATGCGGCTTCGGCTCGATCGGTTTCAGGCTTTGATGTATATGCTGCACTCGAGGCTTGTGCCGAACATTTGGTACAATTTGGCGGACATAAATACGCGGCCGGACTCAGCTTGAAACCCGAAAATTATGCGGCCTTCAAACAGGCTTTTGAAAACGTGGTGCAAACTACATTGCCCACCGAAATGGAAACGCCCGAGATTGCAATTGACGCTTCGCTTCAGTTGGAACAAATTACCCCAAAATTAATGCGCATATTAAAACAATTTGAGCCTTTTGGTCCGCTTAATTTGGCGCCTGTTTTTCACACCGCTCAGCTGCGCGATACCGGTTATGCCAAGCCCATCGGTGCCGATCAAACGCACCTCAAAATGCAAGTGGTGCAAGGAAATTCAGAGCGGTTTGGTGCCATTGGTTTTGGCTTGGCCGATAAACTTTCATTGGTGAACCAACGCCAATCATTTGAGGCCGTTTATTGCCTAGAAGAAAACGAGTGGAATAATACGGTGAGCATTCAATTGCGTATAAAAGATATTCAAGCATGAAAGCAAACTCAGTAAAGGATCCCTATGCGGCACTGCGCAATACCCACTTTCAGTATTTTTTGACGCTGCGGTTTTTTATGGTGTTTGCCTGGTCCATGCAGTTCATCGTAATTGAGTGGCAGGTGTATAGCCTTACCAAAGATCCGTTGTCATTGGGTTTGATTGGTCTGATGGAAGTGATTCCCGCCATTGGCATGGCCTTGTTTGCGGGTCACATTGTAGACCAAAATGAAAAAAAGGGCATTTTGATCAAATGCATTTTGGCCTTTTCGGCGCTCACCCTTGCTTTGTTTTTGCTCACTTGGGAACCAGTAGCGCAACAGTTGTCGGCACCTACCATCTTGTATAGTTTTTATGCCTTGGTTTTTGCAGGCGGAATTGTTCGGGCCTTTATTGGGCCGTCGTTGTTTTCGTTTTTGGGATTAATTGTATCTAAAAATCTGTACAGCAATGCGGCTACTTGGAGTAGTTCGGTATGGCAAATGGCCTTTTTTTCGGGATCAGCGGTGGCTGGAATTATCATCAATTGGATCGGGGTAAACGGCTCGATGATTTTTGTTTTAGGCTGCTCTGTATTGGCATTGTGGGCCTTGTCTAAAATTCCAAAACAACCCGTTTTGAATGCCAAAATTGGCGAACCTATTTTTCAGAGTTTACGCGAAGGGCTGTTGTTTGTTTTTCAAAACAAAACCATCTTGGGCGCCTTGTCTTTAGATATGGTGGCCGTCTTGTTTGGCGGTGCCGTTTCGCTTTTGCCCATCTTTGCCCAAGACATCTTGCAAGTGGGACCAACCGGCTTTGGTATGTTACGTGCCGCTCCTGCCGTAGGTGCTTTTGTAACGATGCTGATCGCTGCCTATATTCCACTTACGCGCAATGCGGGAATGAAATTATTGGGGGCCATTTTTGCTTTTGGCCTTTGCATAGTGGGATTTGGCCTGTCAACGGTATTTTGGCTGTCGGTTGTTTTATTGTTTTTGAGTGGGGCCTTTGACGGTATCTCGGTAGTATTGCGTCACACCATTTTGCAGTTGCATACACCCGATTCGATGCGTGGACGCGTGTCGGCAGTGAACTCTATTTTTGTGGGATCGTCGAATGAATTGGGCGCCTTTGAAAGTGGTTTTACCGCTAGACTTATGGGCACCGTGCCGGCCGTAGTTTTTGGCGGATGCATGACGCTGCTTATTGTGGGAGGAACAGCTATTTTTTCACCCAGTTTCCGAAAATTGGATTTAGAAAAAGACGCAGCCGAAAATTAGTCGAATTTTTTGAGCTCAAACTGTTGGCCATCAAACACACCGTAGGTAAAATACCCAATCCAGTCACCCAAGTTGATGTACTGAGAATCTGGTCCCACGTTAATGTTCATGGGCAAATGACGGTGTCCAAACACCAAGTAGTTGTAATGTTTGCTTTCGAGTTTGCGCTTGGCGTATTGCACCAACCATTCGTTTTCTTCGCCCAAAAATTTCACGTCGGCTTCGCCTGAAATCAATTTGTTTTTTACCGATAAATATTGCGCCAAAGACACGCCAATGTCAGGATGCAACCAGCGAAAAATCCATTTGGAAAGCGGATGGGTAAACACCTTTTTCATGCGTTTGTAGCCTTTGTCACCCGGGCCTTTCCCGTCGCCGTGGCCAATTAAAAACGTATGATTATAGAAGGTAAATTCGCGGTTGTCGTGGTATACGGGAATTTGGAGTTCGGTTTCAAAATAATCATTCATCCACAAATCGTGGTTGCCCACAAAAAAATAAATGGGAATGCCTTGGTCGCGCAGTTCGGCCAATTTGCCCAACACGCGAATGAAGCCTTTGGGCACTACTTTTTTGTATTCAAACCAAAAATCAAATAAATCACCCAGTAAAAATATTGCCTCGGCGTCGTCTTTGATGTGGTCCAACCAGCGCACAAATTTTTGCTCACGCGGAGAGCTTAAAGCCGCAGTGGGCGCACCAAAATGTTGGTCCGAAGCAAAGTATATTTTTTTGGAAGAAGCTGCTGACATGCGTATGTTGTTAGTTGTCGCTCGCGTACCATTCGGCAAATGACGAATCGGTTTCTTGTAATTTTAAGGAATGCAATTGGATGGTATCGGGCAAGCGATTTTTGATTTTTTGAGCAAAATCAATCACCATGTTTTCGCTGGTGGGTTGGTAATCTACCAATATAATATGGTGCCCACGATCGCTGAGTTCTTTGGCCAATGAAACATGTGGCGTAGTTTGGTTAAACACCGTGGCGTGATCAAACTGATCGACGATTTCTTCTTTGACAATTTTTTTCAAATCGGTAAAATCAATCACCATTCCAAATTTGACATTGTCGCGGTCGGTGATGGGAGTGCCAATTACCGTTACCGACAATTTGTAGCTGTGTCCATGCACATTCTTGCATTTTCCGTCGTAGCCATATAGGGCGTGTCCAGTTTCAAAATTGAATTGTTTGGTGATGCGAATGCGACTCATATAGTAAATTTACGTGGCAAAAATACGATTTATTCTAAACGCTTCTTGTTTTTGGATCGGTAATACGCACAAGGGCGTTACTTGCTCAAGCGGTAATGAACCTACATTTTCGATTAAATGCCACTTGTAAAACCTTTAGGGAGTAAAGTTTTGGTTTTGATTGAAACTATCCGAGTGAATCAAGGCAACATCTTTCTTGAACCATACTTAACCAAATAAGAAAGACCGCCATGAATACAGCCCTATATTTTTAGGGGTTTACTTGAAAATTTTGATTTTCATTGGCGTGAGCCGCTCTTGCATTAATTGCTTTATTGTCGTCAGCTCGGATTACAAAAGCCACAAAACTAATGTTCTCAGGATTGATTTGTGGGATATTGGTATAGTTTGGTGGCGAAGTAACGGTTGGAATAGGAATCTCAAACTTTTTTTCAAATGTTTCTCCTTCATTTATCGGATTAATCGGCTCCCCCAATATATCGGTAAGGGATGCGCGTAACACATGATTGTGCTCAAAACTAGGAATTGGATTTACTCCGTTGTATAAATCGAGGTTGTAGTTGCGTTGCAAGAAATACAACTTATCTTCCAACAAATAGACTACCAATTTTAAATTTGAGTAATCTTCTAAACATTTTATTTTAACATCCAGTTTAATTGTACCATTTGCAACTATTGAATTCATGGCAATTCCTATCGTAGTGTTGTTACTGGTTAAGTCAATAACCTGTTGTACGTTGGATGTTTCTGGGAAACTCCACACCTCCATTCGGTTGAGTCGAGAAACCGGTAAAGCAAGAGGAGAATTGGGTAAAATTAGGTTTTTTAAAGGTGCAATTCCAGGAAAATGATATGGATCATTGCCATTATGAATGGCTACAGGAACAACTTTATCCGAAATGGCTTCGGCTTCTTTCATCGCCCATGACACACGTGTACAGTTGCCACACCATGTGCCCGTGTAATCTTCGACTAACACATTTTTCTTAAAAAACCCACTCACAGCTGGCGCAGAAGAAGATCCATCTGGAAGGTTTTTAATGATGTTGGTTTCTTGACAAGAAATCAATAAAATTGTTATGGCAAAAAGTGCGCTTAAAACCTTTGTTTTCATAGTAAATCAACGTAATAGTTTTCAATCCACAAATAAAAAGAAAAATACTTTACTTTTCGTAAGATTATTTATTCATTTGTACACATATTCAATTCTATTATGAAAAAACTAGTTCTGCTCCTTTTCTTTTTTTGTACACTCGCAAAAGCGCAAACCACATTACCTGATGTTGCCTTAACCAATTTAGAGGGGAAGTCTGTTTTTATGAAAAAAGATTTTTCTGAAACAGATAAATTATACCTTATTTCTTTTTGGGCAACTTGGTGCGGTCCTTGTATCAATGAATTGGATGAATTGAATGAGGTAATCGACGATTGGAAAAAAGAACTTAATCTCGAAGTTATTGCTGTTGCAACCGATGATGCACGCACCCAAAAACGCGTTAAACCCATGGTGAATGGAAAAGGCTGGGGGTATACTATTTTGTTAGACACCAATCAAGATTTAAAACGTGCGTTAACGATTGTAAACATTCCCTACACTATTGTAGTAAAAAACAACCAAATATTACACATTCAAAACGGCTATGTGCCGGGCAGTGAAGTTGAATTATTAGCCAAATTGAAGCAGTTGAAATAATGACCAAAAAATGCCTTACAAGTGCCTTTGTTGCACTATTGACTTCTGTACTCAGTGTTGCACAAACCGAAAATCAAACCAAAGATAAAGGAATCTTTAGTGGAGGCTTCGAATCGAATGCCCAGTGGTATTTAAATGACAAGGGCCTGAAAGACATTGATGGCAATTCAACGGTTCATCCTCCCGAGCCACTTCGGTCCAATTCGTATTTGTTTGTCAATTATTCGTATAAAAAATGGATAGCTGGAATTCAGGGCGAAGCCTATGAACAAAATGCGCTGTTAAACATGAATCCAAAATACAACGGGACCAATGTAGCCACCTATTTTGTGCAATACAAAGGAGAAAAAGTAGACGTTACCGCAGGCTATTATTACGAACAATTTGGAAGCGGTTTATTGTTTAGAACCTGGGAAGATCGTGCTTTAGGAATTAACAATGCTTTGCGCGGAGGACGAATTATCTTGAAACCGAGTCCTTTTTTTACTACCAAAATAATTTATGGTAAACAGCGTACAGGCTTTGACGTGGCACAGTCTGAAATTTTTGGGGGCGATTGGGAATGGAACATTTCAAAAGCACTCAAATGGAACACTACCGATTTAACCTTCGGAGGGAATTATGTGGGGCGCTATGAAAAAACAACCATTGAAAGTCCCAATTTTGACGCCTTGACCAATGGATTTTCCGGACGTTTCAATGTGACACACAATTCGGTTTACTTTTCGGCTGAATACAATTACAAAACAGAAGATGCGGTAGTGCAGGCTCCGGGTCAAGTGGATAATAATTTGATTAAGCCGGGCAGCGCATTGTTGTTAAATCTAGGATATTCTAAAAAAGGCTTTGGGGTTGATGGGTCGTTTCGCCGCATGGAGAACATGAGTTTTTTCTCTGAACGAGGAGCTAAAGGAAACATTTTTAATGACCGAATTATGAATTTTATTCCGAGTTTAACTAAACAGCACCACTATAATCTAGCCAATATTTATGTATATCAGGCACAACCCAACGTGCTTTTAGCCGGTTCGAGCTATGTAAAAGCGGGAGATATTGGGGGCCAAGTTGATTTGTTTTACGACTTTAAAAAAGGAACCCAATTGGGCGGTAAATACGGGACTAAAGTTGCACTGAATGTATCGAATTTTAACGGTCTAAGTGGAGACTATTATATTTACAATCCACAAAATTATAAAACCGATTTCTTTGGTTTTGGGGAACGATTTTATTCGGATGCCAATTTTGAAGTCACTAAAAAATGGTCGCCCAAGTGGCAAACTATTTTGAGTTACATCAATCAATACTATAACAAAAAATACATCGAAGATGCTACAGGTGAAGTGAATGCCCATATTGTAGGTGGAGATGTAATATATAAATTTGACAAAGGGCAATCAATCCGTTTTATGGGAGAGCACATGTGGGCTGATTATGACCGTAAAAATTGGGCAGCGGCTACTTTTGAATATAATTTTAACTCCAAATTTTCGATGTATGTATACGATTTGTATAATTACGGAAACGATACCGCCTATTACCGAAATCATTACTACAATCTTGGAGGGTCATATCGTAAAAACGCCACGCGCGTATCGTTAAATTACGGCCGACAAAGAGGTGGTTTAGTTTGTGTAGGCGGTGTTTGCCGATTTGTTCCAGAAAGTTCTGGTGTTTCTTTGTCGTTAAATACATCTTTTTAATATATTTGCACCCGAATGGGGGATTAGCTCACTTGGCTAGAGCGCTTGCCTGGCAGGCAAGAGGTAACCGGTTCGATTCCGGTATTCTCCACAAAAAAGTCGAAACGCGAGTTTCGACTTTTTTTGTTTCTTCCAAATCCGATGGTCAAGGCAGAATTTCTGAGTGCCAAAACTGTGCGTAGTATATTTTACAAATCAACACCCGAGCCCCAAAGCTTCGGGACGAACTGGCGAAGCAATCAAAAATCAAAAATCAACAATCAAAAATCGTCAATCGTTAATTGTTTCTCTTCCAGCAAGTATCAATTAAAAATAAGCCCTCAACTGCACCGACCCAATATGCACCACTGGGTTATTTTCGCTTTTTCGGCCTTGGTAATTGAGGTTGAGTTCTAAATATTGGGTGAGGTTTTTTTGCACCAACAAACGCCAAGTGCTGTTCTTGCCTGGTTGTAAACCCTCCAGCATTTGGAAGGCCGCAGGCGTCAAGGGATCGCCTCGAAATGCATTGTTGTAGAATGAAAATTCGCCATTCATCGTTACCTTTTTTTCTCCGGTATACGTAAACGAGCTCCCCATGCGGGTTTGTTTGAGTTGTTCTTCATTGCCCAACTCGTTTGATTTATGCTGTTGTTCTACAAACACATCCAGACTGGCATTTTGCGAAAAAATATAGGAAAGTTTTGGCGCCACAAATTGACTGTTTATGATGTAATTTCTTCCGCTAAGTCCCGTTACATTGAGTGTTGACGTGGCTGTTTTTGCGCTCATTCCCAGCAGCCATGTTTTGGCAATGAGGTGGTTGTATTGTATTTGATGACCCAGGTTGCTTCCCATTTGCGCGCCAAATGACAACAGGTTTTGCACCTTGCTTTCTAAAAAGGTGTAGGTAACCGAATGGTATTGTTTGCCGCGGTTAAAAAACAAGCTGTTTCTAAAATTTTGCTGCAAGCCCAACACCACTTGCCCCGACGAACTAAACGGGTCTATCGTAAATTGATTGCCGTCTCTTTTGGTTTTTCGGTCAATGCTAAAGGCAGTTTGGTTGTAAAAGTAGGAAATCACCTTTCTAAATCCGGTTTTTGTGCGCCATCCGCCTGGGTTAAGACTTACCGATTCAGAAAATTTATTTTGATGTGTTTGGATAAATACCTGTGTGGGTAAAAATACACGGATAAATTTGGCCTGATCGGGAAAGGGAGCGGTCTCAAACTCTTCTAATTCTTGCAGGCCATTGTTGTTGTAATCGATCCAAGCATATACGCCTTGTCCGGGCGGTACTTCGATATAGGTAAATTCTTGTTGCGCAATGGTTCCTGATGCTGTTTCATAGGCTGTAGATGTTTGCGCCCATTTGCCGCCAAAGTTGTCGTTGTACAGTATTCTTGAATTGAGCGAGGGTTCGTTTTTTCGGTTGGGATCAATGAATTCCAAGCGTCGGTAATTGATAAAGATGCCCAAATCTCGCGCCTCCGATTGCAGTAATTTGGATTTTAGTATATAGGCATGTGAGCGGCTCACGTGTTGCAAAAGTCCGTTTTGTATACTGTCGGTACGGCGATGTAGATACCCAATTTGCGTATATACTTTGGTGCTGTCGCCTCTGCCCACAAACGCGCCAAACTCTGTAAACCGTTGACTTATTCCGGTCAAGGTTTGCGTGCTTTTGAGGCGTTCTTGGTTGTCTTCCAGTCGAAATGTTCCACCAATCCACGTTTTTTTATGATGCCATTTGGCTTGTGCTTGTTCGCGGATAAAGGCCGTTGTGGCCAATTGACTGTTGCTGTTCATTACACTTCCTTTCTGCTGAATATTCCATTTTGCAAACTGAAATGCACCACTTAATTGGTGTTTGTTTCCCGAAAAGAAATTGGAGAGCCCTAGGTTTTCAAATTGGTAGGTGATGTTCCCTTTTTTCGGCAAGATGGCCTCTATGCCCGAAGTAAATAGGCCTTGGTTTCCGGCATACACACCCAAATTCCAATCGCGCGCAAATTCAATGTTGTTTACCCGTTCAATGGTTTTGAAATTGTTTTGCAC
>Ga0315908_10003988_pt1 | contig 10676 bp, 7 predicted proteins | sample LakEriMetagenome_12_FD_203520 | JGI IMG/M metagenome (GOLD analysis project Ga0315908, IMG submission 203520) | Freshwater fungal communities from buoy surface, Lake Erie, Ohio, United States - Buoy 4 MA124 | ecosystem: Environmental > Aquatic > Freshwater > Lake > Lake biofilm | place: USA...
GAATGTTAAGTTATAAAACTGCTAGTATTATGTTAAAACATGTTAAAGAAAGGGAAAATGACTTAGGGGATGTCATTAAAAGGGTATTGGGAATTAAATTTTATTTTTTATTTTTGATGGCTGCAGGATTAACATTATTTTTGGTAAGTGTTGTTTATTTTTTGTTTATGGCAAATATTCTTTACTCTATTTTTAATTTCTTTAGTTTTTAGGTGGGGGGTAAATTCTTAATAGAAAAGAATAAAGTTGATTTTGGCTAATTCAGTTATTAATATTCTACTATAATATGTGCAGTGCTTGTCTTTTTTATTATTAATCTTTAAAACATTCAAACTATTATGAAACTCACCAAGTTCTCTTTCTTAGCTATTGTTTCATTTATACTCTTTATTATTTATATGAGCATAAACAATGTTAGTTAATAAAGTAAATTAAAATTATTTATAATTTTAATAATTAAAACATTATAATAAAAAAAATTAAAATTACTGTATTGTATTAATAATAAAATTAAAAATAATAGAAGAATTATTAAATCTTAAATATTTCACAAGTGATTTAAGCCAAATCGCAGGATCAGTAGCTACTTCCTTCATGATCCATAATATAGGAATCGCTATATTTAAATAAAACAAAATCTAGAAAAATAATTAAAGAGATCTATTTATTTCATTTGTTATTACAATAGTTATTTATTTGATCATTGGTAGTTTAGGATATTTGGCAATTGTTAATAAATAACCTACAGCTGGTACTGCAAGGACTGTCATGGATTTCTTTGAAAATTAATCTGTTATAGGATTGATTATTAATATCCTCATTTTTTATAACCTTTTCTTTATTAATCCTCTTATTTCATATTATGGTATTATAAATTTAAATTTTATAAATTTATATTTTTATATTATTATTTTAAAATATTAATTATTATTTTACTATTTTTATATATATTATTGTAGGTAAAATATAAATTTTGTAAATTTATTATGGTGATAATAATATTCCTTAACGTGTAAAATTCATATACAATTTATTTTATTTCTGTGTTTGTGTACTATTAGGAATATTTAATATTTGTAATTATTAAATTTTATAAATTAGCTCCTGTGATAGTCTTGGCAATAATAGGAACGTTTTGCGGCTTTTATATTGTTTATTTTCTTCCAATTGTTATACATTTAAAGTGCATTTATAAATAAAATTGTTAGAACCAAAATTTTACTCAATAATTATTATCTTAATAACTTTAAGATGAAGATACTGAAACATAATTATAAGTTTCAAACATTCAAATAAAAGACAGGTCTTATTCTCCTTGCAAAAACATTAATTTTTAGACAACTAATCATATTTTAAGAAAAACAATTTATTTTGTTTTTATTTTAATAGGAATTACATTATTTCTTATTACAATAATTGGTTTATTTTAATGATATTTTATAGTAAAATATATTATTAGCATAATATTATTATTTAATAACATATATTTTTATTTATTAATAAGCAAAATAATTTTTTATCTATTAAATACTAAAATATTATCATCTTCTGATATAAGGAGGCCTCTTTCTAGCTTTCAATAAACCGCATTTTTTTCTTTCTACTTTTCTATTATCTGTATAAAAGTTTCCTGTGATTTTTAATAGTTTTTTGCTTTCTGGGAATTTTTTAGCAAGAGCTTTAGCTAAAGCAGTCCTAGCAGCATCTGGTTAAGCTGAAATACCTCCACCTCTTATGTGGAAATCGATATCTATTTCACCAGCTTTTTAGCACTTATTTATTAATTATATTTATTATGTAAAATTATTATCATTATTATCATTATTATCATTATTATTATTATTATCTTTATTATATATTTTTATTATAAATATAATTATCATTACTAATATAATTAATACAATAATAATAATTATTATAACAAAAAATGTATTATTTATATTATATTAATAATTTACCAACTCTACAGGAACTAAAATAGGTATCCTGAGCTAAGGCATAGGAAAATATTACAAAAATGGTATTCTATTAACTGTAATTTTTCCGTTTCCAGGTTTAACAATAGCCAAACACCTACATGATTTTCTAGTTCCTTTAGCAAAGGCATAAGAATTATCTTAAGTTTTATTTGTATTATAAGACTTTTGCTGAATATAATCATAATAAATCTTATCATATTATTATATCTATTCATATTCAATATTTTTCTGCTTTTAATCTATCATATAGTTATTGGCTTGCATATAGGCCAGATGCTCGTTCCTTTGCTAGAAATAAGAGAAACTGTTAAGCAAATGATGTTTGAAGAAAGGAGTTGATTTTATTGAATGGTACACTTCTAATTCTCTTTATTAATCTTCATTAAGGTCCAGAATTGTAGGCTTTTCTCCTTTTATATCATATAATCATTATAATAATAACATTAACTATTATATGAATATTGATAATATAATATTATGAATAATAATATAAATAATAAAATGAATAATTTATAAATTACCTTTAAAATTTTCAAATGAGTTTTCATCATGATGATCTTCCTCATATTATTTCTCCTCAACATCATCATCATAAATTTCATCCTCCTTCTTTTTATCCTTTTAATCCTATTCCTCTAAATTCTCCTCCACATTTACTCCATCATTATCTTCCTCGTCAATCTTAGTTTTAAGAATCATTTATTGTCTCTTTTTGTACTTGTAGTCTGTAAATATTCCTAGGCTCTCCAATCTCCTCTTTACGAACATTATACTAGGGTCCTATGTTATTAACATAATCAATTATTTATATTATTATATACATATTATTATATTTATATTATTATATTCAAATTATTAATATAAACTATCATATACAGATTAATATATAAATATTATTAAATAAAAATAATCACATATATAAATTATATTTATTATATTATTATTTTTAAATTTATATTATTATATTATTATTTATTACCTTTTCATACTACTTGGTATTTATTAGATAAATCTATCTCTGGGTTAAATTCAACTCATCAATGAATTTATCAGCATCATTTTCAATAATAATTCTCTTACCACTATTAAAATCATTTCTCCTATACTAATTATTAGTAATATTATCAAAATTCTTTTAAAATCCTTCCCACATTAAATTCTAACTATCTAATTGTCTACTAACAAAAGTGGGTTTAAAAGTATAATTTTAATTAGTAATATCTGATTATATTTTTCTTTTAATAAATTCCTTTTCAGTCATATTTTCAATCATATAATCAATATTTTCGTAAATCTATTACAAATTTGGTTCTTTGGTGAGTCTAATATATTATTGATTCTATTCAATTTGTTAATGAGTCCAGTCTAGAGAGAAAAAGTCTTTATCTAGGATTTAGTAAACTTTTTTATGACTAATATTGTTTTATTTCGTCATATCTGAGATTATCCGAGTATATTGTAATTTTTGAAGATATTCTGTTTTCTTTTTAAAATATCTACGGTTAATTGTTCTGTAAATGTTGTGAATAGTGTATTAATTCTTATCATATCCTAATTATTACATATTATCGTATTATTATAATAATAATGCAATAATCATATAGTTATTATATTAATATTATATTATAATTATATAATGACCTATAATAATGAAATAAATATCATATTATTATAATTGTAATTAACAAATAATACCGACTACGAAGGTAGGATCTTACTTGGTCCTAGTTCCTAATTCATAATAAAGATCATCAGAACTCTCTTCACTAAAGAAATACTCATAATTAGGATCATTCTTAATAACATTATCAAATCCAACATATAACTCTCCATTTTAAATCTAATCTATTTATAAATCTTTTTAAGCATTTTAAACTTATATTGCCTTCTACTCAGTCTCTTCTTTAGCCATAAAATAAGCCAATTTATCAATTTATTCTTATTTCACATTTCTCTCTAAATATTTACTGAAATCAACATTTTCACTCATATTCTCAAATTCTGACATCACATATTCTTTAGCCCCTTTTTCAGTGTACATCAATTCTTCTATTATTTTATTATTTTCTTCATTATTTTCTTGTTTTTCTTCTTCTTTTTTCTTCAAATTTATAAATGATTTTATCAATTATTGTAAAATTAATTCTCTAGCTTTTTCTTTAAAATCATTAGTTTTTGATTTCGCTATAGTTCCACTGTATAAAAGGATAAGGTTTTCTTCAGATTGTGCACGCAGATTATTAATAATATCCGTAATTTTCTTGGAATATTATTGCTCTTACTTTTTAAATCTTTTTTCTTGAATTTCAAAAATAATATCATCAAAACCATAATCAAAAGCTAATCCTGATTCTGAATCAATGATTAATTCTTTGACAGCAGTTTTGGCTTTTTCTTCTAAATTAATTAATTCTTATTATTAAACATTATCTGCACTAATTTCTCCTCTTCTGATTTATCTAATTACATTCATCTTTTCTATCCTTTTTTGGTAATTTACTTTTATTGTTTTTTGGTACTTTTTAAAATCTGAACTCTATTCATTTTCGAAAATATTCAATGTTTTGAATCTCGTTATCATGTCTACTTTCCCGCTTTTATTATCTGGATAAAGAGGTCTTGTTGGAAAAACAGGCTTATTATTTAAGTTTTAAGCGTATTTCACTAGCTTATTTAATAATTGCTGTTTTATTATTCCTTTTTTCTATATCATTTCACTTTTTATTTGATATTTATAAACTCTATATTATGTTATAAATAATTATTATTATCTTTTAATCAATTTTATAATTACAATATTTATCAATAAACTTAATGATTTAAACAAAATAAGATAAAATCAAATAAATTTTATAATGCAGTAGTAATAAAAATTTAAATATTTAAACTCTTTCAAAATTGAGAACTATAAACAATAATAATCAATCTCAAAAGAGTCTAAATAGTACTAATTATTATAAAGTAAATATCTTTTATATAAAAAAAAGAACTCAAAAAATAATATAACTTAAAATCATTTAAATCTTCTTAATAATTCTTAAGACAACCAATAGTTAAAAAAAGTGGACAGTTTTTTAAAGTAGTTTAAATAATCAGCTTCAAAAATAAATAACTAAATAAATTTATAACAAAGTAGAAACAAACTATATAAAATAACTAATTAGAATGTAATAAAAAATACTTCGATGGAAAATTATTTAAATAGAACTAAGAATTCTTCTAATCAAAAAATATAAAATTCGGATACTTACAGTAGAATAAATAAACTTTTATCTTATGAAAATGAAAATGATATGAATTATAATTAGAACACATAAAATATGAATAAAACAAATACTAGTCAACTTCAATTAAAGATTCTGAATCAAATAAATAAATAATAAAATAATATAAATATTAATATAAATAATAACAATAGTAGCAATAACCATAACTATAATAAAGACAATAAAGATGGCTATATTAATAATTTGAATAGTAATTTGAAATAAAATTAGTTAAATAATAATAATCTGAATAATAACAATAATAATAACTATTTTAAATTAATAAAAGAATAGTATAATTAAAAACTAATCTATTATAGTTCAATAAACAACACAGAAGGACTAAACAATATATTAAAATAAAATGAAAATTTATTAGATATAAATTATTCAGACAGCACACAACAAAATGCACTTCATTATGCAATAATAAATAATAACATAAATCTAGTGAAAACTCTTATAAATAAGAAAATAAATATTAATTAATAAAACTAAAATGGTTGAACTCCTTTAATTTTAGCAGCATAACTAGGTAAAGAACAAATAATACAAATATTATTATCAAATATAAATTGTGATATTAATCTTCATGATTAATATTAGAATACCGCTTTGCATTATAGTGTTATTTCAAATAATCTGAAATCTGTTCAATTTTTATTAAATCATTCTGCTATTATATTAGAAAAACCTAATTTTGAAAACAAGTTTGCTTTCGAATTAACTACTAATTAATAAATATTAAATCTTTTTTCAAATTTTATTTCTTCCAAAAATAATGAAGTTTAACATTTTTTAAAAAACGATTCTTAAAAGAAACTTAAAAATAATAATAATAATAATAATAAAATTAAATCACCTGAATCTTAATGGGATTTAAATGAAAATAATAATAATAATAATAATAATTAATTTAAAATAGGGCCTAAAGATTTCAATATTATTGGATTATTAGGTAAAGGATCATTTGGAAATGTTTATTTGGTTTAGAAAATAGATAATAAAGCTTATTATGCTATGAAGGCATTGGAAAAATAGAAATTTATCAAAAGCAACCTATTGAAATATGCAATTACTGAAAAAAATGTTATGGTTTTAAATGATAATCCTTTTATTGTTAAGCTTTATTTTGCTTTCTAAACTTAAGATAAATTATTTTTAATTTAAGAATTAGGCCTTGGAGGAAATTTATCCTATCATATAACTAAAGAGAATAAGTAGATAAGAATATTATAAATATTAAATATAATAAATATAATTATAATAACAAAAATAATAAATTATAAATTCTTTTAAATATAATAATAAATAACATAATTAATATAATTATTATAATTAATAAAATAGTATAATAATAAAAGATAATAAGATAATAATAATGTAAAAATAAACATTTAATAATAATAGTTTCGATGAAGTTAGATGCAGAATATATGCTTGCGAAATCCTTTTAGCCTTGGAAAATCTTCATTCCCGAAACATAATTTATCGTGACCTGAAACCAGAAAATGTTCTTTTAGGTAAAGATGGCCACATCCTTTTAATCGACTTTGGGCTTTCCAAAGAAAACATATATGAAAATAACAAAGGTGCCAAATCTTTTTGTGGTTCTGTCTCTTATCTAGCACCTGAAATCCTCTAAAAGAAAGAACATGGAAAATGCGTAGATTATTATCTTTTAGGTATCATAATATTTGAAATGCTATCAGGATAACCTCCTTATTATTCTCATTAATAAGATCAATTATTTTATAATATTTAATATTAATAATTGCAGATTCCAAGTGGATGGAGTTAAGAAGTCAAAAGTCTATTAACTTAATTGCTGGTTTGAGATCCTAATTCAAGGTTGGGAAGTAAGGGAGTTGATGAGATTAAAAACCATGCTTTTTTTAAGGAGATTAATTGGACCAAGGTTTTTAATAAGTACTTATTTATTTATAAGCTAGGTAGTACCCTGTTCCACAAATATAATACAAACTCAAGGTTAATTCAAAATATAACAATACTAATGTCTTTAATAATTTTGAAGGAAATGAAAAGGATTAGTCATATATTAAGGGTTGGTCCTTTATCTGTGATTCAGAGAAGATTAAAAAATAGTGATCATATTATATTGATTATTATTTATATTATGATTAAATATCCTAAGTAAATTTTAAGGTTGTTTAAAATCACGGCTAGTTAATACTGTCATAATTCACAATAAGATTATCTTAATAACTAGAAATAGAAGGATAATATCAACATTATTAAAGCTAAACAGAATTTGGTTAAGCAACTTTAAAGGGAAATAGAATTTGAAGGAACTGCTAATCAACTTAGCAATATTATTGAAAATAAGTTGATAGAATTGGGATTATCGTTTAAAGATTTAAAACATAATATGAATTTAATGGTTTACAAAAAATTTTATGATTATAATGTGAAAATAGTATTCAAGATCAAAGAGCCTTAATTGATGGATGATGAGGATCTTATAATTAATGAAAAGAAGAAAGAAATAGAAAAAAAAAAACAGGATTTATCATCTGATGATGAAGAGTTAAGTGAAATTGAGGAAGAGGAATAATCTCTTAAAAGAACTTTTGATTTCACTGTAATTTTGAGTAGGAATCAAATTAATGTTGTTTATGAGTGTGTTTCTATTGATTATTAGGTATAATTATCATCAAATAAATTATTATTATCATAATTATCTTTATTGTGATTATTATTTTTAATATGATTATTATTATTATTAGATTTCTATTGAGCACATTATTATTCCTGATAATCTAAATGAATATATTTCTTTGCAAAAACATGAGAGAATAATTAGATAATAATATGCTGGTCCTGATTTTTCTAGTTTGGAAAAAGATTTCTAGGAAACTTTAGTGCAATAACTAAATGCTTTGGGTATCAATTAGTATTTGTTATAATTGATAGATCACATTGCCTAAAACAGTGAAAGAGATTTATATATTTAATGGTTATCAAAAATCAGTAAATTTTTAAGCAAATGATAGTATAAATATATAATTTGAAAATACAATAATGATAATATAATAGTATAATAATAATTGAAGATAATATAATAAAAACATAAGATGAGAATATAGATGAATGAAATAAATGAAAATAACTGCAACGAATTCATAGAAATAAGTTAAAACATTGAACTATATAAAATATGGCCATCAAAAAATCGTTTCTTGTTTTAAGGTAAATTAATAAGAGGTCCCTCAGAAGACAAATATGTAAACATAATATCATGGTGCCTATTACTAGGTATTTATGGTGGATACTTCGTATTCATATTTCCATTCTAATTATCCTAAAACCTCCCTCTATGTCTATTGACTCTAAATCTATTCATCATCACTATCCTTTGCTTCCTGCTCACCTCATTTACTGAACCAGGTATTATTCCTCGTAAACCCATTTTCTTATCTCTTTATCATAAAGTACCCTTCCCTTTTAATATTGGAGATTTGACTAAATAATAGTTTGCTTAGCAAAGTGGATTCCCAGAGGAGATCTTTGAAACCTTTAAGAAAGGTTTTTAGTTTTGTAATACTTGTTTGATATATAGACCTAGAAGAGCCTCACATTGTCGGTAATTATCTTTAAGTATAAAAGAGATTGTGATAACTGTGTAGAAGTATTTGATCATCATTGTCCTTTTGTTAACAATTGTATTGGCAAGAGAAATTATAGATTCTTTTGTGCTTTTGTCTTATCTCTCACTCTTCTTATGGGCTCAGTCCTTATCAGTTTTATGTTCTTTATTACTCAAATCGATAATAATAATTATCATGGATAAATATAATAATCTAATTCAAATCAAAATAGTATATTATCATATTTTTTATTTTAGGATCTTTTATCTTGTTTTTGCTTATCCTTCTTGCAGTTTTATCATTGGCTGTTGGGGGACTTTGTTGCTTCCATTTTAGGTTGTTTTGCTCTGGAAAAACTACTAAGGAAACTCTTAAAAACATTTGTTATGATAAGGATTTATCTGATAATCCTTAAACCGATTGCCTTAATTCTTCTTAAAGCCACTTTCATCCTAAAGCACTAGTTTCATTGGAATCTATTAATGAACATTTTGGCAAGGAAAATACAGTTGAAATAACCATTAATAATTGATAATAATATTATATTATTACAATATATTTTTCACTTTTTTATTTTCTTTTTCCTTTCGTCTTTGTCATCATATTTATCTTTTTTTCTTGGAATTATCAGGTTCTAATGTTCTTTAAGTTTTGAATAGTCTACTATTTCATCAAGATCTTCATTATCCATATTTAGTTCATATAAATGTTATCTTTTGTTTTATTTTATATTGTTTTATTAATCTTATTATTTTTTTTTGTTAATTTAATCTATTTTTGTAATTACTTATTCTCCTGTTTTTTATATTTCTTCATTTAACTCTTATTTCAATGGTTTAAATTGTGTTTACTATTAATTATTATTTTATTAAATACATTTATGACATGATTTTAAGAAATCTAATTATCCATATCTTTTTCGTAGATTTCTTGTAAACTGTTATATAATTTTCTTATTGTCTTATTAAATAAAGCAAGAATCTAATTTACTGGAATATTTAACTCTTCAGCTATTTAATCAACAGATTTATGTTACAATCCCATCCCTATTCAGTAAAATAAATCAAAAATAAAATAAATAATGAATATAAATATTTGATAAAATACCAGTCAAAATAGCAGCCTAAGAATAACTTATTTTGGTAGTAGAATGCAACTTCTTAAGGAAAAATAACTAAGAAATAGTGGGCAAGAGATCAAGAATAATATGAAAATCAATCATATTGCTCTTATAAGCAGCTAATCTTTTAAGATCATGCAGATTAATCAAATACATTAATAAATCCTTAGAAATAATTTGATGAGTTTCTTCTTCAGTGTTAGTAGTCAAATTAGGATTGAGAATGTTGAGACTGAGATTGATATTGAGTCCTTAAAATTCATATGACAATAACTTAATGAATCTTCTTTAAAAATCATTAGAAAAGTTTAAGATCCAGTCTTCATTCTAAATCTCATTATTTTCTTATTGTGTTGATTTTATCATTATGCATGTGTGTTCCGCTGTCAGATCATTTTTGGTTTGACGGATGTAAATTGGCTAGAATTAATTCTTTTTCCAAAATTGATAAAGTTCTCTAGTTAAGCCGTAGCTTACACCTATCCAGTTTAGGTGAGGAGGATTTATTTCGCTTAGTTTCCTCAAAAGAGGTTTCAGTTTCTTGCTACTTTTTATCTCTTCTTTCTGAAGATTTAAATTGTTATTATTATTATTATTATTATTATTATTATTATTATTATTATTATTATTATTATTATTATTATTATTATTATTATTATTATTATTATTATTATTATTATTATTATTATTATTATTATTATTA
>Ga0315908_10003990_pt1 | contig 10674 bp, 14 predicted proteins | sample LakEriMetagenome_12_FD_203520 | JGI IMG/M metagenome (GOLD analysis project Ga0315908, IMG submission 203520) | Freshwater fungal communities from buoy surface, Lake Erie, Ohio, United States - Buoy 4 MA124 | ecosystem: Environmental > Aquatic > Freshwater > Lake > Lake biofilm | place: USA...
GGTAAGCCGCTTCTACCGCTTGAACCACCTCGTGCGCACTAAGCAGTTTGAGGTTCATGGCTGAGGAAAGATGCGAGTGGTAAAGCCATGGCTCGCCCGGCCATAAGGCATCTTCATAGCGGCCAAATAGCGGCAGACGCTCTTCAACAAAGCGCTGCAGTGCTTGCAAGGCTTGGCTACGCTTAACTGGCCAGGCAAAGCTATCAAGCGTGCCGGGGTGGCTGGCAAAACGTGTATTAACCAGTGCAATGACTTTTTGCGTGAGGATGTCCGGTGGAAATGTAGCACGAGCCGGTATCAGGCCAGGGCCTTGTGGGCCAAAGGCTTCACGGTTGTCGGCGTCAAAATTCCATTGACCACCAGCGGGCTTGCCGTCGTCCATCAGGATGTTGTGACGTTGTCGTAGCTCGCGGTAAAAGTACTCCAGCCGCAGCGACTTACGCCCACTGGCGTGTTCTGCAAACTCATTCATTGTCGTAAAGAAGTGCCGGTCCTCGCAGACTTCTAGCTTCAGACCTGCTGCTTCGACCGTAGCCTTGAGTTGCTGGAATACGCGCCAATCGCCCGGCGCAGTCATCACCACGCGCTGTGGTTTTAGTCTGTTTAAATCAGCCTTCAGCTTGGCCCCAAGACTGTCCAGACCGGCGACAGCGCCGGTATCGTCGAGCCGGTGGTAGTGCAGCGGTCGGCCTGCGTCAAGCAGCGCCTGTGCAAAGTGACGCATGGCACTTAAAAACAAAGTGATGCGCTGCTTGCTTGACCAAACGTGGGTGGATTCTTCACAGGCTTCAGCCATCCACACAGCATCTTGTGTAACATCAAATCCGTCAAAGGCTGCTGCTTCCAAGTCGAGCTGATCTCCCAGCACCAAAATTAGATGTCTTACATGGTGCATGGCGGCTTTCAATGGTCGTAGTTGTGGTTGGCAGTGTGCGAAAAGGTGGCGATGTAGTTGACCTTTGTGTCCTTGCACCATGAGGCTTTGTGCACTACAGGCAAATAGCGCATACCGCACAGGTTATTCATGTGTAATTTTGAGGGAGCCAGAGCAGAACGTAACTCATCGGGACGTACAAACATTGACCACTGGTGGGTGCCGCGCGGCAGAACTCGCAGCAGGTATTCAGCTCCAACGATGGCCACTGCAAAACTCTTGAAAGTACGATCAATGGTGGAGACAAAGAGGATGCCGCCTGGCGCGAGACGATCAGCGGCAGCGGTCAAAAATGCGGGTACGTCACTCACGTGTTCGACGACCTCAAGCGCGAGCACCACATCAAAACGCTCGTCTGGGGACAGTACCTCGGCCGGTTCGCCGAGTCGATAGTCAACTGTGATGTTCTGAGATTGAGCGTGCAGGCGAGCAGCAGCGACATTACCCGGTGAAGCATCCACGCCAACGACATTAGCTCCGAAGCGAGCCAGCGCTTCCGACATCAACCCGCCGCCGCATCCCACATCCAAAATTCTTAGCCCGTTTAGCGCATTTAGCGCAATGGCTCTGTCCCGACCCAAATGCGAGGTGATTTGTTCGACTACGTAGTCAAGTCTTAGGGCGTTGACAACGTGCAGGGGCCGCATCGGCCCACGACTGTCCCACCAAGTGGCACTCAGACGGTTAAAGCGTTCGATCTCTGCTGTGATTGCGGTCATGCGTGGGTCGCTCAAATGTGGCGTATCAAGTTCACCGCAACTTTTGAGCCTGCGCCCACCATAGCGCACCAGGCGCGCAGCATCCAGCCTGACTGACTGAAGCTCCGAGAAGCAGCCGCCGCCTCTTCGCGGTGAGCTACTTCGTCAGCTTGGCAATCGAGCAGGGTTTGGCGCAGGTTGCGTAATTCAATCTGCCGGGCCATAGCAAGAATCTGCTCCTCGTAGTGATGGTTGACAAAGGTCTCGACTGCCACGATCGTGGCGTAGACCGCCTTGGGGCCGAACAAAGCGGGCAATGCGCCAGTAAGAAACCCTGCCAGTCGCCAAAGCGGGAGCAAGTGACTGTACTGAGCTGCAGGCAACCAGTCAGAGATGAGACGCAGGTGGTTTAGCTCGGTGGCCAGGTGATGCTCAGCGAAGGAGCGCAACTCCGGGTCGCGCGCGAATCGAAGTACACCTTGATAAATACAGACTGCACCAACTTCGCCTGCGTGGTCGGTCCGCAAATGAACGTACACCCACGCGGGAAGTATTTCTCCCGGAGCGAGATGAACGCGGCTTGCGTAAAAGCTTTGCGCTTTGTCCGCGCCCGATAGCTGCACTGCGGCCGATTCAGACATCATTAGCCTTTTTTGGCCCATGCACTGCACCAGCCTTTGCCTGCAACTTGCTTACCAGCAAACAACGGGCAACCACCCCAGGCATCACTTGCTTTTCCTTGATACAAAGCACAGTTGGTACAAACCTGACCGGCAGCGTACTTGGGGTACTTTTTGGTGTCGGTTTTAGTGGCATCCGCCACGTAGCCCAAAGCCACAGACTGTGGGTCTTTTTCGTCTGCCTTTGCTTGGGCGTGGGCAGAGGTCGTCAAAACTGAACCGCCAGCGGCCAGAGTCATGAAAAAAGTGCGTCGATTTGTGTTCATGAAGAATCCGTTTGAAGACAAGCCTGAAAAATTCAACCAACACCAAGGGCTTGGGATCTTGGCGCTTGAAGACGTCAACAAGGAGGAGCGATTTGTCAAAAGTCATGCCGGAACAAAAATGGTTGGTTCCAGCTTGACAAACGACTCAGATGGTGAATTGAGTTGAACGTGTATAGGTATCGTAGCGTTTAAAAGAAAAAAAATCAACTCAATAGATCAAAAAAGGTGCAATAATCAAACTCAAATTTAACTCAATCGATAAAAAATGACGCTTCCAAATTCTGCAGGTCAATCACAAGCGCCTCAACAAAACAAAACTCAGCCCACTTTTAGAGCTGGAGCTGTAGCGAGGATTGCGGGTATGCCCGTTGCCACGTTGCGCATTTGGGAACAGCGTTACCAGGCTGTGCGGCCCAACACTGCAGCATCAGGTCACCGGTTGTATTCGCCAGCAGATGTGGAGAGAGCTACCCTGCTGCGTCGGTTGACCGCGCAGGGGCATGCCATTGGATTGCTTGCTTCGCTAGAGACAGAACAAATGCGGGAAATGATGCCTTTCCCTGAGGTGCCTCAAGCTAATTGGGTTGAACCACATTTGCAAAGGTCAATAAAAATTGTGGTGGTAGGGCATTCCTTGGCAAGCCGAGTGCAGCGCTTGTTATACCTACCGCCCTTTGGGTTAAAGGTGAAATTGGTGGGGGTATTTGACAGTTTGGACGCATCAACAAAAGCTGCAGGGATGTCGGACGAAAACACCGCCGACATGATCATCTTGCAAGCTGGAAGCCTTCAAACTGGCATTCACAAAGAACTAATTGCAGCCCAAAACGCATGGCGTGCCTCTTCAGCGGCGGTTTTGTATCGCTTTTCCAGCGCCGCAGCACGAGATGAATTAACGAATGTAGGGGTTGAAGTGTTGTCTGAGCCTTCAGATGACAAATCATTGCGGCAATGGCTAGCGACTTTGCAAAAAAACGATGCACAACACATCAAAGCTGCTGACGTTCGGAGTTCAATTCCAACCGTTTCAAGGGAACTCAGTGAACAAACCGTCTCGCCCCCCTTGTTTGACGATACAGCCTTGACTGAATTTGCTGGACTTTCCACGACGGTCGCATGTGAGTGTCCCAGCCACTTGGCAGAGTTGCTTTTGCAAGTCTCATCCTTTGAGAAATACAGCAGCGAGTGTGCCAACAGAAGCGCTGCTGACGCGCGACTGCATGCCTACTTGCAGCATGTTGCGGGCTCTGCCCGTATGCTTTTTGAAAAAGCACTCGAACAAGTGGCCATCGCAGAAGGCTTGCCTCTGCCACCATCTTCCAATTCTGCCTCAAACTAAGCTGGTCGATATGACTCACTCATTCGCAATATTGGTCACTGCGCTATTGTTCGGCGGTATGACGCTGTATTCGTTCGGTTTTGCTGCTTTCTTATTCAAAGCACTCCCTGCCTCATCGGCTGGCGCTACGCTGCGGCTTGCGTTTCCTTGGTTCTATTTGTTTGTTGTGGCCACGGCGGCCATTGCCGCCTTGCTTTGGTGGTCACAAGACGCCGTGTCGGCAGTCGCGATGGCGGCCGTTGCTTTGACAACTATTCCGGTGCGGCAGTTGCTGATGCCAGCTATCAATAGAGCCACTGACTCTGAAGATCGGTTGCGTTTTAAATGGCTTCACGGCGCTTCTGTGCTAGTGACGCTGAGCCATATCGCCGTCACTGGCTGGATCCTTGCTCGTATTGTTTGAGAACTACTTTCCCATGCCCTCAATCAAACGGTCTAAAGATACAAGCATCAAAGCAATTTGTATCAGTTAATCAGCCCATCGGGTATCAACACAAGAACTAACAATTTCACAGGAAATTTAAATGACTTCATCGCTAAACTTATTCGAATTCGGTTTTCAAAAATTGCGCAGTCTTTTAGACCCAAACCTCAATCCTCTGAGGCATGCACCAGCTTTTGTAAGGTACTTGGCCACCATACTGTTGGCCAGTTTTTGGTGTTTGGCTTTTGGCGTTTACTTTGGAGACATCCAGAACATTGGCTACAACATGATGGGCCATGCAGCCATCATCACTATGGCCTTCGTGACATGGGCTGTGTTCAAACAATCTAATCGAATTTACGGTCCGAGAAAAGGGACACAAGAATGGCTTCGCATGCCAGATCGAAGCAGCCGCTGTGATGAGATGACAGATGAGCAAAGACTTGAGAAAGCAAAAGAATTTAAAAATTAAATTCTTAATATTTCAGGCTTGTCTCAATAGTCTGTGTTTTCAACAAGTCCACAGACTCAACAAATTCATTTTTAAACATCATGCTAGAAACCATTTGTGAAACCTTAGTAGATGCCTACAAGCGTAACTGGATTACCAGCAGGGATGGTAACGTCAGCATCAGGCACCATGATCGCGACCATTTCTACATCACACCCAGTGGTGTTCGCAAGCAAACCTTGCAGCCCGACCAGTTTAAAAAAATTAAGCTGCTTGAAAGTTCGTGGGAAGAACTTGAATACACAGACATAAGCCGAAGCTTAAAACCCAGCGGTGAAATTCCATTGCACTATGGTCTTCAGAAAAAAATGGGACAACACAGCAATGAAGTCAGGGTTGTGGTTCATTTGCACCCAACTTACTGCATTGCAGCAATGCACGCAGGGATTGACCTGAGCACAATCAGTGAATCATTCCCAGAGCTAAATCGCTACACACGAGTAGCCCCAAATGTTCTGGATGTTGAGCCAATCAGTCAACAACTTGCAGATCAATGCCACGCTAATTTACTACTAGACGACAAGGGCTTTATTGGTTACGACATTGTTGGTATCAAAGGCCACGGCGTTGTTGCCATTGATGTGACACCTTGGAGAGCCTATGAACACATTGAGCGGCTGGAACATATTTGCAAAATTGTTTTGGCATCTGGCAAGAATTCCAAGTAACCGGTCTAGACGCCTTGAGGAAATCCATGACATCCCCAAAAAATTTATTAGTGCTCACTTTTATGCTTTTTTGCTTGCAGTCCCATGCAGACGAAACTTCAGCAGACCTGCAAAAAGCTTGTGTCAACGAGCAGGTGGTTCTGCATAAAGGTATCAAAGGCCACGCTATAGAAGCGAGCAATTTTGAAGATTACTGCAAATGTGAAACCAAGTACATTGTTAGTAGAGCAACAAAAGAGCAGTTGAATCAAATTTCAAAAAAGCCAACTACAAAACCAAAATGGTTGACGCAATTTAAATCCAACGCACTAAAAAGTTGTACAGCGCAAGAGAAACAAATAACGACTTGATGAGGCTCCGCAAAGCTGCTGAAGTGCTCACTTCAACAGGGATTTATTGACTTAAAAAAATCAATGCAGCTTTCACCTCGTGACATGTCAATGAAATCTACAAACATCGAATTCCCTGTTCTGGCCTTTGTCGACATTGAAACTACTGGCGGCAATTCCGAGCGTGACCGAATCACCGAGATCGGTATCAAGACACTCGCTCATGGTCAAGAAACAGCTTGGGAGGTTTTGGTAGATCCCCAAACCTTTATTCCTCAAAATATCCAGCGGTTGACAGGCATCACGCCAGAAATGGTGGCGGGCCAACCCCCATTCGACGAACTTGCGCTGCAAATCAAAAGCGAGCTTGAGGGCAAAATCTTTGTTGCACACAACGCACGCTTTGACTACGGATTCATCAAAGCCTCGTTCAAGCGTTTGGGTATGGATTTTCGGCCGAAGGTACTGTGCACCGTCAAGCTTTCGCGACTGCTTTTTCCGCACCAATCTCGGCACAACTTGGACACCATCGTCGCTGCGCATGGGCTAACGGTCAGTGCAAGGCACAGAGCCTTGGGTGATGCCGATTTGCTCCTTCAGTTTTGGCATGTGTGTGAGAAGACTTTTGGCCAAGAGCGATTACTTGAAGCGGTGAATCATTTGCTGGGCAGCGTCAGCCTGCCGCCCAACATCAGCCAATCTGTTATCGACGTGATTCCAGACACGCCGGGTTGCTATATTTTTTATGGTGAACACCACGCCCCGTTGTACATCGGCAAAAGCATTTCGATGCGCAGCCGTGTGATGAGCCATTTCCAAAGTGCACTGACTGTTCGCAAAGAAATGAAGCTGTCCCAACAGGTTCATCACATCGAGTGGATCGAAACAGGCGGTGAATTGAGCGCCTTGATATTGGAGGCCAAGCTCATCAAAGAGCGCATGCCCAGCGCGAATATCAAGCTTCGTCGCTCCAAGGACTTGTGCGCATGGCAATTGAGCCAAGAACCCTCGGGCCTGCATAAGCCCACGCTCATCACTCACAAGCATTTGCAACCAGGCTTTCAAGATAATTTGTACGGGCTTTTCAACAACAAAAAAGAAGCGCTGGGTTACTTGGCCGCCGTCGCCAAAAAGTATCAACTGTGTGAGGCTTTGCTGGGTCTCGAAAAAGTGGAAGAGGGAAAACCTTGCTTTGGCTACCAAGTCAAACAATGCCAAGGCGCATGCATCGGCAAAGTGTCTTTGGCGGTTCACAACTTGAAGTTACAAACGTCGCTTCAGCTTTACAAAGTACCGGTTTGGCCATTCGAGGGGGCGGTGGCCATCAAAGACGGGCACAGCATGCTGGTAATCAATAAATGGTGTTACTTGGGTACAGCCAACGATCACGATGAAATGGATGACATCGCTCGGTCTGAAGACTTTGACTTTGATCTCGACATTTACAAGGTCGTCAAAAAGGCTATGACTGGCTCTCATAAAAGCAGTGTGCTGAAGCTTGCCAATCCCCGACGGGCGGCAGCCCCGTTTGAAGCGATAGACTGATCTTGGATCACTATGCCCAAACCTGTTCGATCCCGTGTCAAAGCGTGCGAAACCTGCAAAGTCGTTAGTTCAACTCTTTACAGGGTAGCGCAAGACGACACCTCAGCTTGGACCTTGCTTTGCCAAGCATGCCGGACCAAAGTAGCGTTACACCCCAGTTACCGATATGGCGGCACATGGAAGGCCGATAAGCGGCACTGATAACTACCCGATGTTGTTCTTGTTAAAAAGTGATTTCAAGTAATCTAAAAAATGATCGATCCTAAATACCGAATTCTTTTTGTCTGCATGGGCAACATTTGTAGAAGTCCCACCGCAGAGGCTGTCTTTTATAAGTGGCTGGCAAATCAGAAACTCTTGCGCAAAGTCAAAATTGACTCGGCAGGCACACACAATTTTCATCCTGATGCACCGCCAGATGAGCGCAGCCAAATGCACGCTCTCAAAAGAGGCTACGACTTGTCTCATTTGAGGGCCAGGCAAGTTGTTGATAGTGACTTTGAAGAATTCGATTTGTTGTTGACAATGGATTGGGACAGCCGCGCGCTGCTGGAGGAAAGATGCCCAGCACAACATCACCACAAGGTCCGGGGGTTGGCTGAATTTTTACAAACATCGCAAGCCTCGGTCATACCGGATCCTTACTACGGTGGGGATCAGGGCTTTGAGCACGTGTTGGATTTGATCGAAGAAGCCAGCGAAGGTCTGATGAAATTTACTATTCAAAAGGTTCAGGCATGAAACTCATCAATTCAGCAGTCATTGAGTTGCGAGATTTGCACCTGCAAACAGACATCGGAACTTACGGTCCGCCAGACACCCGACCCGATGTGCACATACTTGATTTAACGCTTGGGATTTTGGTCGATCAGGTGCTTATTGCGCAGGACGGTATGGCACAAGTTTTTGACTATGACCCATTGATCTTAGAAATTGACCGTCTCGCAGCGGACGGTCACTATGAAACGCAGGAGCGACTTGTCACCCGCATTGCCAATGCGTGTGCTGCGCACCGTTGTATCAAGCACATGACAATCAGCCTTAGAAAGTCACCTGTTCGGGCGGGCAGTGGATCGCTCGGCGTTTGTCTGACGCTCGATGAAATCACTACCGAGACACTTCGGACAGAGGGTATGTTGATCGGTTTCAAGTGACAAACAATGCCTGCATTCAAAGGTTAGGAACCGTGCCCTTTGATGTAGGTTTCTAAAAATCCGATTTGTTGGCCCATTTGTCGAATGCTGTCTTTTACGACATCGCCAATCGAAATAACGCCGACGACCGCACCTGCATTAACAACTGGCAGATGGCGAAAATTGCGAGATGCCATCAAGCCCGTACATGCCTCTATGGGATCTTCCAACTTAACCGTGACCGGATCTGGGGTCATGACCTCCTTGACTTGGACCTGCTTGGCATCAAGACCAGGTAGCAGTACTTTGATAGCGCAGTCGCCCTGCGTAATGATGCCTACCAACTTGGCGTCGTTGATGACAAGAACAGCCCGCACTCGGTTGTCGCGCATCAGTTGCAGCGCTGCAACGACTTTTTCATCAGACCGCACACTGATCGTGACCAGTGGTTGCGGCTTTAGCGATAAGCAATTTTTTACAGTAGTCATATTTCTATTTAAAAAATTTAAAGTTAATCAAAATAGTTTTTCATTTGTTCGTAATTTTTGCAGGCAATTACTCTAAAAATTTGAAATTTTAATTCTGAATTGCTTTCACACAAATGGTAAGTAGTTCGAACTGCTAACTATTTAACCAGCACGTAGGCCTTATGATAGCTTTCAGAATTAGTTAATTGTTTTATGCAAAAATCTGCGACGTCAGAGCGAGCAATGATGCCATTGCGCCAATCTTTTGGTTGGTCAAGCGCTTGATATCTTCCCGCACAAAAGTTACCAGTTAAAACACCTGGACGAACTATGGTCCAGTCTAGATCACTAGACTTGATAAGGTACTCTTGGATCGTCTTGTCTCCATAGGCGCGACCAAATACGGCATCAAATGGCAAGCGCTGAAACGCGCTAATGCTTTGACTGCTGTCACCCGCTCCAAATCCTGTTATACAAATTAGGCGTTTTACGCCGCTACTCTTCATGGCGGGTAACAACAACTTTGTTGCTTCAGAGAATAAACTAATTGGAGAGAACAACTCTTTTAAGCCTACCCCCAACGTCTGAACAACAACATCAACATCATTTAAGGCTGCGCAAACATCATCGCGGTCTAGAGCGTTACCACGAAACTTTTCTAATTCTGGGTGGTCTAGGCTAATGCCGTTTGCAGATCTAGCAAAAGCTCGAACAAGGTGCCTATGGTCAATTGCTTTTTGGATAGTTTCAAGACCGATGCCTTTACTAGCTCCCATGATCAGTACACGTGCCATGATCAAACTCCGTTGATACTTTATAAAACTTTAATTTCGAACTAAGTCTTTTGAACCTAGTTCGAACGTAATTTTTCAATTATTTAGGCATGATGACTGAATCGATGACGTGGATCACACCATTGTCAGCTGCGATGTCTGTTTTAACTACAGTTGCATTATCGACTTTTACGCCATAAGCCGTGCTGATTGTAAGTTCAGAGCCTTGCACAGTTTTTACCTTGCCTGCTTTGACATCCTTGGCCATTACTTTGCCAGGCACAACGTGGTAAGTGAGGACAGCTGTCAGCTTTGCTTTGTCTTTCAGAAGTGCATCAAGGTCAGCCTTTGGGATTTTGGCGAAAGCTTCATCTGTGGGTGCAAAAACTGTGAAAGGTCCTTTGCCTTTGAGAGTTTCGATCAAGCCAGCAGCTGTTAAAGCGGCAGCAAGGGTTTTAAAGTTACCAGCGCCAACAGCTGTGTCAACGATGTCTTTAGCCTGAGCAGAAACGGACAAACCAAGAGCGAGCACAGATGCAATTAAAAGTGATTTCATGAAATTCCTCAAGGATATTTTTAAGCGGTCAAATTGTAGAAAATACTACAAAAATAAATGTAATCTAGATGAGTCTGTCTGAGCGGATGAGTATATATATCTCCAAAAATCAACATGGTTATATTGAGCAATCATCTGGTGGGCTATTTAATACCAACTCAAGAAAGCCGTCCTCCAATGTTGATGACGCATTCACCGAATTAACCACCTGTGCCGACTTTGATTGATTTTGCACGTGAAAAGTTAGACGCTTGGCTCGGGTCTCGCATTCAATTATTAGCTTATCCATGCTTAGCGGCCCATTGGAGGATGATGCGATGCAATTGATCGACACCATCGGTCAAAGCAGCA
>Ga0315908_10003991_pt1 | contig 10672 bp, 6 predicted proteins | sample LakEriMetagenome_12_FD_203520 | JGI IMG/M metagenome (GOLD analysis project Ga0315908, IMG submission 203520) | Freshwater fungal communities from buoy surface, Lake Erie, Ohio, United States - Buoy 4 MA124 | ecosystem: Environmental > Aquatic > Freshwater > Lake > Lake biofilm | place: USA...
TTAAAGTTTATAATTTCATTGAAGGAAAAGGTCTCTTCAAACCAAATACTGTTATCAGAATCAAAACTAGCCCATTGAATTTTACCTAATTCACCTGAAGTAACTTTTAAATATTGCCCATATTTTGTTGGCAATGCTAAACCTTTTGCTCCATCAAGAACTAAATATTCGCCTGTAATTAAAAGTTTGCCGTTACTGTAAAAAGTTTGCTCCATTGGTAAGTTGAAATTAAGTAACGATTTATTTTCTTAATTTCTCGATGAAATCAACAGCTGCCGAATGAGAAACTACGGTATCTTTAAAGTGATTTTTAATTAAAATCCGTTCTTCATCGGTAACCTGATACTGATTTAGAATATTATTGAGGTGCATTTTCATATGCCCTTCTTGAATACCTGTTGTAGTTAAAGAGCGTAAAGCAGCAAAATTTTGTGCTAGTCCAGCAACTGCTACCACTTCCATAAGTTCTTTGGCTGATGGTTTTTCTAACATTTCAAGTGACAATTTCACCATAGGATGAAGTGAGGTTAATCCTCCAACCGTTCCCAAAGCCAATGGTATTTCTATCCAGAAACTAAATATTCCATCTTCAATTTTAGCATGTGACAAACTTGAATAACTTCCATTTCTAGACGCATACGCATGAATTCCAGCTTCTACAGCTCGGAAATCATTTCCAGTTGCTAAAACTACGGCGTCCACTCCGTTCATGATTCCTTTGTTGTGGGTTACCGCTCTAAACGGTTCTACTTCTGCTATTTGAACTGCTTGAATAAATTTATTGGCAAAGACTTCAGGGTTTTCAATGTTTTTATCTGCTAATTCTTCTACTTTACAAGAAACCGCTGCGCGAACAATACAATTAGGAACGTAATTCGATAAAATACTCATTACGACTTCTATATTTTTCTCAGTTTCTGAGAAATTAGAGTAGGAGCTAGCTTCTTCTTTTAATGTCTTTGCAAATTGTTCTAAGCACGAATTGATAAAGTTGGCCCCCATTGAATCTTTTGTTTCAAAAGTGGCGTGCAACTGAAAATAATTTGGAATGAGATGTGTTTTATTTCTGAGTTCAATGGACAAAATTCCACCGCCTCGTTTTTCCATATTTTTTGTTAAGCTCTCGGTAGCTTCATAAAATTTAGGTTGAAGTTCTAGGAAGAATTTTTCTAATTTTTCTAAATCACCATGGTACATCAAATGGACTTGCCCAATTTTTTCAGTATTGATTACTGTTGCTTTAAATCCGCCTCGAGTAGCCCAATATTTTGCCGATTTTGAAGCTGCGGCTACAACGGAACTTTCCTCAATTGCCATGGGAATAGTTTTGTATTTCCCATTGATAAGAAAATTAGGCGCAACCCCTAAAGGCAAATAAAAATTAGTAATTGTATTTTCAATGAATTCATCATGCAATTTTTGGATTTTCGAATCCGAATTCCAATATTTTTTAATTAAGGAAACAGCCTCATTTGAATTAGAAAAATAGGTTGTTGCAATCCAATTTATCTTCTCTTCTTTTGACAATTTTGAAAATCCAGCAATGGCATTATTCATCTGTGTAAATTATTAATTCATGCAAATATACATTTTCATCAATTCTAATAAAATAACTTCCTTATGAAATTACATTTTAAGAAAAAAAAGGTGGTAATTCGAGATTTTTTCACTAAAATTGAATGTTTTTTAAAAATCCTAATTATGAAATTAATTTACAAAGTTGCTTTATTATTCCTATTTGCCTCTTTTTCAGTTGTGGCCCAACAAAAAATAACAATTGAGTCCATTTATTCAGGTGCATTTCGTGCGAAAGGAATGGATGATTTACAAGCATTGAAGAACACCAATCAATATACGGTTTTGAATTTTGATCGCGCCACGAGAAGTTATCAAATTGACTTATACGACTTTGCTACTCTAAAAAAAGTTTCTACCTTAATTGATACCAAAGACCATAAAGCGTTGGAAGGAATTGATAGCTATACTTTTAGCTCAGATGAAAAAACAATTTTAATTGCTACTAATTCAGATCAGATTTTTCGCCGTTCTTTTGTAGCCAATTACTTTTTATATGTTATTGCTACAAAAAAATTAACACCTTTATTCGATTATAAAATACAGGAACCTACCTTTTCTCCCGACGGAACCAAAATTGCATTCGCCAAAGAAAACAACTTATTTATTTATGACATTGCCTCTAAATCAACCAAGCAAATTACTTCGGACGGACTTAGAAATTCGATTATAAATGGAATTACGGATTGGGTTTACGAAGAAGAATTTGAATTTGTAAAAGCATTCGATTGGAGTGGCGATAGTAAGAAACTAGCTTATATTAAATTTGACGAAAGTCAAGTGCCAGAATTCTCAATGTCGATGTTTTATAAAGAGCTTTATCCGTCAGTTCAAACATTTAAATATCCAAAAGCCGGCGAAAAGAATTCGGAAGTTTCACTACACATTTATGATGTCGCTAATGCAAATACTAAAAATATTGACTTAAAAAATTATTCTGATTTCTATATTGCTAGAATGAAATGGACTAATGACAGTAATGTATTTTGTGCTCAACTATTAAATCGTCATCAAGATAATTTAGATTTACTTTTTGTAGATGGAACTTCAGGAACCACCAAAGTGGTGTTGAATGAAAAAGACAAAGCTTATGTTGAGGTAACTGATAACTTGACATTTTTGAAAGACAACAGTTTTATTTGGACTAGTGAAAAAGATGGTTTCAATCATATTTATGTATATGATAAAAATGGGAAACTTAAAAATCAAGTTACAAAAGGAAATTGGGAGGTAACCAATTACTATGGCTTTGATGAAAAAAATCAAACAATTTTTTATCAATCTGTAGAAAACGGATCAATTAATAGAGACGTTTATAGAATTGGACTAAACGGTAAAAACAAAGTAAGATTATCTTCCAATACCGGAACGAATAATGCTACTTTTAGTCCGAATTTTCAATATTTCATTACTACATTTTCAAGCGCAACACAGCCAACGACTTATACTTTAAATGAGGCTAAAAACGGAAAAGAAATTCAAGTGATTGAAAATAATGAAGCTTTAGCAAATAAGATTAAATCGTATAACTTGCCTTCAAAAGAGTTTTTTGTTTTGAAAACAGAAAAAGGAAATGAACTAAACGCCTGGATTTTAAAACCAAAAGATTTTGATCCTTCAAAAAAATATCCAGTTTTTATGTATCAATATTCTGGGCCAGGATCGCAACAAGTTAATAACGATTGGAACTCAACAGACGATTATTGGTTTATGATGTTAACGCAACAAGGTTACATTGTGGCTTGTGTTGACGGTCGTGGAACAGGATTTAAAGGCGCTGATTTCAAGAAAGTAACGCAAAAAGAATTAGGAAAGTTTGAAGTGGAAGACCAAATTGATGCGGCTAAAGTAATTGGAAATTATCCTTTTGTTGATAAAAATAGAATCGGTATATTTGGATGGTCGTTTGGTGGTTTTATGGCTTCCAATTGTATCCTTAAAGGGAATGATGTATTTAAAATGGCTATTGCAGTTGCTCCTGTTACCAACTGGAGGTTTTACGATAGCATTTATACCGAAAGATACATGCAAACTCCAGCAGAAAATGCGAGTGGTTACGATGAAAATTCACCAATTAACCACGTAGATAAATTGAAAGGAAAGTTCCTATTAATTCATGGTTCTGGTGACGATAACGTTCATATTCAGAATTCCATGCAAATGATGGAAGCATTAATTCAGGCCAATAAACAGTTTGATTCCCAAATTTATCCAGATAACAATCACGGTATTTACGGAGGAAAAACAAGAATTCAATTGTATAACAAAATGACGAATTTTATTTATAACAACTTATAATAGTATATTTAACCTATTAAAAATCAATTAAATTAACCAAAATCAAATTAAATAATAATAAAAAATGAGTGAAACAGCAGTAAAAACAGGACATCCAAAAGGACTTTGGGTATTATTTGGAACCGAAATGTGGGAGCGTTTCAATTTCTACGGAATGCGAGCCATCTTAACCTTGTTCTTAGTAAATTCTTTGATGATGAAAGAAGAAGATGCATCATTAATTTATGGTGGATTTTTAGGGCTTTGTTACTTAACGCCAATGTTAGGAGGATTTATTGCCGATCGATTCTTTGGAAATCGAAACTGTATTTTATTAGGTGGATTGATGATGGCAATTGGACAATTTTTATTGTTTACCAGTGCAAGTGTGTTTGGAACTAATTTATCTCTGGCTAATACGTTAATGTGGTCAGCATTAGGAATTATCATTTTTGGAAATGGTTTCTTTAAACCAAATATTTCTTCTATGGTTGGAAGTTTGTATCCAAAACAAGAAAAAACAAAATTAGATACCGCTTTTACTATTTTCTATATGGGAATTAACTTAGGAGCTTTCTTAGGTCAAACGATTTGCCCTTATTTAGGTGATGAGGTAGTAAATGGAGTTCAAAATGTTCACGCATTTAAATGGGGATTCTTAGCAGCGTCAATTGCAATGCTAATAGGAACTTTAGTATTTTATGTATTAAAAAATAAATATGTGGTAACTCCAGAAGGAAAACCTCTTGGTGGATTACCAAAATACAATGACACTGCAGATTATGAAGAAGGGGAGTCGCAAAGCGCTGTTTTTTCTAATAAATCTTTGATTGGAGCTGTAGTTGCTTTTGTAATATTGTTTATTGCATTTAGATTTCTATTAGATGGAGATAATTTTATTAAAACCATAATCTATCCAATTATTTATGCTAGTGGATTGACATTAGCTGGATTAATTGTATCGGATAGTTCGTTGACTAAAGTGGAAAGAGATAGAATTTTTGTAATTTATATCGTAGGATTTTTTATTATATTTTTCTGGGCCGCTTTTGAACAAGCAGGTTCCTCTTTAACCTTTATCGCAGCAAATCAAACCGATAGAACATTTATGTTTGGATGGCAAATGCCAGCTTCAATGGTTCAAGTTTTTAATGGAATTTTCGTTTTTGGGTTTGCATTGCCATTCAGTATTTTATGGGATAAATTAAGAGCTAATGGAAGAGAACCATTGTCTACAGTTAAGCAAGCCATTGGTCTAGGATTAATAGCATTAAGTTATTTTATTATTGCCTACAACGTAAAAGACCTAGGAAACAGCGGATTATTAGCTATCAAATGGTTAATTCTATTGTACTTAATTCAAACTTTTGCTGAATTATGTTTGTCACCAATCGGATTATCATTGGTAGGAAAATTATCGCCAAAACGTTTTGCTTCCTTATTATTTGGAGTTTTCTTTTTGTCAAATGCGGCAGGTTATGCTTTGTCTGGAACTTTAGGTTCGATTATGCCAGCTACAGGAGATAAATTTTTGAAAGCAGAAAAGTTAGGAATCGATTTACAAGGTGTTTTAGATAAAACAATAACTCCAACAGCGGAACAATTAACTATATTAGAACAAAATCAAATTAATCCAACTAACCCAGTTTTTGCTGGATTTGAAATTCATAATTTATTTGAATTCTTCATGGTATTTGTTGTATTAACAGGAGTTGCAGCTTTGATTTTATTTGCGTTAACACCAGTAATTAAAAAGATGATGCACGGCATTAGATAATAATAAAAATTATTTTTATATCTTTCAAACCTACAAGAAATCCTTGTAGGTTTGTTTTTTTAAATCAAAAATTATGTGGAAGAGTCATCCTAAAGCACTGCCTTATTTATTTTTATCTGAAATGTGGGAACGTTTTGGGTATTATTTAATGATCGGAATTTTTACTTTGTATCTTAAAGATGTAGAAGCTGGTTTTTCAATGACAGAGAAAGAAGCTTCCGATTTGTACGGAACTTTTATTGCATTGGTATTTTTAACCCCTTTCATTGGCGGTTTAATTGCCGACCGATATCTTGGTTATAAAAAATCAATAGTAATTGGTGGAATAATGATGGGTGCGGGCTATTTTATGATGGGAATTCATAGTTTGCCAATGTTGTATCTTGCTATGACTCTGGTAATTGTTGGAAATGGTTTTTTCAAACCGAATATTTCAACGCTACTAGGCAATTTCTATAACGAAGACCAATACATAGAAAAGAAAGATGAAGGATATAACATTTTCTATATGGGAATAAATGTTGGTGCTTTTATATGCAACTTTTTTGGTGCTGCTTTACAAATTTTACTCGGTTGGCAATATGCATTCATGGCAGCAGGTTTAGGAATGTTTATTGGAGTTATTGTTTTTCTTTTAGGAACAAAACATTATGGCGATAAAACGGATAAAAAAGGAATTCAAGAAGGGGACATGCCATTTTCTAAAATTGTAATGTACATTTTAGTTCCGTCGGTAGTTTTTGGAATTATTGGTTGGTTAATAAAAGGAGTTCAATCAGATGTCAATCTAGATAGTGCCATTTTTGGTTCTGATAGTACCGATGCTTTTATTTTCGCTTGTCTTCCAATAGTTTACTTTTATGGAAGCCTCTATTTTAAAGCAAAACCAGAGGAAAAAAGACCAATTGGAGCATTGCTTTCTATTTTTGCTGTGGTGATTTTATTTTGGGCTGTTTTCAAATTAAATGGGTCGGCATTAAATACTTGGGCAGATAGATATACCGATAGACAAGTTACAGGAACTACTGAAAAAGTATTTTCTACTTTAGTTCAGTCTAAAGAAATAACGTATGAAAAAGCATCAACAGAATTATATGATGATAAGTTTCGACTTCAAAAAGAAAATGGAGAAGTAAAAAAAGTTGTTGATTATCCCGTTTATTTTAGAAATACTAAAAAAGAGACTTTACCTAAAGAAGGAAGTACGATAAGCGTCTGGGTTACTAGTTTAAGCCAATCAATAAATCCAGGCTGGGTTATCCTATTAACCCCTTTAGTCGTTGCTTTTTTCACCTTTTTAAGAGGTAGAAAGAGAGAGCCTTCAACACCCACTAAAATTGCATTTGGCTTGTTAATTTCAGCATTATCCGTGTTAGTAATGGTAGCTGCGGTAAATATTGGTAACAATGGAATGGAAAAAGTATCAGTTTGGTGGTTGGTTGCCAATTACGGCATCATAACTATTGGTGAATTATTTCTAAGTCCAATGGGATTGTCAATTGTTTCAAAATTATCACCAAAAAATATTACTGCCTTAATGATGGGCGGCTGGTTTTTATCCACCTCCATTGGAAATAAATTATCAGGTGTTTTAGCAAGTATGTGGGATCAATATGACGATAAAGCCAATTTCTTTTGGGTGAACTTCGGTTTATTAATGTTTGCAACATTATTAATGTTTGCCTTAGTAAAAAACTTAAATAAAGTAATGAAAGACCACGGAATCAATTAATTATGGAAGATAATCTGTCATTAGAACAAATTCAAAATTTTAAAGGTAAATATCCAAAACAACTTTGGTATTTATTTTTTAGCGAAATGTGGGAACGTTTTAGCTTTTATGGCATGCGCGGAATGTTGGCAGTTTTTATGGTGAATCAGTTAATGATGGACGAAAAAACCACGAACTTGCAATATGGTGCTACACAGGCTTTTGTATATGCTTTTCCGTTTATTGGTGGCTTATTTGCTGACAAAATACTAGGCTTGAGAAAATCACTTTTTTGGGGTGGATTATTGATGATTGTGGGAAGTATTATTCTTTCCATCGATCCAAAACAATTTTTTTTCTTAGGGATCAGTTTTACGATTATCGGAACAGGTTTTTTTAAACCTAATATTTCTTCAATGGTTGGGCAGTTGTATAAAGAAAATGATGTAAGGCAAGATGCTGGATTTTCCTTATTTTATGCGGGAGTAAATCTAGGAGCCTTAATTGGAGGTTATATTTGTATTGCTGTAGCTGAAGGTTCATTATGGAGTGGATTTGTTCCAGAACATTTAAGATGGAATTTTGCTTTTGGATTTGCAGCAATTGTAATGGTTGTAAGCTTACTAACATTTACACAAACACAAAAGAGTTTAGGAGCAATTGGCCATTCTCCTTTACTACATTTAGATAAATCGAAAAGAAGAATTATTGAAATTTCAACCTACATTGGTTCGCTAGCTGTAATTCCAGCAATCATTTTAATGGTTGCTAATACGGTTTATACCGATTACTTTATGATGATAATTGGCCCTGCCTCCATATTGTATTTGTTTTATGAAATGAGAAGTTTTTCTCTTGCAGAAAATAAAAAATTATTTGCGGCTTTAGTACTGATAATTTTTTCTATTTTCTTTTGGGCTTTCTTTGAGCAAAGTGGAGGTTCATTGAGCTTATTTGCAGTTAATAATTTGCATAATACTTTAGCAGGTTTCGAAGTTAGTCCCAACGGAGTCAATAATTCAGCCAATTCATTATTTGTGATTATTTTCGCTACCATCATAGGATTGCTTTGGATTTGGATGAATAAAAGAAAAATAGAGCCCAATACCGTAGTGAAATTTGGACTTGGCTTTTTGTTTTTGGCAGGCGGTTTTTGGATATTTTATTACACCAAATTTTTTGCAGATACAACCGGAAAAACTTCTCTTAATTTATTTACATTCGGGTGGTTTATTATAACCTTTGGGGAATTGTGTTTATCTCCAATTGGATTAAGCGCAATGTCTCGATTGTCTCCTCAAAAAACTCAGGCTGTAATGATGGGAATTTGGTATTTAGCAAGTGCTTATGGGCAATATTTTGCAGGGTTATTAGGGGCCAATATTGCGAGTGCTTCAGAAAATGCTACTAATGCTGCAAAGTTAAATGTCTATGCGGATGGCTACCAACAATTGGCAATTTACGCTTTAATTGCAGGTGTAGTATTAATAGTAATTTCACCTTTTGTTAAAAAATTAATGCAAGAAGTCAAATAAATTTCCGATATTTCGCCATTATTTTAAGATCCCAATTTTAATATTTATAAAAATGAAAAAAGCACTTGTAGCACTCTTATTTATTCTTGGTTCTTATGCAGTTGAAGCGCAAGAATTAGTTTGGAATAATAATCTTAAAAATTCAATTGAAGTTTCTAAGAAAACTAAAAAACCTTTATTGCTTTTCTTTACAGGAAGTGACTGGTGTGGTTGGTGTATACGACTTCAAACAGAAGTTTTTAAAACTCCAGAATTTGTAAAATGGGCCAATGAAAATGTGGTATTAGTTGAACTTGATTTTCCAAGAAGAACGGTATTAGCTCCAGAAATCACTGAACAAAACAATCAATTACAACAGTTTTTTGCCGTTCAAGGGTACCCAACAGTATGGTTTGTAAATGCCACAGTGACCGATGGGAAAATCAATATTGACAAATTAGGCAGTACCGGATATTTGGCTGGTGGACCTAAAGTTTGGTTGGATACCGCAAATGGTATTTTGAAAAAGAAATAACATTAATTTACACTATAAAATCCCTTTTCTGCAGTGGCATGAAAAGGGATTTTCCTTTTTATGCAAATTGACTTCCAAAGTAGAATATTCGTTTTATAATTGGAGGCATCCGCAATAATTAATTTTGGACGATTTTCTTCAATTAATCGCTCTAGATTTATTTTCGGTGATTGTCTTAAAATAATAATATCTGGATTTATTTTTTTCGAATAAATGCCAAAACTATCAATCACCATTATTTTTTTATCATTGAAATAATACAAATTTTGAATTTTATTAATTTCAGTTACTTTGCTATTGTTGGCAATTAAATACGATTTTAAAGTGGAGTTAGAAGCTATTTTAGCAGTAATGTTATCATTGCCATAAACGGTTACTTTAACTCCATTTCTTTCAGTAATAAGCGTGTTTTTCCAACTATTAAAAACGATCCACTCGTGTTGATTTTGAATTTCCCAACGGGTTACTAATAGCGTCGTTTGAAATAGTAATAAACTAAATAATGCAACTACAATTTTAGGATAAGAAGGTTTTTTAAATAAAACAATAATAGCAATAATTAACAGGTACAAACAAAATAGGGTTTGCCAATTAATCGGAATATCCTTAATTATAAATTGTTCAAATGACGCTACCCAATTGATGATTTTATTCAAGAAATAGAGGCAAAATTCCAAAGATTTCATCGTTATCATAGGCACAAAATCGAAAGCTGCCAACACCATTACGAGAATACCCAATCCCATTATTAGTATTAAGAATGGAATAATAATTAGATTGGTAATAAAAAACAAACCAGGGAATTGATGAAAATAGAAAATACTCAGCGGGAAAGCCCCGATTTGTGCTGCAAACGACACTGTTAAGATGTCCCAAAAGTAGGAAACAATTTTATTTTTTGGCTCCCATAGATTCGAAATTACAGGTTGAAGCCATAAGATGAAAAATAGGGATAAATAACTTAGCTGAAATCCAACATCAAATAAAAAGGAGGGTTGAAAAAACAAAATAAGAAACATTGAAACCAATAAAGTGTGAAAAATATTGGTGTTCCTTTTCAAATACATTCCTACCGCCACAAATGAAAACATAGTCACCGATCGAACCACAGAGGGAGAAAGACCAGCCAAAATTGCAAATCCCCAAAGGCTAATAATTATGGTTAATAATCGAATTGTATTTCCTAATTTATCTTTACGCAATGGCTTCAATAGAAAAGTAATAAACAGCAAAATGAATCCGACATGTAATCCCGAAACGGATAAAATGTGAATCGCTCCGGC
>Ga0315908_10003993_pt1 | contig 10670 bp, 10 predicted proteins | sample LakEriMetagenome_12_FD_203520 | JGI IMG/M metagenome (GOLD analysis project Ga0315908, IMG submission 203520) | Freshwater fungal communities from buoy surface, Lake Erie, Ohio, United States - Buoy 4 MA124 | ecosystem: Environmental > Aquatic > Freshwater > Lake > Lake biofilm | place: USA...
TCGCGATCGCAACGTTATTTTGGTTTGCGATCAATCCCATGATTCCTCATGTGTGAGAGTTTTAAGTTTGTAGGCGGAAGGATCGGTTCTCTCCTTCATTATGGCAGCCAGATGTTTTTCAAAACCGGGGTAGGAAGTATTCACGCAGTCGGTGTTTTCGATCACCGTTTCACCCGTGGCAAATAACCCAGCGATGGCAAAGGCCATGGCGATGCGGTGGTCGCCGTAGCTTTGTAGAATGGCGCCGTGCAAGGGCTTGCCACCAGTGATTTCCATTCCGTCTTCGAACTCCTGCACTTCGGCACCCATGCGGCGGAGGTTTTCGACCACGGTGGTTATGCGGTCGGTTTCCTTGACCCGCAGTTCCCGGGCATTGCGAATCACGGTCGTACCTTCAGCCAATGCTGCGGCGACGGCGATCACGGGGATTTCATCGATCAGATTGGGGACCTCATCGGCACGGATGACTGTTCCTGTGAGGCCGTTACCGCAAATCTCTATATTGCCGATCGGCTCACCGTCCTCCTTGGTGTGGATCATGTCGTGGATTTTGGCACCCATGCGCAACAGCACTGCGATGATCGCGGTGCGGCTTTCATTCAGTCCTACATCCTGGATTAACAGTCGCGAACCAGGCAATGCGGCAGCGGCGACGATCCAAAAAGCGGCACTGGAAATGTCGCCGGGCACTCGGAAATCGCGCGCCTCGGGAATTTGTCCGCCGCGCAGCGTGATAGCGTTGCCCTCGCGATGAGTGCGAACACCGAAAGCGGCAAGCATGCGTTCGGTGTGATCCCGAGTTTCAGCAGGCTGAATTACCGTGGTTTTGCCTTCACAAAAAAGCCCGGCAAGCAAAACTGCGCTCTTCACTTGAGCACTGGCAACGGGCATTTCGTATGTGATTGGATGCAGTTTCGTTCCATGGATCAACAACGGGGCGCAGCCTTTTTTTTCGCCGCGACACTCAATATTGGCTCCCATCTGCGCCAGTGGGACGGTTATCCGGGCCATCGGTCGCGAGGAAAGTGATTCATCACCGAAGAGTTCGCTATCGAATGCCTGTGGGGCCAGTAACCCTGCCAACAGACGCATGCCGGTGCCGGAGTTTCCGCAATCAATGGGCATTGGAGGTTTGGACAAGCACATTTTTTTTCCCATAATGCGCAGCATGGTGGGTCCAAAATTTTCCATTTCCTCCAGGATTGTGTAAGTCACCCCAAGCTGACCCATGGCTTTCAGGGTATTAAGGCAATCTTCGCTGGGAAGAAAATTGCGGATCATGCATTCACCGTTGGAAATCCCCGCGATAATCGCCGCGCGATGAGACATGCTTTTGTCTCCGGGCACACTGAACTCAGCCTTGAGGCTTTTGATGGCATTGACCTTGAATACGCTCATTTCTGTTATTTCTAAGTGGCGGGCCGTTCATGCTCTTATCTCCGATCAGGGCATGGCGGCCAACTTTGCATGCGGCGCCGATAAAATCCCATTGGTATGGATTTGCAAGTCTATTTCCCGCCAAGTCATCAGCTCAGGGTTTGTTCAGAACGTCGCGGCGTGTTTTCGCCTCAGCAAGCCATTGTTGCACCGTGTCTTGATTGCTGTTTACCAGCAACTCGCGCATGATCGCCATTTCACCGATCGCCTCACTGAGAACTGTAATAACATGCTCGCGATTTTCGCAAAGAATCTCAGCCCACATCGACGGACTGCCCGACGCAACACGAGTTGTATCGCGAAGCCCCCCGCCAGCAAACGCAGCGAGGGATGTGTCCCGCAGTGAAACCATCGAACCAACCGCAGCCAGCACGTGAGGGAAATGACTGATCCGGGCCACGAGTGCGTCGTGGGATTCCGCATCGATCCAGGACGTTTTACAACCAAGATCGCCCCAAAATAACTCTAACCAATGCTGTCTTTCGAGCGAGGCATTTTCGTCATTCGTCAACAGGCATGCCGCATTTCTGAAAAGGTCAGCGCGCGCCTGTTCGATGCCGCCTTTTTCGCCTCCGGCCATGGGATGGCTGCCGATAAAATCCATTCCGGCTTTATTGACTACGGGACGCAAGCTATTGTGAGGTTGTCGTTTGACACTGCCGACATCGGTCAGCAAGCAGGTCCGCGGGAGTCCCGCTGCTATGGCCTGTTCCAGTAGTTGAGCCATTGCACCAACCGGCACGCAAAGGACTAACAGATCCGCATTTTCAACAGCCTCTGTAATATCCCCTGAAGCCCGCAAGCCAAGCGTCCTTGCCTGCTCAATGGTTTCATCACGCCGCGACCACAGAATGGTCCGATGGCTTTCCCGGGTGGCAAGGGCAATGGAGCCACCCAGCAAACCGGCTCCTAGCAAGCAGATGTTCTTTCTTTCAATCATCGAAAAAAACGCGCTGAGCTTCAAGCACAGCAGCAATAAAAAAGAAACGAATGATCACGCTGATCAGGGCACGCGGAAGTGCTTCTTCTCTGATGCAGGATATTGCGGATCAGCCACAAGTGTGCCACTGGCTATGTTGCGGACATCGACAACCTTGTTGTTGAATGGACTAAACACAAATCCTTCCTTGCCGGGAACAGCTGCGGCGACCGGATGATTTTTGGGAGGGCTTTTGGGCTTCGTTGCAGGTTCGGCTGTCTCGGCTGTCTCGGTTTTCTGAGTTATGCTACCGCCATCGACATTACTTGTGGAATTTTCCGACTGCTTATCCCGCCCTCGAGCCTCAAGATCGATCTTGCGAGCCAATTCATTGTTGCGAAGAACTTCGCGCTTGGCTTCCAACTCCTGCTGCTTGGGATCGGTGACAGCGTGATTGGTTGGTTTTTTCTGCTTAATTGGATGACCATTCTCGTCGTATGGAATGCACGATGGCACTAAAATAGTGCAGGAAACGGCAAGCAATGAGTAGAGTAACTTGGTATTCATAATCTTAGGTGAGGATCTGAGACAGCACTTTTACAAAGTGTTCGGTGCGAAACACTATAACCAAGGCCTGCCAAAGTCAAGAAATGAATCCTGCAATTCATCAAAAAAGACTCGATGCCGCTGCCTTGCCTGGCTCGTCTGGTTTGACCGATTTTTCTTGATCAAGTTTGACTTGATCCGTAGATCTCATGAGGAAAAGTTCCAAAGCATCACCTGATATCGGTAGGAATTCACTTTGTTTACAGTCAAATGCAGGCGCTATTAACCTGAACGATACGAAGCGGGCGTAACCGACCCCTGCGGCACAGATTTATTTCGAAACTTTCCATTCCAGATTTGTTGGGCATGGGCTTGACGGGGATTTCACGCTGGACCGCAATGCTGTAAAGGACTGCCCGGAAGGCTCACGAATATTCTCCTATTTTTTTGTTGTCCACGTATTGCATGCGTATTTGCTGGTGACAAGTTTCGCCAATGAAGAGGAATCAATCGCGGGGGTGCTGAATTCCACACTATCGGATAGTTGGTAGGCCAAGTCGTGCGCAAAAGTATTCGGAAGCTTGATGGAAATTGAACCCTGTTGCAAAAATCCAGCGCGCCCACGCCGTTGACCTGCGCCGGCGATCTTATTTCCGAGAAGGTCCAGCACATCATTCACTGCGGCCCCTGAGAAGCATAAATCAGAACTTCTGCTGCCATCGTCCTCGCACAATACGGAGGGGACCCCTAGATTTTGAAGAACCTTGGCGATGGCGGAATGAAAGATTCGATAACTCTCGACTGCCGACATCTCTGCCAACGGTAAGCCTCGGGGAACGAACAGTGAGTAAGTCCAGTCGTGGCGATGATCGACAATGCCGCCGCCAGTGGGACGCCGAACCACACCGCCCTGCCAGGAAGGGAATTGCTCTCGCAAAACCTCCAACTTGCTGAAATACCCCATACTCAGCCAAGCTCCTTCCCATTGATAGACCCTTAGCAATGGCGCAGCACAAGTCCCCCACAGCAGTTCGTCCACCGCCATGTTTTCGAAGCCATTCCGTTGCTCCAGATCATTCCACACATGTAAGCTCTCGAGCACCGGCACATTTTACGCACGTTTCTTCCATTTTCCGCAATTATCATTTTACAAATGATAATTCCTCTCTCATGTATGTCGTCGATGTCGATTCAGCCGAAGCCGCATAGTGCCTTGTTCATCGCCGGTCATGGTTCCACCGAGAACCCAGATTCGTCCGTCCCCTATTTCGAGCACGCGGCCGAAATTCGTAGCCGGAACTTGTTCTCCGAGGTGCATTGCATTTTTTGGAAAGAGGAACCTTCTTTCCGCGAAGCATGGTATCTGACCGATTGCGAGGATATCTATGTGGTGCCGGATTTCATCAGTGAGGGATACTTTACCCAGGAAGTGATTCCCCGTGAACTGGAACTGCAAGGTGACACGACAGTTGTCCGCGGAAAAACCTTCCACTATTGCGCGCCTGTTGGGGTTCATACGTCGATGACTCAACTACTCTTGCGACGAGCGCAGGAAGTGGCACCCAGTGTCGACCCTCGCGAAACAACCCTTATTGTTGTCGGCCATGGCACCGGATTAAATGCTAACAGCACCAAGGCGATCAAAGACCAGTGCACGTTGCTGCGCGAGCAGTTGGAAGAACCATACGCGGCGGTGATCGACGCCTACATGGAGGAGCAGCCATTCATAGCAGACTGGCATTTGTTGGCGCAAACTCCCAACGTGGTGGTGGTGCCGTTTTTTATCTCTGACGGCTTGCACTCTTTTCAGGACATCCCGGTTATGTTAGGGATCGAGTCAGAGGTCGGCGCTGCGGCCAGCCAGCGGGAAGTCTTCCGTCACAACCCACATCATCTTCACGGCCGTAGCCTCTATTATTCTTCGTCCATCGGCACCGACCGCATGATGGCCGATGTGATACTCGATCAAATCCGCGACTTTGACAAAAGCCACACACCATCATGACACTACTACAATGGCTCGAACATCTTCTGTCCCAAGGTTTTCACAGGGCCGGACAGATTGAAATTCTCCACGGCGCAGCGCTGCCTGCAGGAGCGGTTGATCATTTTTGCGTTCTTTGTCATGAAGACGACCGCGAGACGGTAGTCGCCGCGCCGGGACATCCAGAGGATTTTGTTGTCGTGACTGATCCACAGCAGGCACGGGATATTTCGACATACTCCGAGGCCAACGAATATCGCTTCACCAAGGGTCAGCTCAATTTGAAGCGTCAATGGGTGATGCGTCTATCCTCGATTGAGGAACTGCTCGCGGCCATCGAGGGATTTTATCCGGCATCATTTGGACTTTGGGTTGCGCAACAGCGCGGCACGCTGCAAGTGGAAAATCTGCGCGACAAACTCCGCAGGCAAACGGGAATGTATCGTTTCGCGGGAAGCATCAGCAATGATGGGGCCCAGCAACTGGTTCAGGAGGTCTGCGGTCCCGCTCATCAGTGTGCAAAAAAAATTCTCTGGCAACTCGATGAGAGCACTCCTCTGGACGACAGCGAAGCCTCCCGCTTTAACGGCATCGGCAGTGGCCTAACGGAACCCCGCGCCATTCCCCTGCTCTGCCGCGAGGCGTGCAATCATTTCGTCGCGGAATGCAGAAAAGTTTCCAAACGGGAATTCGAGCAAAAATCCTCCACGTGAAGGACGCGAAAAAAATCGCACTTTTCGGCGGCACATTCGACCCTGTGCATGCTGGTCACCTGTTTATCGCCCGCTCCGCTTACGAGCAGTGCGCACTCGACCTGGTCATTTTTCTCCCCTGTCGGCATTCCCCCCACAAATCAACCACAACAACTGCGACTATTCAACAACGCCTCGAAATGCTTCACCTCGCCACAGCCGACGCGCCTTGGATGTCGGTTGATGACTTTGATGCCGTCGGATCAGAACCTCCCTACAGTTATCTGACTGCCGGGCATTTTGCCGAAAAGTTTCCCGAAGCCTCGTTATTTTGGATCATGGGCTGTGACCAATGGAACGCATTGCCAGAATGGAAGCACCCGGAAATTTTGGCACGGGATGTGACATTTCTTGTTTTTACGAGAAATGAAATTCCTACAGAGAAGGAAGGATACCGCATGGTCGCCCTGCAAGGCACCCACATGGCATCGGCGTCGGCAATTCGCGACAACAACTCACCCGACCATCTGAAAAAAGAATGGTTACATGCGGATGTCATGGATTACATCAATGCATGCAGCCTCTATGCTTGAAGTGCTCGCTCCGTGGGATTACTTCTTCACCAGTTTGGTCACCCGTCCGGTGGCATTCCAGTCCTGGACGTAGATATTGCCGGTCTTATCGAAGCACAATCCATGAGGAGCGGTAAAAATCCCCTCGACTAATTCATTGGGAGGAACGCCAAAATTCGCCCACTGTTTCTTGTTGGGGTTGTCGCCGAGAAACGCCACCGGCACACCTTCCTTATCGAGGATGGTAACGCGTGACTCAAGTTCCGCCACGGCGCAATAATCACCCATGATGTCAACCATGCAGGGAAGTCGCAGGCCTTTCGAGTGCACGCCGATGAAATTACCATCGAGGTCCATGTGGACGAGTCGACGATTGCCGCGGTCCGATACCAGCAAGCGGGGCGCGCCAAAGCGGTTGTCAATCGCCAGTCCGTGGCATGTATTGAACTGCCCATCGCCACTCCCTGGACCACCAAAAGTCTTAATCCATTTTCCAGTGGCATCGAATTTGTGGATAAACTGAGCGCCATAACCTGTGCCTGCAAAAATCGAGCCATCGGCCGCCACGGTGACAGCGGTCAAGCCGTTCCATCCGCCCTTGACTTCTACCGTTGACGCATTGGGAATTTCCAGTAGGAGTTTCCCGTCGGTGTCGATTTTGCAAACGCGGCCTTTTTTCAACTGCGCTCCATAGATTACATCCTTACCATTTTCAGAACGCATCGCCATGGCATGAAAACCAACGCATTCTGGAGCGATATTTTTGACAAACTTGCCGTCCGCTTCATAGACGATCACCGACATGTTGGCGTCTGTGCTGTAGTAAATTTTTCCATCCGTTCCGCTGAGAACTGTTCCGTGCGTGGGGCCGAGATTTTTTCCATCGGGCAGTTTTCCCCAACCTGGCACGGTTTCAAACAACCAGGGGCCGTTGCCCACTTGCACAGGGTGAAGCACGTCCTTGCCAGGCGCGGTTCCTTTTTCAGGGTGCGCGGAGGCAAAAAGTCCAGTAGCCAGAAGTCCGATCAGAGGTAATTTCATCGGCAATACTAGGAAGGGAATTAGTGCCGTCTGTCAAGCAATTCGAGCGAAATTATCCGTTCCCATAATTCAAAGCACACCCTCTTGCCAAATGTCTGCAGATGCAGTAACAATTCGCATCACACAATCCTAACATGACATCTACCTCTTTCATCGGCTATTCCCGCGGCGCGCACGACGGCCCCCTATCCAATGCGACCAACCCCGCCACAGGTGAAGTCATGGAACCCGGCTTCGCCACCCCCTCGGCGCAAGAGGTCGAATCCGCCGTGAAACTCGCCGCAGCAGCATTTCCCACGTATCGACAACTTCCCGCCGCCACGCGCGCTGATTTTCTGCGATTGATTGCCAGCGAGATCGAGGTATCCATCGACGCGATCTGGATGCGTGGCACGGCGGAAACCGGGCTGCCGGAAGCGCGCCTGCGCGGTGAGACTGCCCGCACCATTGGTCAACTTCGTCTCTTCGCCACGATGCTCGACGACGGTTCCTGGCTGGATGCGCGCATCGAACACGCGCAACCTGACCGCGCGCCGCTGCCGAAACCCGATCTGCGCTCGATGCTTCGTCCTGTTGGGCCGGTAGTGGTCTTTTGCGCTTCGAACTTCCCCATGGCCTATTCAGTTGCCGGGGGCGACACTGCATCCGCACTCGCCACCGGCTGTCCGGTAATCGTCAAGGCCCACTCCTCTCATCCAGGAGTCGCGGAAATTGTCGCCGCCGCCGTGATACGAGCCGCGCAACAATCGGGTATGCCAGAGGGTGTTTTTTCCTTGCTCTATGGCAGTGGTCGCGATGTCGGCATGACCCTGGTCAAACACCCGCAAATCAAGGCGGTCGGTTTCACGGGCTCCCGCGCCGGAGGTCGGGCACTGATGGACGCCGCAGCGGCACGCCCCGAACCAATTCCCGTTTATGCGGAAATGAGTTCGATCAATCCCGTGGTCATGCTGCCGGAAATTCTGGCTGAAAAAGCTCCCGCCCTCGCCGAGGGGTTTTTCCAGTCCCTGACCTTGGGGGTCGGCCAGTTCTGCACCAATCCGGGTCTGCTCTTTTTGCCCGCAGGATCGGAATCGGCGTTTTTGGAAAAACTTACCTCTTTGATCCAAGGTGCGGCACCCGGCGTGATGCTCAATGCCGGCATTTGCCAGGCTTACCTCGATGCCACCAACGCCACGGCCGGGCACGGGGGAGTCGAAAAAATCGCCAGTGAAAAAATCCCCGCCCCCGGCCAAGGCGCACCAGTGGTCTTTCGCTGCAATGCCGCAACATTTCTACAAAACCCCTCGCTGACTCATGAAATGTTTGGTCCCGCCAGTTTGATTGTGACCGGTACATTGGAGCAAATCACCGCAGCGGCCAATTCGTTGGAAGGGCAGCTAACCGCTTCCCTGCACGGCACTGCCAGTGATCTCGCTGCCGCCGCAGAATTGATGGAAATTCTCGAACGCAAGGCGGGCAGAATTGTTTTCAACGGTTTCCCCACCGGCGTTGATGTGAGTCACAGCATGGTTCACGGCGGACCCTACCCATCGACCTCCGATGGACGCAGTACGAGCGTAGGAACCATGGCCGCCTACCGCTTCTGCCGTCCCGTCGCCTGGCAAAACGCTCCGCAGGATCAACTACCCGATGAACTCAAGGATGCCAATCCCCTGCGCATCGCCCGCATGATCGATGGCAAACGTTGTGATCCGTAAGGCACTGCAAGCACCCACAAAAAGGAGTGAACGAAATGTGAGAGTGTAGTTGAGACTTCAGATGCCAGCTACGAAGTAGTTAGACGTTTCTCGAAAATCTTTTCATTTATCTACGACCCAACGGGCGCACGGTGATAGCGATGGGTGCCACTTGTCGCCCTGGAATAAGCGTAAAATGATCCGCGCCCCAAAGGGGCGTATGGAGGTCGTAGCAACATAAAAGTTGATGTAGACAAATAGACACTAAGCAAGCAGTCTAGATGATTCCCGCCTCTGCATATTTAACTTTTATTCGCTAACAACCTGAAACCACCTACAATCATTTTCTCAGATTTATATGAAATTATTATTTCTCCAGTTCATCTTCTTTCTCAGTGCCGTCACATGTTCCGACGCCAAGCCTCTGAAAATTTTTCTCATGGCCGGGCAGTCGAACATGGAGGGCCATGCGGAAATCAGAACCATCGATTTTCTTGGGGAAGACGCTGATCCCGAACGCGCGGCTTTGCTTAAGAAATTCAAGCCCGATGGAAAAACGCTGGTGACGCGTGATGACGTTTGGGTGATGAGCAACGGTGCGTTCTTTGACAAGCTCCAGCCTGGATTGGGCGCCCGAAATGAGTCTGACAAGCTCGGCAACAAAATTGGCCCTGAGTATGCCTTTGGGTATTTCATGGGAGAGGCCCTTGATGAACAGATATTGCTCATCAAGTGCGCGGAGGGCGGCACCAGCCTCTATCAGAACTGGCGTCCGCCGAGCGCTGGAGTGCCGGAAGGAAAAACCGCCGCGGAGTGTGGAGACCTTTACAAGGCGCTGGTGTCAAACGTTCATGATTGCGTGGCCAATATGAAGCAACATTTCCCCAGTTACGATGAAAAAGAAGGGTATGAGATCGCCGGGTTGGTGTGGTTCCAAGGTTACAATGACATGTTCGACGAAGCCGCCCGCAAGGATTACGGCAAAAATCTCGTGCTGCTCATCAATGACCTGCGCAAGGAGTTCAAAGCCCCTAACATGAAGGTGGTGGTCGGCGTGATGGGCGTGAATGGTCCGCGCAATGAGATCGGCAAACAAAAGGACATTCGCGACGGTCATCGTTTTGTGAACACTGTTCCAGACTTCAAAGGCAACGTCAAAGCCATCGAAACCGCCCATCTGCTACATCCGAAGGTGCTTGAACTCAATCTTCCCGGCGGCCCTCCAGGTGGAATCCCGCGCCCAGGCGTGGGACTCTATCCCGAACGTGACATTGCAAAAAATCCGATCACCCCAGAAGAGCAAGCCCTGCTCAACCGCGCCACCTCCAATCTGGGTTTCCACTACTATGGAGAAGGACGGTTCTTTATCCTGCTGGGCAAGAGTTTTGCCGATACGATGCTGGAGCTGACGGGAACTAAGTAAGCCTTCACCTTCTTCCCCTCCTCAAGTCCGGTTCTTAGCAAATTAAACAGAACTCCAGCTCACATCAGCGCGGAAGTCTCATCTCGGACAGAATAGCGGCATCAATTTTTGGAGTTTTTACATCAGGTGCTTGCAAGCGCAGCAGGCATCTGTATGGATCTGTCTGTGAAAATCATCGTCCTCGCTACTCTTGCCTGCTTGGTATTTGTTCCGCTTTACCCTGCGCAAGAAAATGCTAAAGAGAAATCGGGACCGGTCACCGCGCCCCCTGCCGAATTCAAGGTGCCGGCGTTTTACAAAAAGTTTATCAGCGCTGACGGCTATCCGATTGTTGCCTCGGAAAAGGTGAACGACTACGCGCTCAAGGAGGCCGCCTA
>Ga0315908_10003995_pt1 | contig 10669 bp, 10 predicted proteins | sample LakEriMetagenome_12_FD_203520 | JGI IMG/M metagenome (GOLD analysis project Ga0315908, IMG submission 203520) | Freshwater fungal communities from buoy surface, Lake Erie, Ohio, United States - Buoy 4 MA124 | ecosystem: Environmental > Aquatic > Freshwater > Lake > Lake biofilm | place: USA...
TTCGATGTACACATCCACTTCAACAGTGGGATTGCCGCGTGAGTCGATGATTTCGCGTCCGATGATGCGTGCGATGTTGAGTTCGTCCATGAGAGTAGATTATTTAAGTTTTGCTAATTAATTGGGATTTTTCAAGAGGGGTTTCCAGAAATCTCCGGGGGCTGGCTCCATACACGGATGCGGCTGGCGCTCAAACGGTAGTTTTGGCACAGGAGCAGGACGCGAACCAAGTTCCTTTGCCAAAATGGGCTAGCCGTCCTGGAATAGCGCCTTCTTTGGCCGTGTAGGCACCTTCCGGCGTGTCGAGCCGCAATTCAGCCTCCCGCTTCTTCGAATCAAAGCCGTGGCAAGCAAAGCAGTTCTCCGAGAGGATGGGTCGGATGTCGCGGTTGAAGCTCAGTTTGCCAGCGGCGAAGGACGAACTGGCAACAAGCAGGAAGAGAATGGGCGCGGCACGAGTCATGGATGGGAAGGCTTACGCGAAAGGTTTGCCAAACCTTCCCCTCATCAATGGCCGTTTCCAGATAAACTCTTGGCTTATCTTGCTCGGAGCATGGCTCACCCAATAGCTCTTTTCAGAGCATTCGCGGTGATCCGCTGCACGCGTTCATCGGGACCATGTGGTCGTGAAAAGTGACTCCACGGAATCATGTGGCCAGGAGGATCGGACAGACCCTGGCTCCAGAAGATGGTGGTGGCGTTGAAGACGATGTTCTTCTTCGGGCCTTCGAAAACGGTGGCGGCGTATTTGCCGAGGCGCACGCCACTGGCCCAGACGTTGCCTTCGGCGACAACTTCAAGACCAGCTCGGGCGGTATCGGGGTCGCCGTGGAATTCCCAGCCGACGAGGCCGGGGATGCTGTCGCTTTTCTTCATTCCGGTGCCTTCGAAGAGCCAGTGATCGGGCTTCGCGCAGGTCCAGTCGCCGCCGCCATTGAAGGGCACAATCGTGCGTGCACCGATGATGTCGCGCTCGTCGGGACCAGGATTTTCAAAGGGGCCGAGAACCTTTGAGTAAGCCTCTTTTTCTTCTTCGCGAAATTCACCGTAGCAGGTCTCGCGGGTGAGACGTCGGTTGGTATCGCCCTTGGCATTCGGGGTGAAGGGAGTGACCATGTAAACGTCATTGGCGGAGAGCCAGAGCACGCTGAGGCCGTCGTTGATGGCCTGCTTGACGTTGTGGAACTGCCGCACGTCCCAATATTCATCGTGACCGACGCTGATCATCGTTTTGGCACGAGCGAGATTGGCGGGCTCGAGATTATCGACGTTTGAGCAGTAGGTCACATCGTAGCCCTCTTTTTCGAGCCAGTAGCACAACGGGTATTCCCATAGCAGGAACTCGCCGCTGCCCATGCTCTGCGGATTGTCGAAGATCTGGTTGTACTTGCCGTAAGGCCGGTCAAAGCTGCAACTGACGCCCGGCGCATGAGCCGCACGCGGATCGGTATAGAGCGATTCATTCACCGGCCAGCGGTTGTAGGCCTGCCAGGTGTTGTCGCTGCATTGGAAGAGGAGATCGGCAGGACGATCGTCTTTGACGATGAAGATGATGTAACTTTGCCAGTAAGGTTTCTCGGCGGCTTCGGGCACGGTAGAGAGCCGTCCGAGATACACCCCACTAGGCCAGTCAGCGGGAATCGTGAGCGTGGTGCTGGTTTCCCACTGGCACTCTCGGAGTCGATTCTCTCCGATCTCGGGCACGGTCTGTTCTTTGCCCTCGAAAGGACCAAGCTTGATCATCAGGCGCGAGCCTGCGCCGTCGTAGTAGCCCATGCGGAAGATGTCGATGGTGCACTTGGCCACTGGCTTCGTGCTGACAAAGATGTCGAGCTTCTCACCGGCTTTGATCGACTGACGCGAGCAGTAGCCTTCGATGAGCGAGGTGCGGAAGGACTTTGCACTGTCCGGCATCATGCGTGTGAGCTGAAAGCTGGCACCGGCCTGGGCGTTTTCGGTTTTGATGAGATCGGGCTGACGGGAAGCTGCGCTGGCGGTGATTCGTACGCTGGAAGCAATCGCTGCGGCAGTGCTGGTTTTGAGGAAGTCTCGGCGATCCATGGTGAAGCAATACGGGGCAGAAGTAGCGCGTATAGCAAGCGATGCCGATTCATCTCACCTCACGCCGTCAGTTCATCACTCAGCTCGGAGCTGCTGCGGCATTATCGACTGTGGAAAGCACCGCCTCTGAGGTGGATGAGAGCTTGATCGCGATCCTGAACGACACGCACATCGGAGCGCAGCATCCGGCGAGTGCCTCAATCCCGACGAACTTGCGAAACACCATCTCCTACCTGCTGGCGCTGCCAAAGCGGCCTGCGGCGGTGATCATCAATGGTGACCTGGCTTTGCTAGATGGGAAACGTGGCGACTACGAGCACTTCGCGAAGCTGATTGCTCCATTGCGAGACGCGGGGATACCGCTGCATCTGACGATGGGTAATCATGATCATCGCGAGGTATTTTATGACGTGCTGAAGCGTGATAAACCGGAGGCGCCCGCTGTCGAGTCGAAGCATGTCGGCGTCGTAAAGCTCGCCGTAGCAAATCTCTTTCTGCTCGATTCGCTGAAGGCCACAATGGTCACACAGGGTCTGATCGGCGAGTCACAGACCATCTGGCTGACAAAACTGCTCGATGAACATGCGGACAAACCCGCGCTGCTCTTTGCGCATCACAATCCTCGTCTCGGTGGCAACCCACTCCACTTCCCCGGTGGACTTGAGGACTCGGAAGCACTCTGGCAGGAACTGGTTAAGCGTCCACAGGTCAAAGCCTATATTCATGGGCACATTCACCATCGCGACTTCAATTCACACCAAGACATCCACATCCTGAACACTCCGGCGACATCCTATGTGGCGGATAAAAAGACCTCCACCACAGGCTGGACGATGGCAAAGCTCAGCTTCACCGGCGGCAGCTTCACAACACATACTCATCTCACCGATCATGCATGGAATGGGGTCAAGGTGGACCTGAAGTGGCGGAGTTGAGCAAGATCAGCTCCACAGCATCGTAGGTTTGCCCCGATGGCTTCCAAGCTCCCAGAGATTCGCCTGACAAGGCGTAGCGTTCTTCATGCCGGCGGCATGGGGATGTTGAATTTTGGATTGAGTCAGCTCACCACACTCGGAGCTTCTTACAAGCCCAGCAGCATCGGCTTGGGCAAAGCAAAGTCGGTGATCCTGATCTTCAACGGCGGCGCACCGAGCCACATCGACCTTTGGGACCCGAAGCCGGACGCACCATCGGAGATCCGGGGCGAGTTTAAGACGATCAAAACGAATGTGCCGGGCATTCAAATCACGGAGCTGTTGCCGCAGATGGCGAAACGCATGGACAAGCTAGCGCTCATCCGCAGCGTGCATCATGGGCACAGTAGCCACAACGGTGGCATGCACTGGGCCACCGTAGGTCGGCCCTATCGCGTGGACAGCACGCTCATCACGCCGAGTCCGACGGACACCCCCGGCGTCGGCACACTCTGCGGTTGGCTGGCGCAGCGCGATGGCTTTTCCAAAGGCGTGCCGCCCTACGTCATCACGCCTTTCCCGCACTGCGACAGCAAGGTGTACCTCACGCCGGGTCAGTTCGGCGGCTGCCTCGGCACCCGCTACGACCCCTTCGTGCTCGATGACGATCCAAATGCCGCCAGCTTCCGCGTCAAAAACATGGCGCTCGACTCCAGCCTCACGCCGCAACGTTTCCAAGAGCGTCTCGCCTTGCTCAATCGCATGAGTGCCACCGCACGTCCGCTCGCCTCGACTCAAGTGGCGCAGATGGATATCTTCAATGAGCAGGCTGCCATGATGCTGCAAAGCGGCAAGGCGGCGGACGCGTTCGATCTTTCCAAAGAACCCGACAAAGTACGTGAGCGCTATGGACGGCACAGTTGGGGCCAGTCGCACCTGCTGACGCGTCGCCTGATCGAATCCGGCACACGCTTTGTCACCACCGTGAACGGTCCCTCGATCACCTGGGACACGCATAAGGACAATTTCAACGGCCTCAAGAACCGCTTAGTGCCGCCGATGGAGCAAGCTTACGCCGCGCTGCTCGACGACCTCGAAGAACGCGGCCTGCTCGAAAGCACGCTCGTCGTGTGGATGGGTGAGTTTGGCCGCACGCCGAAGATCAACAACGACGCCGGCCGAGATCACTGGCCGGGTTGTTACAGCGTCCTCCTTGCTGGCGGCGGCGTGCGAGGCGGGCAAGTCATCGGCAGCAGCGATGCCACCGGTGCCTATCCGAAGGATCGCCCTGTTTCGCCTGCGGATATTCACGCGAGCATCTATTCAGCACTCGGCTATGACTACCGCGAGATCGAGTATCGCTCTTCTGACGGGCGACCCATTCCCCTCACCGACGGAAGCGTGATCAGCGAGTTGTTTTGATTTCCAACGCCCGGAGCTAAATTCAAAGGTGCCGAAAAAGAAAAAGCCCACCACCAAGGCCAAACCCATCAAAACGTGGTGCCTGTATGTGCTGCTGTGCAAGGACGGCACGCTCTACTGCGGCATCACCAATGATCTGACTCGTCGTATCTGCCAGCACAATGCTGGGAAGGGTGCGCGCTACACGCGAGGCAGAGGACCCGTGGAAGTGCTGCGCCACTGGGCGCACAAAAACAAATCAGCGGCGCTCAAAGCGGAGATCGCCTTCAAGCGACTGGGCAGACGCGCCAAAGACGCGTTTCTTGCGGCCTGCTGACGCAAACATGAAAAATGAATTGTCAGATTTGATGATGGTTTCTAAGACAGGATGCAATCCCTGTGGTAATGGAAGCGATGGTCACAACAAAAGCAGTCGCAAAAAAAGCTCCTTTCTCACGCCGGGTCGTTGATCACGTCACAGACGAACTCGTCAACGCTCTCTCAAACGGAGAAACTTATGAGTTTAAACCCCTGTTTGCGAAGGTCTTTGAAGCATTGAAGCTCAAGAATGCCGTCAGCGGTGGCGAGGAAATGCTGCGACTCCGCTCGTATGAAAAGATCATCAAGCTCACGAGTTGCGGCTTGGTCGAGAAAATCGGCAAAACCTATCGTGCGCTCGAAGGCATCGAATCCGCTTCCAGCGCCCATCGTCTGGCTCGTCTGGACGCCGTGGTTCTCGCCGCTCAGAACAAGACCGTTTGCACAGTCGCTTCTTGAGTCTTTTGATTTGAACCACTCTCAACACGGAGAGTGGTTGCCTCACAAGGATTCGAACCTTGAATAACAGATTCAGAATCTGCTGTGTTACCATTACACCATGAGGCAGTGGTTGGCGGGTGAATAGAGTAGAGGTGCCCGCCCTGGTTGCAAGTGTGAGGGTGGTTTTTTTTGGCGGCCCTTACAACTTCGGCAAGCTGATGTTCACCCCGCCCAAGAATCGGCGCACGTCAATAACTCACAAGGACAACCCCTTCCGCAACTGCCCCCGTGATGCCATGCACACATGGCAGTGGGGCAACAAGCAGTTCCACAACACTCAGACCGCGAGGGATCGTTGCTTTGCCGAGTCCTCTGACGTGAGCAAGATCATGACAGCGCTCCAAGCGAACGGTCTCAATGGCCCCCCCTTGCCGTCATGAGGGGGCATGGGCGACTACCAAGGTGTTTATGCGCCTAGCCGTGACGAACCTAGTGCCCTGACACCCACAAGCCGCCACGACACTCCTGCTCTGCATTGCCGAAGCTCTCGTTGTCGAAGCCCCTGTTCCAAAGACTGCTCCCAAGTTTGTCGAGACGCAGCAAACAGCGGCCCCACTGGGGCCAGACGTCTCCGCCCCCCGATCACTGAGCCATGGTACTTGTCAGGGGTCACGACACCAGTGGCAGCAGCTTCCCGAGCAGCTATCGCTAAGTCGCAGGGTCACTGTATCGAGCAGTTCGGGGACGTTTTCGCCGTAGGTTCCGAAGTCGATGGTGACGCCGAAGGCAGTGCCGACTTCGTCCTGGCGGGCATAGCGGCGGCCGATGGCAGGGATTCGCCCGCTTTGCGGAATGCTGTCGCGTTTGCATCCTCCTCGCATGCCCCCCCCTGACACTGGATTTTCCGGACGCCCTCACGGCGGAGCTTGATGCTGCAGCGGAAGCAGTTTGGGGCGCAGCCGTGATCCCTTCAGCATTGACAGCGGGGTTGTGGACGGTGCGAGTGGTGCGCCCGCAAAGTAGTCCTCTCGCTCCGCGAGAGGTACAAAAGGCCGACGAAGGCAAACGGCGTCATCGAAGATCGTAAATCGTCGAGTCTTCGATGCCACAAGACACCTCTCGCGGAGCGAGAGGGCTACTTTGCTTCGCGGCATCGTTGCTGACGTGTTTCGGAGGGGCGTTTGAGGCGAGACAGCTCATTCAACTCACCAGCGGCAGCAGCTTGCCGAGCAACTCGCTGATTTTGACGCGTTCCTGCTCGCCGCTGTCACGGTGGCGGAGGGTGACGGTATCGAGGAGTTCGGGGCCTTTTTCGCCGCAGGTTTCGAAGTCGATGGTGACGCCGAAGGGCGTGCCAACTTCGTCCTGGCGGGCATAGCGGCGGCCGATGCTCGCGGTTTCGTCGTAGAAGCAGTTCAGGTGCTTCTTGAGCAGCGCATAGACCTCGCGGGCTTTGGCGACGAGTTCGGGCTTGTTCTTGAGCAGCGGGAAGACACCGACTTTGATCGGGGCGACACGCGGATGCAGGCGCAGGACGGTGATGACTTCCTTTTTGCCCTTCTCATCGACCTTTTCGGTCTCGCTGAAGGCCTTGGCGATGACGGCGAGCGCCATGCGGTCGAGACCGGCGGAGGGTTCGATGACGTGGGGGACGTAGCTGCCTTTGAAGAGACGCTCGAACCACGCACGCACGGCGGCTTCGGGCATCGGCTCGCCTTTGACCTTTGCGGCTTCGGCGGCGAGGCGTTTCTGGATGAGGGCTTCCTTCTGCTCGTCGGTGAGTTTGGCGGCGGCGGTTTTGAGTTCTTCGTCGAAGATCTCCTGCGACTTGGTGCTGGCGGTCTGATGCGCGGACAAATCGAAGTCGCCACGCGCGGCGATGCCTTCCAGCTCCTCGGTACCGAAGGGGAACTCGCACAGGATGTCCACGCAGGCGCGGGCGTAGTGGGCGAGGTCGGCGGGCGTCTGCCAGTAGTATTCGAGCACGTCGCCAAGGCCGATGCCTTGGTAGAACTTCGTGCGCTGATCGACCCAGTAGCGGTGCCACAGCTCCCAGCCCCAATTCGGCTGCGGTTCGCTCAGATCCGCGCCTTCATGCCACGCTGCGACCTCGCCGCTGATGATCTCGACGGCTTCGTCGGGCTTGATGAAGAACTCGAGTTCCATTTGCTCGAACTCGCGGCTGCGGAAGGTGAAATTCTTCGGCGTGACTTCGTTGCGGAAGGCCTTGCCGATCTGGCCGATGCCAAACGGCACCTTCACGCGGCTGGAGTCGAAGACGTTCTTGAACTGCGCAAAGATGGCCTGCGCGGTTTCCGGGCGCAGGTAGGTCACGTCGTCCTCGGTGGCGGTGGGGCCGAGGTAGGTCTTGAGCATGAGATTGAAGGGACGGGCCTCGCCGAGCATGCCGCCGGTCTCGGGATGGAAATCGACACTGCCATTCACGGCGTCGATTTTCTCCTCGCCGATCAATTCGATCTCCTCAGGCTTGCCGGCGGATTCGCCAGCGTTCTGCGCAATGAGGGCACGAATGCGTTTGCGGAAGCTCTCGATGTGCTCGCCGCTTTTCGTCAGCGCGGTGATCGTGCGATCCCAGCGCCAGCCGGTGGGCGATTGTGCGCCGCTGTATTTGAGCACGGTGCCGGACTGCGGATCGACGTGATCAGCACGGACGCGTTTGTTCGTCAGCGAGCACTCGCGCATGAGGTCGGCGAAGGTATCTACATGGCCGCTGGCTTTCCAGATGGCGGGATTCATGAGGATGCTGGCATCCAGGCCGAGCACGTCCTCGCGTTCGCGGGTCATGGTGTTCCACCAAGCGGTGCGCAGGTTGCGTTTCAGCTCCGCGCCGAGCGGGCCGTAGTCCCACACGCCACCGCAACCGCCGTAGATCTCGCTGCTTTGAAAGATGAAGCCGCGGCGCTTGCAGAGGGAGACGATCTTCTCCATTTGCGCGATGGATGCTTTGGGGTCGGAGGACATGGCGGGTATAGTGTGGGGTTGGCCGAATGACTGGATTGCCACCGGCAGGAGGGGCGCGAAAGGAGCACCACGGGGGCGTGCGGGCAAGTTCGATTCACAAACATGGAAGAACTGAGAATGGGCCTGTCGAACCCGCGTTAGCGCCATTCTGCCATTTTCAGTTCCGTCATTCTCAGTTCTTCCATCCTCTACTCTGCCACCCACAGCTTGCCGTCGCGTAGCCATTCCATCGCCAGTTCGCGAAATGCCACTACCGCCGGATCGTCGCCGTCCTTCGCCCACACCATCACCAGCGGAATGGTCTGCTGCGGTTTGAGTGGAATGAGGGCGATGTTCTTGCTCACCGTGCTCTCCGGCACAATGCCCACGCCCGCACCCGCCTCAACGTATTGCAAAATGGTGCCGATGAGACTCGGCGTGTGTTTCACCTTCGGCTCAAAGCCCGCCTCATCACAGGCCACGCGAATCGCATCGTGCGATCCCGCGCCTTCACGCCGCGCCAAGATGATCAGCGGCTCGCCCGCGAGCTTTTTCCAAGGCAGCGAGGTCAAGGTGGCCCACGGATGCTCCTTCGGCACCGCCGCGCAGAACTTCTCCTCGCGCAGCAGCAGCGCCTGCAAACCAAGCGCCTCATGCGCGAGCACGGGGCGGGTCAAACCGACTGACAGCCGTCCCTTCGACACCATTTCCCACACACGCTCCGGCGTGCGCTCTTCCAAAATGACGGTCACACGCGGAAAGCGCTTCCCGTATTCCTTCAACAGGCGTGAGAGGAACATCCGCGTCGGCGGGCCGATGTAACCGAGCTTCAACTCCCCTTCCTCGCCCTTGGCCGTGCGCCGCACCCGCCGCATCGACTCCTCCAGGCGTTCGAGGATCAAACCCGTCTCGTGCAGCAGCACCGCACCCGCCGGAGTGAGTCTTGGTGATTTGCGCTCGCGCTCGATCAATTGCGTGCCGATCTCCCGCTCCATCTCCTGCACCGCACGACTCAATGCGGGTTGCGCGATGCGCAGCTTACGAGCCGCCTTCGAGAAGCTCAGCTCCTCGGCCACTGCTTGAAAGTATCGTAGATGTCTCAATTCCATGCTTTTCCACACCTTGGCGCTGCGCTCTGCCGATGCAAATCCAGCCTGTAGGCAGCGAGCGCACACTTTTCCCTATCAGAAACGTGCACGAAATGACAAAATCGTAAAATCCCATGAACGCCTGCCCCATCACAACTCTGTGCGCTTTGATGAGCTGCCTCAGCCTTGGGCTCGCGTTTTCGACAAGCCACGCGCAGCATTTTGCTCTCCATTCTATGGGAAACCTGAATGCAAGCCAGCTCCAGATCTCCGCTGTGGGTCCTGGTGTTGGCGGTTCATCCAGCGCCTTTTTCGCCGCTGCCGATACGGAGCATGGAACCGAGTTGTGGCGCTACAATGGCGGTTCAGCCTCACTTTGGAAAGATGTGCGGCCTGGGCCTGAGTCCAGCAATCCATCTCAGTTCACCACGGTGGGCAGCAACGTGGTCTATGTGGCCGACAACGGTGTTCACGGCCCCGAGCTTTACACGACGGCGAACATCAACAACTACGGCTTCCTCGGCGCGGTGCAGCCCGGCCACTCCCATGCTGCGCCGGTAATCCTGGGTGCCAGCAATGGCTATCTCTGGTTGACCACTGATGCGACTGGAACCCGGGCGAGCGAACGTTTCTCCACCGAGCTGTGGATCACCAATGGCACCAGCACTCCGCAGAAACTCGGCGTTTTCGCTGCGGGCTCTATCTCACAGGTCACCGTGCTGCCCAGCCAGCCCGTGATCTTCTTCCTGGCGCGAGCGTTGAATAGTTCCAGCACGATTGTGGAGCTTTATCGGGCAAATCAGGCCGGAACCCCCAGATTGATCGACACACTGCGTAATGGTGTCACGCCGATGCCGACAAGTCCGGTGTATGCGACGACAAACAGCCACCTCTGTTATCAGAAGATCGACGATTTCCCAGGGCCGTGGGTTTACAACATCTCTACAGGGACGACGACAACGCTCTATGACGTTCATGGTGCCGGGGGCAATAGCCAGCCGGGCAACTTTGTCTCGAACGGAACCGACCGCATCTGCTTCGCGGCCACCTCAGTTGCTGGCGGCCGCGAATTGTGGACCACCCAGGGCACGAGCGCCACGACCGCTCAGCTGGCCAACGTGGCACCGGGGACAGCCAGCAGCAATCCCACGGCCTTGATCATGAGCCGCGGACATCCCGGTGTATTCTTCCAAGTCGAGAACGGCTCGGCACGAGATCTTTACTATGCCGAGCCCGGAGCCACGCCCGTGTTTCGTCTCTGTGATGCGGGCGTACAAAACACCACCCTGCACACGCCGGTCACAGGCTCCGAACTCGCCTATCTCAGGCCGGAGGGTTCCTATTTTCGTTTCCGCTATGCCAATGGGAAAACGGGCAGCACCTCTAACCTGGGACCGTCTTTCACTTCTGTTTCCCGTGCCTGGAATGCCAGCACCGCCACCCCAATGGGCAGCGCGGCCTATGTGACCGGCACGCAGTCGCAGA
>Ga0315908_10003999_pt1 | contig 10656 bp, 7 predicted proteins | sample LakEriMetagenome_12_FD_203520 | JGI IMG/M metagenome (GOLD analysis project Ga0315908, IMG submission 203520) | Freshwater fungal communities from buoy surface, Lake Erie, Ohio, United States - Buoy 4 MA124 | ecosystem: Environmental > Aquatic > Freshwater > Lake > Lake biofilm | place: USA...
GCATTTTTCATACCGATTCAAAATCTCTGGAGCACATCCTCTATTTTGGATTCAAAGATTGGTGGGTTGGAGATATGGCCGCAGTGATCAATAAAGAACCTAATGGAATTAGTGTTCAAGCGATGGAAGATTCTTATATTTTATATATTGAGGAAACTCAAATGGAATCTTTGTATATTAAAGTACCTGCTGTGGAAAGACTATTTAGAATCATAACACAAAAAACACTTAGTGTTTTTCAAAAGAGATTATTTATGGCTTACAGCGCTAGTGCTAAGGATCGATACTTAGAACTTATCAATAGACATCCAGGAATTGAGCAACTTATTCCACAGCATCAAATCGCATCCTACCTTGGTGTTTTACCTGAATCACTGAGCAGGATTAAAAGACAGCTCATCCAGCATAAAAAATAAACTTCATTTTATATTCAAGTAAAATAGCTATATTTAGCACCTAAATAAAAAAACACCTATTATGACTAGATTAAAAACATCGCTGATAACCTTAGCGCTTTTCGTTGGTTTTTTCGTGCGTGCTGATGAAGGCATGTGGTTCTTAATGTTTATTGAAAGATTAAACCATAGAGATATGGAGAAAATGGGTCTTCAATTGACTACAGAAGAAATTTATAGTATCAATAACTCAAGTTTAAAAGATGCTGTTGTTCAATTCAATGGTGGATGTACTGCTGAAATCATCTCTAAAGATGGATTAATTTTAACCAATCATCATTGTGGATATGATGCTATTGCTGAATTATCTACTCCAGAAAATGATTACCTAACCAATGGTTGGTGGGCAGCTACCAAAAAAGATGAGATGAAGCCTCGATCGCTATATGTTAGATTTTTTGTCAGAATGGACGATGTTTCCAAAAGAATTCTAGGAAAGGTTACAGATCAAATGACTGAAGCAGAGCGTGAGAAAGTAATTAAAGATGAAATTGCTTTAATTGAAAAAGAAAATAGTGAAAATGGAAAATACACAGTAAGTGTTCGCCCATTCTTTCAAGGAAATGAATATTATTATTTTGTATACCAAGATTTTAAAGATGTTAGATTGGTTGGAACTCCTCCAAGTAGCATTGGAAAATTTGGCGGTGATACAGACAATTGGGAATGGCCAAGACACACGGGAGATTTCTCTATGTTCCGCGTTTATAGCGATGCCAATGGGAATCCAGCAGAGTATTCAACTGCTAACATCCCATTAAAACCAAAACATCACTTACCTGTAAATATCAAAGGAGTTAAAGAAAATGATTTCGCAATGATCCTTGGGTATCCAGGACGCACCAATCGTTGGTTGCCAGCTTCTGGCATAGAACAAAATGTAAAATTTGCTTATCCAGCTTGGGTAGAAGCTTCTAAAACAAGCATGGATGCAATGAAGAAATACATGGACAAAGATGATGCAGTTCGATTAAACTATGCTTCAAAATATGCAGGTATTGCTAACTATTGGAAAAACCGTCAAGGAATGATTGATGCTTTAACTGAATTCAATACAGCTGTTTCCAAAGCAAAAAACGAGGCTAAATTTAATGCTTGGGCAAACAAACCAGCCAATAAAGAGAAGTTTGGTACTGTAGTAGCTACTATCAATAATTTTTATGCGCTTACCAATGATAAGTCAAGACATGATAATTATTTACAAATTATGTTTAGAGGATCTGAATATGCAAAGATTAGCAGAACACTTGGAGCTCAATTAGACGCTTATGTAAAAGCAGATGATGCTAAAAAAGCTGAATTATTTCCTGCTTTAACTGCGGCAGTTGAAGATTTTTTCTCCATGACCTACCTTCCTGCAGAAAAGGATCTTATGGTTGACGGTTTAAATTTATATGCTAAAAAAGCAGGTTACAAATTGGTGCCTTCTATTGAAGCGGCTTTTAAAAAGGATAATGGAGATTTAACTAATTATGTTAATGCTTTATTTAATATGAGTGTTCTGAGTTCTAAAGAACGATTAATGGCATTTATCAATTACCCTTCAGAAGGTGTTTTGGCAAATGACCCATTGATGAAATTATCTTCAGATATGATCGCTCATTTGAATACAAGGTCAGATGAATTGATAAAATTACAAGCTGATTATTCTAAATCTTTTAGACTTTTAGTTGACGGAATGAGAGTGTCAGGATTAAGTCCAATTGCATACCCAGATGCCAACAGTACTTTGCGTTTGACTTATGGTAAGGTGAGTCCTTTACCAGCAGACAAGAAAAACGATGCGAAAGTAAACTATTACACTACTTTGCAAGGAACAATCAATAAATACAAGCCTAATGATGAGGAATTTGATTTACCGAAACGATTAATTGAACTTAACGATAAAAAAGATTTTGGTGAGTATGCAGATAAAAGTGGATATATGCCTGTAAACTTCCTTACTAATAATGACATTACGGGTGGAAATTCTGGTTCACCAGTATTGAACGGTAATGGTGAATTAATTGGTTTGGCATTCGATGGTAATATTGAAGCAATGGCGGGAGATGTGATTTTCGACAGTAAATTGCAAAAGACGATCAATGTTGATATCCGATATGTATTGTTCATTATTGACAAATACGCGGGAGCGAAACACATTGTAGACGAAATGACGATTATTCGTTAATCGAAATAAACTTTTAAAAGCCTCGCTTGCGGGGCTTTTTTTATGCCCATTAATTTAATGCGCTTGCCAATAAATTTAAATGAAACAAGGCCTCCCCTATTTCTTTGTCTGTTAACAAACAATCGTATTTTGCCGCACCAATTGCAGTCAATAAAACGCATGAAATCTTTCCTTTTGTGTTTTTTTTGTCCTGACGCATACGCTCAATGACATCCTTTATATCCTCATCTGAAAATTGAATCAAAGGGAAATTAGATTTAATGATGTTCTCAATTTGTTTGTAGTGTTCCAAAGACAACATTTTCTTCTTCATAGACAAATAAGCTTCACCACAAATTCCCAGCGCTACCGCGTGACCATGAGCAATTGCTGTTGTATCCATAAAATGACTTTCTATGGCATGACCAATCGTGTGTCCAAAATTTAATGTTTTACGAATGTTTTTTTCCTCAGGATCAACATCTACAATAGCGACTTTAATTTTAACCACTTCATAAATCAAATCCTTAGCAATTAACTCTTCATCAGATTTTATTTCAATAAGTCTTTTCCATAGGTCAGCGCTACTGATTAAACCATGTTTTAACATTTCAGCATAACCGTTATAGATTTCTCTTTCGGGCAAAGATGTTAGGAAAATGGGATCTATTAAAATATGACTTGGGTGTTTAATAAGACCTAATTGATTTTTAAATCCATTTAAATCCACTCCATTTTTCCCACCAATACTTGCGTCAACCATGGCCAATAAACTGGTGGGAATATGTAAAAAATCCATTCCTCTTTTAAATAAACAAGCAATAAAGGCTCCCATATCTGTAACGACGCCGCCTCCGAGATTTATCACCAAGTCATTTCTTGAGAAATTAAATTCGGAAAAGGCTTCCCAAACTTGGAAACAAACCTCCAAAACTTTATTTTCCTCACCAACCGGTAAGAGTATTACCTCTGCTCTATCCAAAGCTGGAAAATTATTTATTAAAAATTCCAAACAAAAGTCGTGGGTATTTTCATCGACAATAACGATGATGTTTTCACTTTTATATTGATCTAAAATATTTGATAAAGAACCACTTAACACGGATCCTATTTCGATTTTAGAATGTATTGATTCAACTATTTTCATACGATTTAATTACCCTTCAAAAATAAGTAAACTTTACCGAAGTGTTTTGAATAATAAAAAAGGATTAAATTTGAACCGTGATACATTTTGACGACACTTCTATTGCATTCAAAAGCAAAACCAATCGCTCTCTTAAAAAAGCCTATTGGTTGTTTAAATTAATTGGCATTCCAGTATTAGTTAAAATCGGAAAACCAGTAATGAATTTCTCTCTAAGGATAAAGCTACCTATCAAAGGACTAATTAAAGCCAGTATTTTTGATCAATTCTGTGGTGGAGAAACAGTAAATGAATGTTCTGATACGATAGATCACTTGGGAAAAGATGGTATTGGAACAATACTCGATTACTCCATTGAAGGCAAAACAGAAGATGTTGATTTTGACAATACAGTACAAGAAATCATCAAAACTATTGAGAAAGGCGCTCATGACAAAAACATTCCTTTTGCTGTTTTTAAGGTAACTGGAATATCTCGAATTAATGAGTTGTTATTACTCTCAGAGGACATTACAAATGGAACTAATGAAAACCAATCCTTATCTGCTCCTATTGAAGCCAGGATTCTTCAGATTTGTCAAGCGGCATACACGCATCAAGTACCTGTTTTTATTGATGCCGAAGAAAGTTGGATTCAACCCATCTTAGATAAATGGTGTTTTGAAATGATGCTTCAATTCAATAAGCAAAAAGCAATTGTATACAATACGCTTCAAATGTACCGTCATGATCGATTCGCTTTTCTTAAGGAAGCATTGAATATTGCTAAAGAACATCAAATCATTTATGGAATTAAACTTGTTCGCGGTGCATACATGGAGAAAGAACGAGAACGGGCCTCTAAAATGAATTACCCCTCCCCGATTCAAGCAAATAAGGAAGCAACTGATCATGACTTTAATGCAGCATTGGACTTCATCATTGAGAACTTAAAAGATTTCGCTCTTGTTGCTGGAACACATAATGAGGAAAGTTCAGCTTATTTAGCGGCTAAAATCACAGAAAAAGGTCTAGATCAAAAAGACGATAAATTATTCTTTGCGCAGCTCTTAGGAATGAGCGATCATATCTCATATAATTTATCCAACGCTGGATTTAGAGTGGCTAAATATGTTCCTTATGGTCCAATTGAGGAAGTTATGCCGTATCTATTGAGGAGAGCGGATGAAAACACTTCGGTAGCCGGACAAACCAGCAGAGAACTTCGACTTATTCAGATAGAATGTAAACGAAGAGGGATTTAATTGATTTCTATTGTTTAATAAACCGCAAAGGCTTATTTAAAGAATCACTCGATAAAAAATACAATCCGTTCATTAAGCTATTAACATCGAGTTTATTTTCAATTAAATATACTGGTCCTAAATTTTGTCCTTGACTGTTCCAAAGCACATATTCGTATTGAGCTAAAATACCTTTGAAATTCAAGCTTGTCGTACATGGAACTGGAAAGATTGAATTTTCATTATTTACCTCTTGTTGCTCTATTCCCACAAGTGCTTGAATTGGTTGCACACCAGAAGTAATTGGATATTGGTCCAAAGGTCCAATTTTCACCACAAAGACATTTGATCCACCATTCATTGGATATGTCGTATAACCAACTGCTAAAAGTCCACCATCTAATGTAGGAAGTAATTGCTCGGTCTTTTCCTCACCCGCATTATTGATGTACAAGGGGCCATTATCCCAATCATAATTGATGTTAAATCGTCCAATAGTCACATCCATACCAAAGGTTCCTGCAGTAAGATTTTCATTTCTATAAGCGACATACAATTTATTTTGACTCCCATTTAAGGACAATTCATCTAAAATTACATCTCCTTGATTGACAAAGACAGATTCATAAAATAAAGTTCCATCTAAATTATATCTACCCGTATAATTATCATGCTCATTTAAGGCAAGATCTTTCTTCCATCCACAAAGATTGAGGCGATTCATATTTAATGAAATATCATTCATTCCAAAATTACCATTATCACCTATTTGATTAAAATATACTACACTTCCGTTTTCATGAATCTTCATGATAAAACCTTTACTCATCGAAGAGTCTACATTAAAATAGATTCCGGTTAAAACAAATAGTGAATCCTCCACAGCAACAAGCGCGTTGGCTACATCATCGCCTGTTCCTCCATAATTTAAGGTCCAGAGTGTGTCGCCAATTTTATTGGTTCGAACTACAAAAATATCGCTTGTTCCACCATTGAGCACTTGTGATTGTCCTACCATTACAATTCCACTGTCTCTTGCAAATACAGCATCATTAATCGTTTCCCAGTTATTTGTCCCATATGTTTTGCTCCAAAGTTCATTACCTTGCAGATCAGTGTGCACTAAAAAAGCATCGTAATCTCCTTCCGCACTATAAGAATTACTTGTTCCTGCGATAAAATATCCAAGTGCATTATTGTAAAGTACCCTTCTACCCCAATCCGCTTCATAAGCACCGTAATGTTTACTCCATTCGTATTGACCTGTTTTAGAAATTTTTAGCAAGAAAGCTTGTGCATCTGGACCAAAACTTCCTGAAAGTCCAGTGACTGCATAACTTGAATCATCTAATTGCACCGCACTCTGTCCCGTATCGTAGGTAAGTCCTGAGAAATATTTGAAAAAAGTAGTTTGACTAAATCCAAAAGAAGTACTTAGGAAAACAAAGCAGAAAAGTAAATTTAAAATACGCATCTTAAACGAATTGAGATTGATTCACCAAAAGCCTTTTTTGAGAATAATGCAATGGTATTTTCCGTTGCAAGACCTATATTCCAAGATCCATAATTAAATTGACCATAAATTCCAGTTTGCCATTTACTAAACCCACCATAACTTCCATTCACACCAATATGAATATTAGTGTTGACCTTGTAATCTAATCCAGCATACATGAAAGTAAAGTAATTCTTGTAATACAATCTTAAACCATAATAGGACTGTAGTTTCTTTTGATCATTTGGGTTAACCAATTTTGCAATTTGAACCAAACCGGGAAGCGTTGTGTAGTTCGCTCCTTCCTTTTGAAATAAATTCAATGAATCCAGAGTCTTTAAGTCTAATAGCTCTTGAAATGAAAATCCAGAAGTATTATAAATCGTATCAATTCTCTGAGTGGAGAATTCTGGATTTAGCCTTACAATTCCAACATTTTTGAAAAGCACTTGAACATGTGTAATTCTATTGGTTTTAGAATGCTGCAATTGAAGACGAATATCAGCATCAATTGCAAATCCATAACCTTTAGAAAAATTATTGCTTGCAGAGGAAGTGTAAGACCCTGTCATAGCCAAGTTTAAAGTATCTCCTAAAGCAGTTTGAAAAATACCACCTTTATTGATTTCAGCGCGCGCGTAATTATTCAAATTAACAAAGTTGAGGGAGAATATAGAGCCTGTTTCTTTTTCAATTGCGGAAAAACCAATTTTTTGAAAATTATATAAAGCGGCGCCAGAACCTGAAAAATTAGCGACCTTACCCATATAACTTTCATTTCCCAAAAAAGCGACTCCAAATAAATCCTTTTGATAAAGAGCACTCGCATTAATGTAATATCCAGCTTTAAATCCAAAACCCCATTTCTCATTCTTAAATAAATTTGCAGTAGTATTTCTAAATTCAAATTCTCCTTGCACATCAAGTCCTACCTTATTTAATTGTGGATTGTCCCAATGTTTTTGAAAGGCATCTTGTTTCATTTGATCGGTGATGATACCACCAAAAAGTAATTTATTAGACATCTCATTCAATATACCATTGGATCCATAAGCTCCAATTCCGGACAAAATTAGCTCCCTTTTGTTTGGTGTAGTATCTTGATAGATAGGAAGTAAGGACTGAGCATTTGAACTCAGAACTAATAAGATAAAAATACTTATGTTTATAAAATTACGCATCAGTATACGATTGTAGTTTTAAACCTAGTTTTAACTTTCACGCCAACATAAGCTCCGGCAGGAATAGAGATAGAGAAATTAGATCCATTATTACTTGGATCTGGAGTATCTAGTTTTACTTCTACTTTTAATTTTTTTATTTTTTCTAAATCCGCAATTAAAGCTTCCGGCAGCACAAATTCAAGAGTAGATGTCTTTTTCATCAAATTATCTTGTGAATCTATAGCTCCATAAAGACTAGATTGAATTAAGGATGATCCCAGCACTTCATATAAAGTAAATCCATCTTGTCTTAGAAATGAAAGTTTCGCTTCGCACTGCATTGGGAAAGCATTAACCGCTTCTAAAATTAATTTCCCAGAACTAATTCTGGTTTTCCCGTTATCTTGTTTGAAATTAATATCAAAGGTGTCTTGTAAGGTAATTCCATCTGACATCAATTGTAAAGGAACTTGAGCCAATAACTTCACTTTAATACGGCTGTTGGAAAATACTTCATCCCACCCTCCATTCGTATTTCCATAAGGATTTAATTGAATGCTATATCCTAGGTTGAAGTTACTTCCTAAATTCTCTATTATTTGTTCCACATTACTATTCGCAGACGTAAAATCAAGTGTAGCCTGACTATTCTGTATAGCATTCCAGGTTCCTGTTGCAGGTGATAAAAATATATTTTGTCCAATAGTGGGTGCGTTGAGACTAACTATTTGACCGTTTACATTACTATTTGAGACCGTGCTTATAAGACCTTTTAGTGGTACTTTCATACCGTTTTCAATTTGAACGTGTAATTCCATGGAAGGTAAATCAAGGGTCCCACTGATGATGTTATTCAGATAAGGAAGATTAAAACTAGAAGTGTCAGAAACAATTTGATTACCAAAATATCCTTGTGCATAATCAATTTTTAAATCACGCATGTCTGCTTCAACCTTAAATTCATCTGAAGTAGACAAAGTTACAGGGATGCCATTGATGTCATTTTTAACTTCCAACTGAGACTGCAAAGTATTAAAATGAGTCATGTTAACACCGCGCAGATCCATCACATAGCCATTTAAATCCAGTAAATCAGCTGTCATTCCTGGATTTGAATTGGTACCGGCTGGAACGGTGAAATTCATTTCAAAAACTTGATTGTCTTTAATTACACCCGGCAAGATTACTTTGTAAGTAGCAGCAGTAGGTAGTGGATTATAAACCCTAAGAAATATCCTCCCACTTAACACTCTAATTTTTTTTAATTCAATCCCTGGTAAATCAAGATCGTGTTCTTCGATAGCATTGAACATACTGAAACCAGGAGGAATCGTTAAACCACCAACGGTAGGATGGAAAATTTGTGAGATTACCGTATCAGGTATTTTAACCAAGTCTGCAATTCCAATATCAAGAATGGTCCTACTCAAGTCAACATCAATGGTACCGTTAGAATTTACCGTTAAGGTAGAATCGTTGTAATAATTAGCTAAACTCAAGGTGTCATTCACTAAAGGACTTGCCCAATCAGATTGCCATGAGGTAGTTTGTTTTTTACAGGATCCTAAAATTAGGATTGTAAAGAGACCAATAGCATAAATTAAGTTTAGTTTTTTCAAGCGCGTTCAATTATTGTTGCATAACCTTGTCCCACACCAATACACATGGTAACCAATGCGTAACGCGTATTCGTCTCTTGTAATTGTCGAGCAGCAGATAATAAAATCCGAGCACCTGACATTCCAAGAGGATGTCCAAGAGCAATTGCACCACCTTTTGGATTGACACGCGGATCATTTGCTGCAATCTTTAGTTCTTTTAAACAGGCTAAAACTTGCGCTGCAAAGGCTTCGTTAATTTCAATAATAGAAATGTCATCAAGTGTCAAGCCAGCACGCTTAAGAGCCTTTTGAGAAGCTAAAACAGGTCCAATACCCATGTAGGCAGGTTCAACACCAGAAATAGCTGAACTAACAATTCTTGCTAAAGGTACTAAGGAATGTTTTTTACAGGCTTCTTCCGAAGCGAGTAACAAGGCTGCTGCGCCATCATTAAGACCAGAGGCATTTCCAGCAGTTACTGATCCTGTTTTTTTGAATGCTGGACGCAAAGCGGCTAAAGAATCTTTATTGGTTGTTGGTCGAGGAAATTCATCCTTATCAAATACATAAGCGTCACCTTTTTTCTGTGGAATAGAAATTGGGGCAATTTCCCCTTCGTAATAACCAGATGTTGTTGCAAGCGCAACTTTTTGTTGAGACCAAAGTGCGAAAGCATCCTGTTCCTCTCTTGAAATATTATATTTTTCCGCTAAGTTTTCAGCAGTCATTCCCATGCTATCAACCCCATAAAGAGCTTCCATTTGAGGATTGACAAAGCGCCATCCAAATGAAGAATCAAACAATTGCATATCCCTACCAAAAGGCGCAGAAGATTTGGACATCACCCAAGGGGCACGCGTCATTTGCTCAACACCTGCAGCTATGTATAGATCCCCAGCTCCATCTTTAATGGCTCGAGATGCATTTATAGCAGCAGCCATTCCGGAGGCGCACAAGCGATTTACTGTTTCCCCACCAATAGTTAGTGGTAATCCAGATAGTAACAAGGACATTCTAGCAACATTTCTATTGTCTTCTCCTGCCTGATTGGCACAACCCATGATTACATCTTCAATTAAATGAGGATCCAAATTAGGATGCCTGTCCATCAATGACTTTATTACAAAAGCGCCTAAATCATCAGCCCTAACTGGAGCTAATTTTCCACCCAAACTACCAATTGCAGTTCTTATTCCATCAACGATAAACACTTCTTTTGACATTCAATTCAATTTTAAAGTTTAAAAATAAGAAAATCGCTTGAGTATATTGCAAAATATAATTGCGAGCCTACTTTTAAATTTATAAAGTAGGAACTCAATTAAATTATAAGGGAAGTGAAAAATAAGTAACTTTAAAACAAAAAGATGAACTTTAAAATAATAAGCACTCTACTATTAACGCTTTTAATTTCAGCTTCTTG
>Ga0315908_10004000_pt1 | contig 10654 bp, 7 predicted proteins | sample LakEriMetagenome_12_FD_203520 | JGI IMG/M metagenome (GOLD analysis project Ga0315908, IMG submission 203520) | Freshwater fungal communities from buoy surface, Lake Erie, Ohio, United States - Buoy 4 MA124 | ecosystem: Environmental > Aquatic > Freshwater > Lake > Lake biofilm | place: USA...
GCGCGCTGAATGTGTTGACGCTGGCCGTGGCGGGTGTGGCGATCTTTGCCAGCCTGATGACGCTCTCGGGCATGCGGGTGGTGCAGCTTGCCCCGGTCTGGGCCTTGGGGCTGACCAAGGGGCGGCTTGCGGCCTTGGATTTTGCCCGCACGCTGGTGCTGGCGGTCTTGACGCTGGTCATTGCGCTGCCCTTGGGGCTGGTGTTGGCTTGGGCGCTCTTGGCGGTGGTGAATGTGGCGGCCTTTGGCTGGCGCTTGCCGATGGCGCTGTTCCCCGCCGACTGGCTGGTTCTGGCGGGCTTTACGCTGATTGCCGCAGCACTGGCCGCGCTTGGGCCGTGGCGCAGGCTGGCCCGCATGGCCCCGGCGGATTTGCTGAAGGTGTTTGCCAATGGACGTTAAGGGATGGTGTACCGCGCTGTGCATGGTCTTGGCTCTGGCCGGTCCAGCGGCCCACGCGCAGGGCTTTGCCGGCATGGGCCAAGCGGTCGAAGGCTTTGCCACCCCGGACCCGGACGATCGGCTGACCTTCCCTGCCGATCACGGCCCGCATCCTGATTTCCGCATCGAATGGTGGTATTTGACCGCCACTTTGACCGGTCCGGATGGCACGGATTATGGCGCGCAATGGACACTGTTCCGCACCGCCCTGCGCCCCGGTGAGGCCGCAGGATTTGCCAGCCCGCAGCTTTGGATGGGCCATGCGGCACTGACCAGCGCCGAGACCCATGTCTTTGCCGAGAAGCTTGGCCGCGGCGGTGTGGGGCAGGCGGGGGTGACACCTGCGCCCTTCAAGGCTTGGATTGATGATTGGCAGATGATCAGCCGCGCCGCGCCGGGGGCGGATGCGCTTTCCGCGCTGGGTCTAAACGCTTTGGGCAGCGGGTTTTCCTATGCGCTGGCTTTGCAGGCCGAAGGCCCGCTCGTCGCCCAAGGCGACCAAGGCTATTCGGTGAAATCGGCGGCGGGGCAGGCGAGCCATTACTATTCGCAACCCTTCTACACGGTCACTGGCACGATCACCCTTGATGGGCAGGACATCTCGGTTACTGGGCAGGCGTGGCTTGACCGCGAATGGTCGTCACAACCCTTGGCCCCCGATCAGACCGGCTGGGACTGGTTTTCGCTGATCTTCGACGATGGCGCGCGCATGATGGGGTTTCGGCTGCGCGATGCGGGGGCGGGGTATCTGTCTGCGACATGGATTGATGCGGATGGCACCCCAACCCCCATGCCGCCGGGCGCTTTGCGCCTGACGCCGCTAGAGACGGCCAGCGTCGCCGGGCGCACTGTTCCCGTGCGCTGGCGGGTGGAACTGCCGCAAAAATCGGTCGATGTGACAGTGACCACGCTGAACCCGCAGGCCTTCATGCAAACCACTGTGCCCTATTGGGAGGGTCCGATCCGCTTTACCGGCAGCCATGCCGGGCGGGGGTATCTGGAGATGACGGGCTATGAATGAGGCGCGCCGCTAAAACCCCGGCAAGACCCCTTGCGCGGGGGGCGGCAGAACCTCGGCCAAGATGCGCGGGATGCGCTCTTTCACCTTGAAAAACCCCGCCGTGGCGTGGGGCCAGATCGCGCTGTCCCAATCGCGCTTCCACTCGGTCAGGGTGATCCCGCGCGCCGCGAGTGCGGGTGTGGCCGCCTCCAGCCAATCGCGCAGGGGGCCTTGCGGAACGTAAGGCGTGACGATCTGGGCAACCCCGGCCCGCGCCGCCCAAGCGGCAAGATCAGATGGGACGCCCGCCCGCAGGGCTTGCGCTGAAAATCCCGCCCGCCCCGTCGCATCGGCCAAGGCCGCGCGTTCGAACTGCACCACCTGATCGCCCACCGCGCCAGTGGATCGCAGGTGGCTCGCCTCCAGCGTCCAGGCGGCGCGGATATCGAGTGCGGCAAGGTCGAAATCCTCGACCCGGCAATCTTCTTCGGTGATGAGAAGGGCGGTGGGTTGGCCGGGTTTCGGCGGCACCACCGCGCGCAGCGGCATCAATGACGGCAACCCATCCGGCTCTTGATGCTCCAACCCCTGTATTTGGCCCGCGAGGTCCGCCTCGCGCGGGGTAAAGCGCTGATTGGTAAAGGTCGCGATGTTCCACGCCTGCGCCTGATAGGGCTTGCCACGCGTATGCAGCCCCGCCACCCAGCGCCAGCCCAGCGTGTTCGAGGCCGGATCACCATCCACCAGATGGCGCAAAAAGAAATCCGCGCCCAGCCGCCACGGCAGCCCCAGCGTGAAGATCCAGATCGAGGCGAACCACATGCGGGCGTGGTTGTGCAGGTAGCCGGTTTCCACCAACTCCTCGGCCCAGGCGTCCATGCAGGCAAGGCCGGTCTGCCCCGCCTCGGCATCGGCCACAGCGCGGCGCAGGCGGCGGTCTTTGTCCAAGTCGGCCAGATCGCGCTCTAGCCCGTCGCGGGTGCTGGCCCAGACTTGCGGGCGGCGCTCCAGCCAGCCTTTGAAGTAACCGCGCCAGACCACCTCTTGCACGAATTTCTCGGCCCCCTCCGGCCCATGGGCGGCGATGGCGGCGGCGACCACATCGGCCTCCAGCACCAGACGGCGGCGCAGATAGGGCGAGAGTTGCGACACCGCCTTGTGCTGGCCGGGGCCTTCATCGGTGTTGCGCCCATTGGCATAGCGTCGCCCCATGCGCGGCACAAAGGCGGCCATGCGCGCCTCACCTGCGGCGCGGGTGGCTGTCCAGTCGGTCATCTTGATCTATCCCGTCTTGTTATAGGGCCAGATGGCGCGGCCGGGCGATATGTCAACGTGGGCCTAGCGATAGCGCTCGACCATGGGGCGCAGCGCCACGCGGGCGCCAAGCTTGGCGGCCATCAGATAGGTGCCCGCAATCTTGCGATGCAGGAAAAGCGTGGCCGCCGGGGGTACATGGGCAAGGTCACGCTCTGACCCCAAAGCAAGCCCCCGGTCGCGCAAGCGCTCCAAAAGATCGCTCTGGCCAAAGTCAAAGGGTGTGCTTTGGCGCAGGGGTTCCATCGCCATGTCTAACAGGGACTGGATCAGATCCTGATGATGCAGCGCGGTCTCGGGGGCGAAATAGCCAATCCGCAGCATGGCCGCGCGGATCGTCTCGGGGGTGCCTTCAAGTGCGGCGGCCAGAAGGTCGCGGAAATCGGCGGCCAGCGCCGGGGCGATGGGTTGCACCGCGCCGAAATCCAAAAGAACAATGCGGCCAGACTTGGGATCGTAGCGATAATTGGCCAGATTGGGATCGGTCTGCATGGCGCCAAATTCGAACAACTCACGCAGCACCAGATCGATTAGGGCGCTTGCCACCCGGTCGCGCGTGGCTTGGGGGGCGGTGGTCAGGCTTTCAAGCGGGGCGCTTTCGACATAGCTCATCGCCAGCACCTGAGGCGTGCAAAGATCCGGCTCCAGCTCGGGCAGGACGAAGTCTGCCGACCCGTCCAACAGGGCGCGAAACCGGGCCAGATGCTGCGCCTCGGCCAGATAATCGGCCTCGCCGTGCAACTGACGCTTGGCCTCGGCCATCAGGGGCGCAAGGTCCATCCCGCGCGGCAAAAGGCCGGGCAAGCGCATCAGGCTGGCCATATTGTCCACATCGCTGTCGATGCTGTCGCGCACGCCGGGGTATTGCACCTTGATCGCCAGCATCCGCCCACCGGGCAGCACTGCGCGATGCACCTGCCCGATTGAAGCGGCGGCAAAGGGGCGCACGTCAAAGCGCTGAAAGCGCCCGTACCAGCCTGCACCCCATTCGGCGTTCAGCACCGCCTGCAATTGCTTGGGCGGCATGGGCTGCGCGTCATCGCGCATCCGCGCCAAGATCGCGGTCAGCTCTTCGGGCAGCACCGCCCCGCTGTCCATCGACAGCATCTGCCCCAGCTTCAGCGCCGCCCCGCGCAGATGCGACAGGCCTTGCGTGACCCGCAGCCCGTTAGCAGGCGTCATGAGAAGGTTGGCGAGATCAGGCCGTTTGCCCTGCGCCAGCGCCTTGAGGCCCCCGGCTGCCACACCCCCCGCAATGCCCGACGCGATGCCGCCCATCCGCAGCATCCGCGCCACGCGGCCCGTGGGCACCATTGCGCCTGTGCTGTCGTTATCCCGCTGCATCAACCGCTCCGCATTGCCCATCGCAGAACATGTGCCAAAGCGCCCCCGCGTCGAGGGGCAGCTGGCAATTGGGCGCGGTTTTCTGCGTGGTACGCGGGATTAATCTGCAGATCCCGGCGCGACAGGGCTTAACCGCTGAGCTGCGTCCAACTCGCGGCGCAGTCGGGCCTCCTCGGCGGCTTGCGGCGTGGTGAAGCGTGCCAGCAGAAGATAGGCGACGGGTGTCAGGTAGAGCGTCACCACCGTTGAAAGCCCCAAGCCCCCGACAATCACCCAGCCCAAAGCCTCACGCGCCTCGGCTCCGGCACCGGAAGACAGGATCAAGGGCACGCCGCCCAAGACGGTTGAGATCATGGTCATCATCACCGGGCGCAGTCGGATCACGGCCCCTTCGCTGATCGCCCGGCGCACGTCATGGCCCTGTTCGCGCAGCTGATTGGCAAATTCGACGATCAAGATGCCGTTCTTGGCCATGATCCCCACCAACAAGACCAAGCCGATCTGCGAATAGACGTTCAGACTGCTGCCAGTCAGCAAAAGCGCAAAGATCGCGCAGGCCAGCCCAAGGGGCACCGTCGACATCACGATGATCGCCGAGACAAAGCTTTCAAACTGCGCGGCCAGCACCAAAAACACGATCAAGATGGCAAAGCCAAAGGTCAGCAAAAGCCCCGATCCGGTTTCGTCCAGCGTCGCCGCCTCGGCCAAGGGCACGATGCGCGCGCCGGGGGGCAGCGTCTCGGCGGCCAGCGCCTCAACCGTGGACAAAGCTTGACCCAAAGGCATCTCGGGCGTCAGCCCGGCGGTGATCGGCACCGCGCGCTGCTGCGCCTCGCGGCCGAGCTCAGGGGCCACGGCACGTTCCTCAAGCCGAACAAAGGACGAGATCGGCACGGTCTGCCCCGTCGCGCTGCGCATGAACACCCGTTCAAGGTCAGACGGGTCATTCACCGGATCAGTGGTCGAGATCAGCTGCACGTCATGCGATTTGTCACCGATGAACACCGTGCCCACGCTGCGCCCGTCGAGCACGGCCTGCAACGCCTCGCCCAGACCTTCGATTCGAATGCCCAGATCGGCCGCGCGCGCGCGGTCGACCTCGATGAACAGCTGCGGCTGCGTGGTGTCATAGCCCAGCCGCACTTGGCCAAAGGCAGGATTTTGCTCCATCGCCGCCACAAGGGCAACGGCATCACGGCTGAGATCATCATAGCTGGCCCCCACCAGCGCAAAGCGCAGGCCCTGACCGGCCCCGCGAATGCGCAGGCTGTTGGGCTGCAGCGCAAAGGCGCGCACCCCGATCACGCCGCGCAGGCGGGCGGTGATGTCTGCCGCAATCTCTTGCTGGCTGCGCGCCCGTTCGTCCCAAGGGGCGAGGGTCATCACCATGAACCCCGAATTGGCCTGCCCGCCGCTGCCGGTGATGGCGAAAAGGTTGGTGACCTCGCCCCCCTCTTGCAAGGCGGTCACGGCATCCTCGATTTCGCGCATTTTGGCAGTTGTGTGCTCAAGCGACACGCCCTGCGGTGCCTCGACCCGCAGCAAAACCACGGCGCGGTCCTCGGGCGGGGTCAGTTCTTGGCGGATCTGGCCAAAGGCAAGCGCGGCGGCGGCGGCAAAGATCAGGCTTGCCCCCACCACCAGCCACGGTGCGGCCAGTGCCGCCTGCAAACTGCGGTCATAAAATCCGGCGAGCGCCGCCCCGGTTCGGGCCAACCCTCCCGGTGCTTGGGGCCCCGCGCCGGGGGCGGCTTCTTTCAGGATGCGGCTGGCCAGCACCGGGCACAGCGTCAGCGCCACGACCGACGACAGCAAGACCGCCATCGCCAGCGTAAAGCCAAACTCGCGGAACAAGGCCCCGGCCTGCCCGCCCAGAAACGACAGTGGCACAAAAACCGCCGCCAGCGTGGCGGTTGTGGTCACCACGGCAAAGAACACCTGCTGGGTGCCCAAGACCGCCGCCGCCCGCGCGCCCATCCCCTCAGACCGCCGCCGCACGATGTTTTCCAAAACCACGATGGCATCATCCACAACCATGCCCGTGGCCAGAACCAGCGCCAGAAGCATCAGGATGTTGATCGAGAATCCGGCGAGCCAGACAGCCGCAAAAGTGCCGATCAAGGCCACCGGCAGCGCAATGGCCGGGATCAAGGTCGCCCGCAGATCCATCAGAAAGGCGAAGATCACGGCGATGACGATGAGGGTGGACAGGATCAGCGTCAGCACAACCTCATCCAGCGCGCCTTGCACGAAAACCGCGTCATCCGAGGTGACCTTCAGCGTCACATCGGGCGGCAACAGGGGTTGCACATCCTCCACCACCGCCCGCACCGCCTGCGAGATCGACAGTGTGTTCGATTGCGCCGCCCGGATGATGCCAAGGCCGATCCCGGTCTCGCCATTGGCGCGCAGAACGCTTTGACCCAAGGCTGGGCCAAGGCTGATTTGCGCCACATCACCCAAACGCACGCCCTGCGCCAGCGTCAGTGCGGCAAACGCTTCGGGCGTGCTGATCGCGGCTGTGGTGCGCACCACCATCGACTGGCTGTTTGACGCCAACGACCCCGCTGGCGCGTCCAACGACACCGTGGCAACCGCCGTGCGCACATCGACCAAGGACAGCCCCCGCGCGGCCAGTTGGCGCATGTCGATGTCGATGCGGAACACCTCATCACGGTCGCCAAAAATCTGCAGATCGGCCACGCCTTCGGCGGCAAGCAGCCGCTCTTGCACCAGATCCTCGGCGATCCGCGTCAGCGCCTCGGCACTTTGCGAGGGGGATGTCAGCGACAGCCGCATGATGGCATCGGAATCGGCATCGGCCTTGACGATGCGTGGAGGCTCGACCCCGTCCGGAAGATCGCCCGACAGCCGCGCGATGGCATCGCGCATGTCGGTGGCGGCGGTGTCCAGATCGGTGCCTGCGGTGAACTCCACCGTGACCCGGCTGCGGCCAAAGCGCGACGAGGAGGAGATATCCTTGACCCCCGAAATCCGCCCCGCCGCGCCTTCGATTGCGGCGGTGATTTCGCGGTCAATGGTTTCGGGGGCGGCGCCGGGGTAGTCGGTGCTGATGGTGATCACGGGGCTGTCCACATCGGGCAACTCGCGCACCTCACCCCCGAGCCAGCCTGCAAGGCCCGCGATCAGGATCATCGCGTTCAGCACAAAGGCCAAGATCGGGCGGCGAATGAACAGCGCCGTGCCAGACAGATGCGCGCTGCGCTCGATGCGGGTGGTCATGGCGTGGCCTTGGTCTCGGGCGTGGCGGCATCAGGTGCAGAGGCCTCGGCCCCGCGCACCTCAACCTCTGCCCCCGGTCGCACCGATTGCACCCCTTCGATCACCACAAGATCGCCGGGTTCAAACGCAGCCTCAACCAGAACCCGCGCGGCCTCGCGCTGCGCGATCCGCACCGGCAGCCGCGTGGCCTTGCCTTCGCGCACCACCCAGACATAGGCCCCCTCGCGGCTCCATTGCACCGACAAAGGGTCAACCGCTGGGGCCGCTGCGCCCGGCAGGTCCAGCGTCATGGCAAAGGCCATGCCCGCGCGCAGCCTGTCGTCTGGGTTCGGCAGTTCCGCCTGCACCCGCAACGTGCGGCTCGCGGGATCGACCCGGTTGTCGATGGCGCTGATCCGCCCTTCAATCACGCCAAACCCACCGGCCAGAGCCTCGGCCTTGACCGGGTCACCCACGGCCACCCGGCCCACCATCCGTTCGGGCAGCCGCACATCGACCAAGAGCACCGACCGATCATCCACCCGCGCGATTTCGGCTTGTGTGCCGATCTGTGCGCCCACTTCGGCGTTCAGAATGCCAAGCCAGCCCGAGACCGGCACAACAACTTGCCGCTGCGCCAGATCATAGCCGGCCTCGCGCAGCTCCAACTCGGCCTGCCGCAGCGAAAGCTCTGCCTCACGCAGCTGCACATCGGTTCCTGTGCCCGAGGCCTGCAACTGCTGCGCGCGTTCAAGCCGCGCGACGGCATCTTCCTGCACCAACTTTGCGCGTTCCAGCGCGATGGTCTCGGCCTCATTGTCCAAGTGCAACAAAACATCGCCCGCCTGCACCTGTTGGCCCGAGCGCGCGCGCAGTTCGGTCACCCGACCCGGCGTTTCGGCAAAGACGGCAACCGATCGCAGCGCTTGGCCATCGCCAATGGCGCTGACGCGGTCGGCGAGTTGGCCTTCGCTGGGGGGCAGGGCGGTGACCTTTGTCGCCGCGCGCGCTCCGCCTTGGCCGCCACCCCAGCCGCCGCCACCCTGCGCGGGCTTTGCCGCGCCCTCCTCCTCAGTCCCGCCAAAGCCAAGGCTGTTGAGCACACCCGGCGCAAAGACCGCCGCGGCCATCAGGCCTGCGGCACCCAGCGCCAGCGTCAGGGCGATTTGCTTCCAGAACGGCATCGAACCTCTTTTCGGTGGCATGTCGGCGTGGCTTAAGTTGTGGGGCAATGTGCGAGGAAAGCAAGGAAAGGCGCGGCCTTAACCCCTGTCGGTCTGGAAATTCGATCGCGCTGCGCGCAAAAGCTGCAGGGCGGTGGCAAGGTTCGCTTCTTGCGGACCATTGACGTTTAGCGTCCAACCCTCACCAGGGGCCAAGGGTTCCAGCGTAGCCAACTGGCTGTCCAAGAGCGCCAAGGGCATGAAATGCCCCCGCCGCGCTGCGAGCCGTTCGGCAATCACGTCACGGGGGGCCACAAGGTGCAGGAACTGCACCGGCCCTGCCGTGTCGCGCAGGCGGTCGCGGTAGGACCGCCGCAGGGCCGAGCAGGCCACCACGCCCGCATTCGATGCCAGAACCGCCCCCACCGCCTGCAACCATGGCCAGCGGTCGGAATCGGTCAAGGGCTGGCCCGCCGCCATCTTGGCGCGGTTGGCCGCCGGGTGCAGATCATCGGCGTCCGTAAATGGCAGCGCCAGTGCTGTGGCCAGCGCGGCCCCAAGGCTTGATTTGCCGCAGCCAGACACGCCCATGACGACAAGCCTCATGGCTTATGCCTCATCGCGCACCAAGAGCACCAGCGCCAGCACCGTCAAGCCCACGCCCCCCAGCACCAAGGTCGGCGGCGGGCTGCGCCCCAGCGCGATCTCCCACAAAATTACCCAGCTGGGCACCAGATAGGTATAGGCCATCACCTTGGCCGAAGGCAGCCGCATGGTGGCATATTGCAGCAGCACAAAGGTCATCGCACTGGCCGCAACCGAGACATAGATCAGGCAGATCCAGACAATGCCGGGCAGGGCGGTCCAATCGGTGGCAAGCACATCCTGCCAGCCCCACAGCACCAAAAGGATGAACCCCGCCACCATCATGCCAAAGGTGAAGACCACCGCAGGCTCGCCCCGGTTCAACTTGCGCACCATGGGCGCATAAATGGCATGGGCCACACATCCCCAGAAATAGACAATCTCGCCCGACCCGATCTGAAACCGCAAAAAGGCGGCAAAATCGGCGCGGAAAATCACCCAAAGTGCGCCCACCGCCCCAACGGTCAGCGCGAGCGCCATGCGCGGCGTGGTGATCTGGCGCAGAAGAAGCCAGCCAAACCCCGCGGCCATGACCGGCGTCAGGGTAAAGACGGCGGCGGTTGAAACGGCCTCGGCGGTTTGCAAGCCCTTGAACATCAGCACGAAATAGGCCGCCAACAACCCGCCCAAGATCACATAGCGCCACGGCGCGCGCCATGTCTGGCGCGAAATCCCCGTGGTCGCCAGCGCGGCCACGCCCACCAAGGCCCCGGCCAAGGCAAAGCGCAGCACCGTCAGCGCCTCGGGGGCGACATAGGGTGCGGCCATCGCGCCCAGACTGAACGACCCTGCCACCAAAGCCGAAAAGGTCAGCATGGCCACATGCCCGCGTTGGGCGGCTGTCAGATGCATGTGGTGGCCCAATCTTGGCTTGCGCGCTTTAGGTGTGTCAGAAAACTTTGCACCTTCAGCGTGCGATGCAAATCGACATGGGTCACAATCCACAAAGGCGCCGCCCATTCGGGGCGGGGGGCAAAGACCTGCACCAAGTCCGGGTTTTGGCTGGCAAAATGGCTGGTGCAGAACCCAAGTCCAAGCCCAGCCTTCAAGGCCTCAAGATTGGCGGCGGGTTCGGTGATGCGAAAGGCGATAGCCTCGGCTGGCACCTTGTCGCGCAGCCAGCGGTAAAACGGCGCGCGGTTGTCGGGGCTTTCCGGGCCGATGAACTGGTGCTGGGCCAACTCCGCCTCAGACCCCGGCAGCCCGTGCCTGTCGACATAGCTGCGCGCGGCGTAAAGCCCATAGTCCATGGTGATCAAGGGCTGCACCACATTGTCCGGCTCTTGCGGTGCGGCCCCAGCGCGGATGGCGACATGCGCCTCGCCGTAATCCAGCCGGAACACCCGCATATCGGTCAGAAAGCGAATTTTGACCTCGGGGAAATCGGTCAGATAGGCGGCAAAGACCGGGGCCATCAGATCGGCGATCCCGGTGATCGCGGTGACGACGAGTTCGCCCGTCACCGTCTCGCCCTGACCCTTGATGCGGCTGGCCAATTGGCCAAACTGCTCTTCGGTGGTCTGGGC
>Ga0315908_10004002_pt1 | contig 10654 bp, 4 predicted proteins | sample LakEriMetagenome_12_FD_203520 | JGI IMG/M metagenome (GOLD analysis project Ga0315908, IMG submission 203520) | Freshwater fungal communities from buoy surface, Lake Erie, Ohio, United States - Buoy 4 MA124 | ecosystem: Environmental > Aquatic > Freshwater > Lake > Lake biofilm | place: USA...
TTGCAAAGTCGTCGACTCTTCAAATTTCCTTTTATAATTATCCCTTTCCAATCTAGTATTTTTTAATTCCTCTTTTACACTAACTAACTGATCATTGAATAATTTTTCATTATCTTCTAATTTATGTATAGTATCCCTTACAGTTTCTTGAGGAGTAGTTTCATTTCTTTTATTAGTCCTAATAGAATTTAAAGATGATCTAGGTTCAACATAATCTGTTAATTCTTTTGTATTTCTCACAGTATTACATACCATATTTTCCTTTGAGGGGTGTACAACAACTTCAGATTTTATATTAAAATTTAAATTTGATGAAATTCCGTTTGTTCCTATAGTATTATAATTATTGTTATTATTATTTTCTGTATTGTATTTGATTTTGTCTATTTGATATGTTGGTGTGTTTGATTTTGATCTTGCTCTTATATTATTGTTATTATTAAAATTTATTTCATCTTTTATATTAATATTTTCCTTATTTTCCATATCAAAAAATTCATCAAGGAAATTTACGTCGTCTAAAAATTTACTTTTATCTTCTTCTATTATTGAAAAAGAATGTTCAGCTTGTTTTTCGATTTTTGATTTATCTATATAAAATAGAATTAAAGTTAGGTATAAAGAAAATAATATTTCATTTTATTTTATTTTAATTTATTTTAATTACTTGTATCTAACACTTTTTTCAAATGCTCAATTTCCAATCTCATTTTTTCCATTTTGAAAACTGCAGTTCTATACTTTTCCTGCTCTTCAATTAAGTTATTCAATAAAATCTCATATTTTTCCAAAGGAATAGTATTATCCTAAAAAAAAATAAATAAATAAAATATTAATATATTATATATTATATATAGGATTATTTACATCAAAATTCTGAGAATTAATTTTCTGCTTTTTAATCAAATTATCTCTTTCATTTCTTAATTTAATTAAATCTTCTTCTTTAATAGTCAATTTCTTTAATAATTCCTCTTGAACAATATACAAATCATTTAATTCTTTATTTTTTTTCTCTTCAGTTAAAAAGTCATTAAAAGTCTCCAATTTATCCATAATAATATTCCCACATATCCAAAAGCAATTTGTGTAATTAATTTCATAATCACTTATATCTTTATATGTCAAAATAAACCATCTAAAGCCGTTGATTTCTTTATCAGTTATAATTCTATGAGTTTTGGAATCATATTCTGTAGATTTATTATTTATATTATTATTTCCTTGTTGATTATTTAAATTCATATTCGCATTCTCATTTGTATTTATATTCGCATGAGCATTATCATTTGCATTAACATTATTATTAACATTAGCATTATTATTAGCATTAGCGAGGTTTATATTATTATTGGATTTAATGCTTAAAACTTCTCTGTATAATTTTTTATATTTTTTTGCTTTTTCTGCCGCCTTAGTGAATTTTTGTTCAAATTCAGCATTTACTGAATTTAATTCTTCATTGAATTTTTTGAAGATTTCTAAATTATGTAAAAGGTCTTTATCCTTATCCTTATTTGAATTATTATTATTATCCTCTATTGATTTATTATTATTATTACTAGCAATATCAAATGAATTCAATAAATGCGGAGCCTTTGAATTTACTACCTCTATAATCTTTTTATTATATTCATTATTAACTAATTTAAGCTTCTTATTTTCTTCAGAATAATCCTTAATTTTTAAATCGGTTTGAAGATTTAATTCCATAAGGGTTTTTTCTACAATTTTTTTTTCATCTTCTAATTCATTTACTCTCCTTATAAGCTCATTTAATTTCTTTTGTCTATTATCTATTAATAAATTAATTTGCTCAATATCATTTTCAAAATTAATTGACATATTTTCCAAACGCTTAGAAAAACTGGTATTACTTATATTATAAGTATTATTATTATTAGCATTATTTTCCATAGAATCATTTTTATTATTATTATTAAGACTGGTACTATTATTTGTAATATTTATACTACAATCATTATTTTCAAAATTAAAATTTTTTTTTAATTTCGAAAAATTTTTGTTATCTTCAAAAACCTGCAATTTAAATAAAATATTTCCTAAGGATTTTATTTCCTTTTCTAATTCAGCATTTAAAATCTCTATAGTTTTTCTTTGACTATTAATTTCATTTTGGTTATTTGTATTTTTTTCATCAAACTCAATCTTTAATTTTGAAATTTTATTTTTTATTTCCTTATTTTCTAATAAAGCTTCATTATAAGATTTATTAATTTCATTAAATTCAATAATTTTATTATCCAAAATTTTTGAAATTTCTGTAACTTTTAATTTTAAGAAAGAATTTTCCTCAGAAATTTCATTATTATTTTTAAAGGAATTTTCCTTTAAAATTTGTAGCTCAGATTTATTTATTAATAAATCCTCATTAATTTTTTTATTAATTTCCTGTAGATTTTCAATTTTAGAATTTAAAAGGGTAATATTTTTCTCAAGATTTTCAATAATTTCTTCGTCTTTGGAAATTTTTAAAATTTGATTTTCAGAATTTTTAATTAAAATGGCATTTTCATTATTCAAATTATTTAACATATGTAAATCCTTTAATAATTTTTCTTCCTTTAAGTTAATTAAGTTATTTTTTTCTTCTAAAATTTCCTTTAATTTTTTAATTTCATCAAAATTTTTATTTAATTCTTGGGAAATTTCCTCATTTTTATTTTTAATATTTTCTATTTCTTCTTCAGAAATTTTAATTTTTTGATCTTTTAAATGAATTTCTTCTTTGTGCTCATTTTTGATTTTTTCGATTTCTTGTGTTAAGGTTTCTTTAATAATTTTTTCTTTTTGTAAAAAATCCTCTAAATTTTTGTCATTTTTCATTAAAAAATTTTCGTTTTCTACATTTTTTTCCTTAATTAAATTCAATAAATTTTCATTTTTTTTCTGCAAGTCGTTTATTTTTATTTTTGATTCACTAATAATTTCATTATCTTTTTCCTTAATTTTTTCTATTTCCTTTATTTTTAAATTAAAATTTTCTTTTTCTTCAATTATTTTATTAATTTTTGTATAATTTTCCTCTATATGATTTTCAAGTTTTTCAATAAAATTATTTTTTTCTAAAATTTCTTCTTCCATTTTTTTACACAAAAATTTTGAAATTTTTTGATTTTCTTCATTTTCTTGATTTTTATTTCTTTCTTCTTCTAATGAATTTAATAAATTCAATTTTTCTTCTTCATAATTTTTTATTTTTATTACAAAATTTTCTTCATTTTTATTCAACTCTGAAATTTCTTCTAGATTTTTTATTCTTATTTTTTCTAAATTTTCCATTTGACATAAAATTTCTTCAATTTTTTTTTCATGATTTTTATTTTTATTTTTTTCTTCGCTACTTTCAATTTCTTTTTTTTCCAAATTTTTTTGCAATAGTGAAATTTGTGTATTTAAATTTTCAACTTCTGAAATTAAATTTTTTTCCTTTTGGGAATTTTCCTCTATTTCTAAATGAAGATTTTTTATTTTTTCTTGTAATAAACTTTCTAAATTTTTTAATGATGTAAAATCTTTTGTAATTTGTTCTAAATTTTTTTGCAAAGTTTCCATATTGGATAAATATTGTGATTTTTCTTGTTGACATTTTTTTATTTCTTCATCTTTTTTTGCAAAAAAATTTTCCTGCGCGTTAATTTTTTGATTTAATTTTTCATTTTCTATTAACAAATTTTCCCTTATGGTTTTTATTTCATCATTTTTTTCCCCCAAAATTTTCAAATTTTTTTTAATTTCTTGATTTTCTTGATTAATATTTTTATTATTTTCAATAAGAGAATCTATTTTATGTAAATTTTCTTGTATAGTAAATTCATTTTCTTTTTTATTTTGCTCTAAATTTTGTATAATTTTTTTTAATTCAAAAATTTCTTTTATAAGATTTTCATTATTTTCCTTATATTCTTTATTAATTTTTTTTATGTTTTCAATTTCTGTTTCATAAAAAATTTTCTTATTTTCAATTTCTGTTTCATAAAAAATTTTCTTATTTTCAATTTCTGTTTCATAAAAATTTTTAATTTTATCATTTTCTTCTATTTGTTTTATTAGCGCTTTTTCCCCTTTAAGTAAATCTTCTTTTATTAAATTAAAATTTTCCTCAATTTTTAAATTTTGTAAATTTAACGAATTTATTTTTTCTTGATTTTCTTTATTTTGACTTTTTTCTTTTTCCAATAAATCATTTATTGATTTAATTTTTAATAAATTTTCATTTTTTTCTTTTTCCATTAGATTATTTTTATTTAATGTTTCATTTTTTTCATTTTTTATTTCAAGGATTTTATTCTCTTTTTCAAATATCAAATTTTTTAAATCAGAAATTTCTAATTTTTTTTGATCATAATCTTCTAGGATTTTTTGTAATTTTGATTTTTCTTTTGTATTTTTTTCCTTAGAAAAATTATTTAAATCATCTATTGTGAATTTGTTTTCCAATAAAGATTCAATTTTATTTTCTAATTTTTTTATTTCATTTAAATTTTCTTCTTTTAAAATTTCCAAATTTTTCAAAGAATTTTCTATTTGATTTATTTTGTGATCTCTTTCGGAAATCAAAATATCTTTTTCTTTTATATTATTTGAGGATTTTATTTTCTCGATTTCAATTTCTTTTTCCTTTAATTTTAAATTGTTAATATTTTCGGTAATAATTAATAAATTTTCATTTAAATTTTTTTCCACTAATTGTTTTTCTAAGTTAATTTCTTGTATTTTTTTTAATAAATTTTCCCTTTCGGTATTTATTTGTGTATTAAATGTATTTAATTCTGTTATTTTTTTACTATTAAATTCTAATTCGGATTTTTGTGTTTTAATTTCTTCATTTAAATTTTCATTTTTTTTATTAGTTTCTTGATTTAATCTTTTTAGGTTAATTAATAAATTTGAGATTTTTATACTATTAGTGAATAAGGTTGTAAATAAGTTTTGGAAATTTGTGGAAATGGTTTCTGCTTTTTCCTTATCTTTATCTTTTTTGATATATATGTCTTTATTTTTATTTTTTTCTATTATATCTTTTTTATTATTATTATTAATAAATTCATTAAGACTATTTTTAATATTATTTATTTCGGTATTTATAATTTTATTTAAATCCATTTGTTCAGATATTGATTTATTTATATCCATGTCGGTATTTATTATATTATTTTCCTTTGGAATTAAATGATTATTATTATTATTAATATTATTATCATTATCATTATCTATAATTTCTTTTTCAATTTTATAGATATTATTTAGTTGAGAATAAAACTCATCAAAATTATTTAATAAATTAATCAATAAATTTTCCCTAAGGAAATTATTATTGCTAATTAAATCAAAATAATCAAATTTTATTTTTTCAGCTTTTAATTTATAAAAATCAAAATCAATATCAATAACATTATTATTGTTATTATTATTAGATTTATTATCATCATCATTTTCATTTTCAAATTCCAAAATACTAAAAACCTTTTTAAATTTCTGCATCAACTTAATAAAATTTTCTTCTTTTTCTTTAATATAAAAATCTTTATTATCATTTTCTTTACATAAATTATCTTTATCAAATTTAAGCTCAATATTTTCTTGAATAATTTTTTCCTTCAATTTTTTTTCATTTTCAAAATTTTCTTTTACCTCATTAATCTCATTTTTTAAAATCTCCATAATTTTTAATTCTTTACTAACTTCATTAAATTTCAAATTAACATTATTTTTCTCATTAGAGAAAAATTCAACTTCAGATTTTAATTTTTTATTCAAATTTTCAAATTCGATTAAATCCTTTGAAGCTTTGGTAAATTTGGAATTTAAATTAAATAATTCTTCGGTTTTTTTGTGTATTTCTTCTTCAAATTTATTAACTTTTATTAAATTTTCATATTTTTCTTGAATAAAATTCTCAATAATTTTTTCTTTTTTTGAAATTTCTTCATTTTTTTCTTCAAAATTTTTTCTTAAATTTTCATTTTCTTCACAAATTTTTTTTATTTTTTCCTCATTATCGATTTTTTCTTTTTGCAAAATTTTTAATTTTTCGCAAATTTCTTCAATTTCTTTTTTTTTTAAATTTTCTGAATTTTCGTAAGTTTTTTTTTCTTGTAAATTTTCCTTTTGTAGATTTTCTATTTTTACTATATACTCATTTTCGTTTTTTTTATTTTTTTCTATTTCATTATTTAATTCAAAAATTTTATTTTCCAAAATTTTTGAATTTTTTTCATTTTCTTCAAAATTTAATTTTTGTGAAATTAATAAAACTATTTCATTATCTTTTTCTATCATTTGATCCATAAGATTTTTTAATTTTTGTTTTTCCTCTTTTAATTTTTCTTCATTTTTTTTGAAATTTTTTTCGTTTTCGGAAATTTTTTCCTCATTTATTTTTAATAAATTTTTATTGGCAAAATTTTCATTTTGTAAATTTGTAATTTCCAATAAAGAATTTTTATTATCATTTTCTATTTTATAGATTTTTTCGTTTAAGGATTTTATTTCATTTTCTAATTTAATTAAATTTTTTTGAAGATCTTCGTTTTCTTCTAAAATTCTTTTATTAATTTTTAAGTGCTCCTTATCTGTGGCTTCAGCATTATCTTCATCTTCTTCGTTTATTATAAATGAAATTGAATGATCTTCAATAACTATATGCGCTGGGTCTTCTTTATTTTCTATTTTATTTCTATTTATTTTTTCTTTATTATTTTCAATTTCATTTTTGGATCTTGTATTTGAAGATTCTACTAATTGATTCGTGACTTTTATTATATTTTGTTTCAAAATTTTTGAGGTTTGTTTTTCTATTATCATATTTTCTTCATCTGAATCTGATAAATTTTCATCTTTAATTTCAGTTTTAATTTCATTTTCATTTTTAATTTCTTTTTCCTTCTTTACTTTTATTTCTATCTTTTTGATATTTTCTGATTTCATTGTGGGTTTTTCATGTAGATTATTTTTCATATTTTCCTTGTTTATATTATTATTATTATTATAATTTATGTTTGAATTCGTTAATGAGCTTCTTGATGAATTTAAGGCAATTTCATTTAAAGAGAGTTTTTCTTTATCATTAATATCGTTATTAAAATTATCTATATTGTTAATATTTTTATTGTTATTATTTCTACTTAAGGAAATATTACTGCTATTGCTTTGATTTTTTTTTAAATTTAAATTAATATCATTAATAGATTTATTTTCACTAATATTTATATTATTATTATTATTAATATTTGAATTTGCATTTTCGCTTATTTTTCTTGAATTTCCTGAATTGAAATTTTGCGAATTTTTTTTATTTAAAATTTTACTATTATTTTTACTATTATTTATAGGAGATAAATATTCATTTTTATTTAAATTTGCAATTCCAATATTTACGCTATATAAATCCTCATCAAAATTAATTTTCGAAAAACCTGCAAAGCCTTCGTTATTTATTTTATCTATATTATTATTCCTTATATTTTTTCTTTCCTCTAGAATTTTATTTTTGGATATTTTCTGTAAATCTTTTTTTTTTAATTCAAATTCAATTTTCATTTCATTTATTTTTGGGTGTTTTTTTTGGATATTTTCTTGTAAATTTTTCATTGATGTTAAAAAATCTAATGTTTTTTCAACAGAGGTTTTAAATGTATTTATTAATTTTGAATAATCTGAAGATAATTCAATTCCGGATCCGGATCCGATTCCGATTCCGATTCCTATTCCATTATTTTCCTTATTGTTACTTTTAATGTTAGAATTATTATTGTTTTTATTTTTATTATTATCATTGTTGTATTCATTATATTGTATTTGTTTTTTTTTATTATTTCTATTTGATAAATTTTGGAAAACATTTATATTTTCTTTGGAAATATTGAAATTCATTTGATTATCATTATCATTATTATTATCATTATCAATATCGTTTTCGTAATTTTCATTATTATTATTATTAATAATATTAGGGTTTGAATTTGTTATATTATTATTACTATTTTTTTTGGAATTTTGATTTTGATTTTTAAGTAATTTTAAATTCCCATGAGTATTACTTGAGTTATTTCTAGAAGTATTATATTTAATATCTAGATTATTATTATTATTATCATTGTTATTATTATTGCCTTTTGAATCTATTGTTAATTTATCTAAAGTAATTTTACTTGTAAATTTTTGTTGTTGAATAGGATATATATTATTAGAATTATTATTATTATTATTGCTACTATATCCTAAAAAAATTTTAATAAAAAATTAAATATAATTAACATATGGAAAATATTATTATTTTATTTTATTTTTTAAATAAATAATATTTAATATTATCTAAAATTATTAAGGTATTATTAATTAATGAATTAATTTATAATTTATTTTACTTGTAGTTTTTCCATTTAAAAATTGATTTTTTTCTTCATTATAAATATTATTTAATCTAAAACCTTCATTTCCAATGGCATTTGTATTCACATTAGAATTAGAATTAATATTCATATTCATATTATTATTATTATTAAAATGCTCACTATCAACCATATCATATTCATTAGAATTACCATTACTGAATTTATCTAATTTTTCCTTTAGGCATAAATTTTCAAATTTTATATTTGTTAAATTTTGCTGTAAAATTTTTATTTCTGAAACAAGGTTAATATTAGTGTTTTTTAAACTTTCAATTCTATCATTTATTTTTCTTTCTTCTTTTTCTAAATGCTCTAAGCCTAAAAATAATAATGAATAAAGTAAAATTATAAAAAAATAAATTAAAGTAAAATAAATTAAGTTAACTTAAATAAAATTTTTATTTATTTTTATTTACTAGGTCCGTCTTTTATCCTTTCTTGACTTTTCAATACATTTAAATCAGGAAAATTATTTAAATTGTTTAAGTTATTTCCTGTATTCGCCGAATTTTTCATATTCGAAAAATTTGAGAAAAAATTATAATTAGTATTCGCCATCTTTAAAAGATTTGTATCATCATTATAATTATAATTATTATTATCATTTAAATTAATAATTTTATTCTTATCAGGAGAAAAATTATTTTTTCTAAATCCTTCAGCTGTATTGTAATGAATATTATTATTATTATTATTTATAACATTATTATTATGGAAATTTTTTAAATTCGTCAAAGCCCCTGAGGCAAAAAAGTTCATATTATTAAGCTCTTCAAGTCTTTGATTTCTTGTACTTTTCATATTTTTGAAAATAATTTTAGCCTCATCATAAAATTTGCTGCAATTTTGTTCTAAGGTTTTTGTATTTTTTGACATTTGTGTTCTTATTTCATTAATTTCTTCTAATTTTTCTACAATTTGATTTAATTTGTCCTTAATGTTTTTCTCTTTTGATAAAGCTGCTACGTTGTTTGGTTTATTTTGTGTGTATTTTCCAATTAAGCAGGAATCGACTTGCATAAAAACTTCTGAAATAGAAGATTTTGAAATTAGAATTTCATCTAAAATTAAATCTGAAGATTTTTTGATTGTTCCGATGCTTGCTCTAGTTGATTTAAAGAAATCCTTAATTGATCCTGATAGGGAATTTATTATACTTACGAATTCATCATCGTATATGTAATTCATTGCGTATAAAGATTGGATTTTATTTGAATCGTTTTCATTATTTTGTAAATAATCTTGTATTACTTTGATTTCGGTTAGAATCATTTGTAAGATTTCTATTTTTTCTAAAATAATTTTTATTTGTTTTGTTATTATATTTTGCTTTAATTTGTTATATTATATTAAAATTTATTTTTTCTTTTTAGGTTTAAATTTATTTTGTCTTGTTTTTTTGTTTAATTAAAGTAAGATAAAGCAATAAAAGCAAATAAGAAATATAAAGGAATTTTAAGGAATTTTATATTTACATATATATTTTTTTTTAAATTATGTTATACTTATTTCACTTATTTTTTTATAGGAATAAATAAAAAATTTAAAAATATTTTTTCTTTAACATTTACTTTTTATTTAATTTTTAAATTTTTACTTTATTACTTTTAATTTTACTTTTACTTTTACTTTATATTTATATTTTTATTATTATAATTATTATATTATTATATAAGATAATTTTATTTTTTTTATTTTAATAAATTAACTGCTTACTATTTTCACAATTTTTGAAGTAAATTTTAAAATAATCATTTTGTTTTTCTGAATGTCTATCAAAATTTTCTTTAAATTTTTGCAATAAAGAACCAACTTGACTATTAGAGTTAATTATTTTGTTTTTAAGATCTTCGCTGTAATTTGAATTTGACTGAATTATTTGTCTATAAGCATGATTGAAATCTATATTAGGTTAAAATTTTGATTTTAAAATTTTGTTTTAAAAATTTAATTTTTACCTATCGATTGGAATTCATTTTTTAATGTTGAAATAAATTCATGAAATTTATTTGGGTTATAAATATCCTCTTGCTGATAAATTTCATTTTGATTTTGATTTTGATTTTGATTCTGATTTAGACTTGGATTACCATAGGACTTTATATCAAAGTTTTTATTCATTTTTTTTTATTAATTGAATTATTAACTTGCTATATTTTGTTATTTGGTTAATTTATTATTTGGTTATTTAGTTAATTTTAATAAATTTTTTTCATATTAAATTTAATTTATCGTAA
>Ga0315908_10004006_pt1 | contig 10650 bp, 11 predicted proteins | sample LakEriMetagenome_12_FD_203520 | JGI IMG/M metagenome (GOLD analysis project Ga0315908, IMG submission 203520) | Freshwater fungal communities from buoy surface, Lake Erie, Ohio, United States - Buoy 4 MA124 | ecosystem: Environmental > Aquatic > Freshwater > Lake > Lake biofilm | place: USA...
CTCCGCCGTGGCGACCGTGACCCAAATGGTCGCCCCCAGCACCACGGCGCCGCCGACGTACGTGAACGCGCCCGGCGCGGCCATCACGCCCGCCGCCCAGCCGATCAGCGACCCAATGGCCGGCTCCAGGCTGCACGCCAGCCCGATCTGCAGCGCCGTCATGTGCGCCAGCAGGGTGTTGAACCCGGTGTGACCCACCAGGCCGGGCGCCACTGCCAGGTAAACCACAAACGGCGCGTAGTGCGTCGACGCCAGCCAGCCGAGCACGCCGTGCCCGTCGTCGCCCACGAGCGTGTGGCGCTCGAAAGCCAGGCCGCCCGCGGTCAGCACGGCGGCGGCCACGCCCGTCACTGGCCAGGCGTACACGAATATAGGCATGAATGTGCGCAGCCGCCGCCCGATCTGAAGGTAGCCCACGACGGCCACGGCCGCGCCAAAGGCGGCGACGTCTCCCGCCACGCTCGCCTGCTGCTCGTGCCCGCTGACCGCGCCGACGGCCAGCACGGCGCTGCCTGCGGGTCGGCGATGTTGGACAGCAGGTGCCAGGCGGGGGTGTGGGTGCGGGGTCGGCGGTGCGCCGGGCGGGGCTGTGCAGAGCTGGTTGAGCAGCGTGCCAGCGAGCGAGCCTCTGCCGCCGCCCAGCTCAGCTGCAGGCGATGGATCGGCCGCCAGGCAGCAGCCAGTTCCCCCGGCTGCTGTCCGGTGCATGGCAATGCATCGACCGCCGACGCCTCTGGGGCGCGCAGGCAGGCCTTGGCGCCCTGCCCCAGGCGGCACCGCACCGCACCGCACCTGCCACCGCCAGGGCCGCGCCGCCAATCTCACCCCGGCTGATGGGCTGCCGCGTCGCCAGCGCGACTGCCGTCAGGATGATGGGCGCCGTGCTGACCAGCAGCAGCGAGTGGGCGAGCGTGGTGTGCTCCAAGCTCCACACCCACAGCGCAAAGTGGGCGGCCAGGCAGGCGCCGCTGCCGGCGAGCCAGGCCCCGTTGCTCAGCACTTCCCTCTGCACCCCCGGCTGCAGCGCTCGGTACTGCACCACCGCCCCCGGCAGCAGCAGCAGCGTGGTCAGCTGCAGCCGCCATGCGGCCAGGGTGATGGGCGGCACCTCGGCCATGAGCTTGAACACCGTGGCGGCGCTGCTGACGGCCAGCACCTGCGGCGGCGAGGTAGCGGCGCAGCGCCCTCTGGATTGCCGCATGGACGTGATCGCACACTTTCGTGAAGTGTGGGCCGCGCCAGGCGCCCCTGCCGGCGCCGCAGGCGCCGCGCAGCCATGCCCTGCAGTTCCAGGCACTCACCGCTGCGAACAGAAGGGGCCAGCACCACCACGGCCGGGGGGCGGACGCCGAGTGTGCCAGTGCATGGCTTTTGAGGCGCTGCGGCGCCACCTCGTCATCCCAAGGCGCCATGCCGATGGGTCCCAAGGATCAACCGGGCATGGGAGGGCACGAGCGCGCGGGAGCTGCACTGGCTTGCGCGATCTGCCGCTCTGAGGCGTTATGCAGGCATCTAGCACCAAGTTTGTTTTGAAGATGAGTTTGTCAGGGGGTGGCTGGGCGGAAGACGCGCCTGCAATTGGGCTGGGTCACCCCAAACTGCCACCGCCGCCGCCGCCGACTGCGCCGACTGTGTGACCCCAGGGCTGGCTGATAACTCCCTCGCCACAATGGCGAGTCAGCAGTGGCAGCATGTGTGTGGCATGTCAACATGTGTGCCCAGCCCACCAGATTGCCTGGACAACCACCTTACAAGCGGCGCCACCAACACCTGCTCACGAAGGGCCGGCTGCTGTGGTCGACTGAGCTGCGTTCGCCGCCCGGCTGCCGTCCACCCGCCTCTCCAGCACCAGGGTCACGTCGCCGTCGCGCGACTCGCCTTTCCTCAGTGCCGTCCTGCAAGCCCCACACGCCGGCACGCTGCGCTGTCAGGCAGCCCCAGCAGGGCTGGCAGGCGGCTCGACATCCAGCACCCCCCACCCCCACCTGACAGCAGCCCACTTCTGCTTGTCGGCGCCGTACAGCACGATGTGCCGCTCGGGCGGCACCGCGCCAAACAGTGCCTTGGTGGGGTACACCATGTTTGTACACGTCACAGCACGCAGGACGTCGCCCTCCAGGGGGGCGGCCGCCGCCGCCGACCTGCACGGCAGACGGTTCGCGTCCAGGGTGTGCGGCGCCCACAGGGACGGCGGCGACATGCAGGGCGTCCGGCCCGCAAGGCTTGCCTGTCCAGCGCCGCCTGGCGCCGCCGCTGGTCCGCGTTGCTGCCCTCCACACAGCCCACCACCACCGCGCGCTTGAGGCGCTGGTCGTACTCAAACACAACGCCTGCGGGGCATTCGCAGCAGCAACCCTGGTGTCAGACCACGCTCACCTGCACGCGCCCTCACGCCCCCCACTGGGAGCAGCGATTCGCGCTGTGGCAGCCGCGCTAAGGCAGGCGGCAAGCCCGCGCCGCCAGCGCGGCGACGCCATCATCAGTGTGGCCCATGCACACATCAGGCAGCTGCCTGGAAGTCAGACAGCAGGTGGGCCGCGCACCTAGTGGCCTGGGCAGGGTGACCATGACCTGCTCGCTCCTGCCGGGCAGCTGCTGTTCAAACACAAACGTCCGCAGCTGGCAGTCGGCGGTGGGGCCCACCGGGATGCGCAGGCGCGTGCCTGGCGCGTCTTCCGGCACTGGCCAGGGGGTGTAGCTCAGCGCACGGAACGCCAGCTCGCCCTGCATGTGTGCATGCGGCGCAGGGGGGGTGCTGGGCATGCACACACGCGCACGCTGGGTGGTGAGGACTGAGGCGGCGTGGTGGGATACACGCACTGTCACTCACGTCCTTGTCTCGTTCGGGCAGGACGCCTGGCGCCAGCTCGAACACGCTGCCCGTCCGGGGGTCCGAGAAGGTTCTGCAGCCGGTGCAATCGGTGGCTGTGAGGATGTGCGTGGGATGGCACGAGCCAGGGCCCCAAATGGGGGGGGCACCCGCCTGTCTTGCAACTCCTTGGGCACTGGCCGCAGCAGGTAGGCCACTGAGGCCAGCGCTGTGATGATGGGGATGCTGATGGCGATGATAAATGCCTTGTCTGTCGCCGCTTGGCAGGCCTGGCTGAAGCAGACTGGCGCGATCACGGCGACGGCTGCGGCCCTGACCACACGCTGCGTCTGCCCGACTGCTGGCGTCGATCGTGCGCCATGCGGCGCCACACCCCGAGGCCAGCTGCGCGGCTTTCCTGGCCAGGCCGAGACGGCAGGGTACAGCGCATGCAGCAATCCAACGCTGTGACGCCGGCAGCTGACGCCTTGCTGCACGGGAGGCAGCTTCATGCGAGCCGTTGGCAATCCCCGCAGCCCAACAAGCTGCCGACAGAAACCGGGCGGGGTCGCTAATTGTTGCTGCAGCTGCAAGGTCCACTGTGGTGTGGGTGTTGATCCGAGCGATCTCCAAACTCCCAGGTTCAGTGGCAATGGAGGGCAGACGCAACAGCATCAAGCAGTTCAGTCCCAAGCTTCGAGAGAAGCTGAGGGAGGCTGGCAGGCACGCGACCCTGGCTGCGCAGCGGGGCGATCTTGCCACACCGGCCGCATGGACCTCGATCGGCCTGGGCGCCTGGCAGGGGGCGCCTGGCAGGGGCGCAGCGCGCCATCGCCACTAGCCTGACAGACAAGGTGCCCTGCATGCACCGCTGCAGGACCGCTGCGCACCAGAGACGGCAGGAGTGCTTGAACAGGCACCGCGCAGCCAGCCTGTCCCCGGGGCAGCTGCAGGTGACCCCCCGCGCGCCCTCTCCTCTCGAGCACATGCGCACGCTGCTGCCGCCACACCAGGCCAGTCCTAGGTCCACCAGCGCAAGAGCACGTGCATGGATCTTCACACCACACCGCGTCCCCAGCCCGCCCACCTGCTGCGTGCGCCCCTGCAGAGCCAGGTGCATGCAGAGATGCAGGCGGCGGTCAAGCAGGCCATCGAGCTCGAGCTGGCAGACGGTGGGTCAGGCTGCTGCGCTGCGCCACCCCTTTCAGCCGGTGGGATTGGGGGAGGGTGCATCCATGTGTGGTGTGGCCATGGCCCGCAGCACCGCCCACCGCAGCTGGGACAGGCGGCGGGGCCTTGCTTGCCCCCCCCCCCCCTCCCGGCACAGAGGCACCCACCCATCCTCCCACTGCCTGCCCGCACGCGCGGCGGTGGTAACGTGTCCCCCGGCACGCCTGCTGCAGAGCTGCTGCGGCCGGAGCATGGGGCCGCCGCGCCCTCAGTGGACGGGGCAGAGGTGAGCCTGTTCCTCCGAGAGCTCGAGCAGCAGGTGCTGGCGGACATCGAGGCTGAGCTTGACCGCATCCAGGCGGACGAGGAGGCGGCGCTGCAGGCCAGCATAGCGGGCGTGGAGGCGCACATAGCAGGTGGGCGCATAGCAGCCCCTGGCACGGGTGCCGGCAGGCGGGGCGCCCAGGCAAGCAGGCCGCGCGTGGCTGCCACCCACAGCCGCTGCGCGGCGCGGCCCGCGGCCACGGCTGGCTGCAGGTCAGAGCACGGCACGACCACGCGTGCCAGCTCGCGAGAAGCTTGGTGCACGCTTCCAGCGCCCAAACGTTGACACTGCGGCCTCAGTTGGCCTGTTGCCCCGTGTGTGACCCTGGTGCAGGCGGGGCAGCACCCGGCAGCGGCACGGGCGTGCTGTGCCCTGTGTGCCGCCGCGCCAACCTCGTGCAGACGCACGGGGTGGTGGCGTGCCCTGCTGAGCGCTGGCAGCTGCAGCTTGCGGGCGAGGGGCTGTCGCTGGGTGACCTGCAGCGGCGGCTGGCGGGCATCTATGAGGTGAGCTGCCCCTGCTGCGGCTCTCGAGAGCGCGGCATGCGTCACGCAAGCCCCGTGGCAGCGGGTGCATTGCCAGCTCATTGCCAGCCGTGTGCGTGCTGCTGATTGCAATGCCGATGCCCAGCTGTCTGCTGGGAAGCATGTGCACACCATGCTGGCAGGCGACCCCTTCCGGGCTGCCACCTGACCTGCCACTGCGGCTGGCTGCTGCGCAGGAGCATGCCCGCTCGCACTGCGCTGGCCTGCTGTGCTTCAGCATACAAGCGCAGTTCGGACCACCATGCCTGATGAGCACGTGCGGGCAGTGTGGCTTGCAAGAGGTGGTGCTGTGACGGCATGCAACCGCCGGCCGGCCGGCCGGCTGCCGGCGCTGTGCCCGCACGCTGGTGTGCGACGCCTGTCAGCGGGCTCGAGAGCCACTGCCGCAAAGGCAGGGCAGGAACGAAGCGGTCGCGTTGGTGACCAGATCTCGGCTTCAAGCAGCTGTAACATGTTGCTGGCTGAGCAAGCAGGGCTCGCCCCCACAGGGTGGGTCGGGTTGCAGTCGGGTTGCGGTCAAAGCACACGGGCGCCATCACTCCTTCATCTTGTCCGCCCCCAGCTCTTGCCGCAGCTTGCTCAGGAAGTCCTCCTTGCTGTCCTCGTCGTCCCAGTCAGGGGTCCACAGCCCCTGTGCCTCCTCCTCTGCGGCGTTGGGCTCGCTCTCTGCGGGCGGGCGGGCATGGGGCACGATCTGGTCGATCTGTTGGCGCCAGCCTCGGTCCGCAGCCGGACTGCCCCGGGGCGGCTGCTGTGCATCCACACCTGGCATGGGGAACTCCTCGAACGTGTCATCCTCCTCTAGGGACACGTCAACCTGCTTCTTCGCTGCCTCCGGGGCTTGAGCCATGTCGAGGGCGGCTGAGCACCTCTCAGACTACTGCGAGTATGCAACCAGAAACCTTCACGCGGGCAGGGGCGGCAGCCTCACAGCGAAATAGGCGATCGCGAACCTCACGAGAGCCAGGGGGCGTACAAGTTACAGACTAGGGGTACACAATGATGGTACAATCCCGGGGATGGGTGGTCAAGGCCAGCTGCTGCAGAGGCGCGTGCTGTGCCGTGCGCGGCAGCCGGCCCCGCCGCAGCTGGCCCCGCCGCAGGCGCCAGCCCTCGCCCTCACGCCGCGATGGAGTGCAGCACGCCGTCGAGCAGGTCGCTATCCGACACCACAACCTCCTCCGTCCCCAGCGCCTGCATGAGCGCGGCCAGGCCGCAGCACCCTGCCACCAGGGTGCCGGCTCTGGTCGCAGTCAGCCAGGGGTACCTGGCCAGCGCCCTGCAGCCACACGAGTCCACAGCAGCGGCAGGGGAGGAGCCGTTTGCCAGCTGGCGCCGCCGTCACACGCATCTGCGCATGTTGTGCTGCATCACAGGCCGCCCACACCCCCACCATCAACAGTCTGCCGCCGCTGTCTGTACAGCGCCCTCACCCGTCGACCGCGCCGGGCGCGCCCAGCTCCTCAGCCAGCGCCAGCAGGCTGCGTGCGCTGACACGGGTCCCATGCACCGCGACCGAGTCGTACTGCTGCAGCCCCAGCTGCATGGCAGCTGCCGTGGTGATGCTGCCGCCCGTGAACATGACGTGCGGCCTGCCGCCGCCGCCAGTGCCACCACCGCCGCCGCTGCCACCGCCGGCTCCACCCCTGCCGACCTGCGCGTCCTGCAGCGCCGCCAACTGGTGCTGCAGCCGGCTGATGGTGGGCTGCACGGATGCATGCTGCACAGCCTGCCGCGCTGCCGCCAGGCAAGCCTCAAACCTGCCGCCGCCGCCGCCGCCGCTGCTGCTGCTGCTGCTGCTGCTGCTGCTGCTGCCGTCAGCTGTCTGCCCGCCCTCGTCTGCGGACTGCAGCAGGCCCAGGCAGCCCAGCTGCACGGACGCCGTCCAGACGGGCGCCTGCCCAGGGCTGCCTGCAGGGTGCAGGAGGGAGCCAGCCAGCGGGGGCCAGGGGTTGCAATGACCGACCGCGTCCGTCCACCACCCCACCGCGGCTGCAGCCACACGCATACGCCATGTGAGCGGCCACACTGCTGCCGGGCGGGGCAACCACGCAGGCTGCTGCACCAGCGGCATTCCCCGCAGCCTCAACCAGTTACCCACCCCTCCCCCACGACAGGAGCCCCACCTATTGCAAACTCCGTGCTGCGCCCCCCACAGTCCACCAGCACGACAGCCGCAGCGCCGCCCCGGCAGCTGCCCAGGCCATGCGTGGCCCCCAAGAACGTCAGCCGAGCCTCCTCCTCGCCCGACAGCACCTCCACGCGGTGGCCGCCCAGCGCAGCGGTCGCTGCCGCCAGGAAGCCGGCGGCTGAGGAGCCGGCAGCGCGCACGGCAGCTGTGGCAACGGCGCGCACGTGGTGCACGTCGTGGGCCTGCAGCTGGTCTTGGAAGGCATGCAGGGCCTCCAAGGTGCTCCTGCTGCCGCCTGCTGCGCTGCCCAGGTGCGTGTCCAGCGTCAGCCGCACCTGAGTGGTGGGAAAGGGGTGGGTGGGGACCTTGCCTGGGTGTGCCTCAGAGATGCGGGGCTTCTGGGTGGGTGCGTGAGTGGGTGGGTGGGGTGGGGTGCGGAGGTGGTTGGGTGGGTGGGTCGGCTGGCGGAGGGGGGCGGGGGTATTGGCGCGCATGCAGCATGCGCGGCGGTGCTGCGGGCAGCCCATCACAGCCAGCGGCCCAGTGCCAGACCCACCAGCTCGCTGCCGTGCGCGCTGATCAGCAGCCGGGTGCAGTGACTGCCACAGTCTATGGCGGCCACTGGCCCAAGCACGTGGGAGGTGCCCCGCAGCTGCGGGCTGGCGGGGCGGGTGCTCAGGGCAGCGGCCCAGGCATCCTGCTCCTGCTGCGAGCAGTGGGCTGGGTGCTGCATGGGGGCCGCTGCAGCATCCAGGAAGGTGCTGGTCGTGGCGGGCTGGGTGGCGCTGCCGACTGCAGCGGCCCAGGCATCCTGCTCCTGCTGCGAGCAGTGGGCTGGGTGCTGCGTGGGGGCCGCTGCAGCGTCCTGGAGGGTGCTGGTCGTGGCAGGCTGGGTGGCGCTGCCAACTGCAGCGGCCCAGGCATCCTGCTCCTGCTGCGAGCAGTGGGCTGGGTGCTGTACGGGGGTCGCTGCAGCGTCCAGGGTGCTGGTCGTGGCGAGCTGGGTGGCGCGGACCACCACCGCGGACAGAGGAGATTGTTGCATGCTGATCGTTGTAGGCACCGGCTCCGACCCCCGCGCACGCCGGGGCCTCAGTCGTGAGTTGCTCAGCCTGGCTCCAGCGTGCTGCTGTAACATGGCCCCGCGCGCGCTGGGGGGCGGGGCGTTGCGGGTCACCCGGCGCGCTGATCTCTCCGGGTCGCAGCGACGGTGGTTTCGGACGCGTGCGTGGCGAGGCGGTGCGTTGCTTGCCTGCAAGCAGGGAAAACAACGTGCTGTCCGCAGGGGGGGGGGGGGGGGCCCCAAGTGCCCCGGGGTGCAGTTGCCCGCCAGGCACGCCCCCCGCCACGGCACCACCCCCCCCGGGGGGGCGCGGCCCCCGCGCCCCCCCCCCCCCCCCCCCCCCCCCCCCCCGCCCGGCGCGCGGGGGGCGCCCCCCCCCCCGACGGGCGCCGGGGTGCAGTTGCCCGGCAGTCACTCGCCACGCCACGGCACCACACCGCCCGGGAGGGCCAGGAGGGCTGCAATGCCCAGGGCGCAGGCTGCCAGCCAGCTGGCGGCCGCTCGAGGCGCAGCAGCAGGTGCATGCGGTCAGGGCTGCGTGGCAGGCGGGTGCACATGCCCAGGCTGGGCGGGAGGCGGGGCCCAGCGGGCGCGCCCAGCAGCCCCGCCAAGCAGGCCGCCGAGTGTGGGTGGGAACCGCGCGCGTTCAAATCCAGTGCCCCACCTGGAGCCGGCCACCAGCAGGCCATGGCCTGCTGTGACGATGGAAGCCACTGGCGGCCGTGGCGGCGCTAGCGAGGGGCAAGCCGGGCAGCACACTGCAGGAATGGGGCGGGTGTCGCCCAACCCAGCAGCGCAAGGGGCGCCTGCGCGGCAACCGCGCAGGCTCCCCAGCGGGCACGCACGTGCAAGCCTGCCACTGACGGATTAAATGAGTCACGTGGTTGCCGTTATATACGCTTGCAGCGCACGCGCAGCCCTAACGGTCGTGGCGCCGTGTTCGAAGACGGGTCAAAGCATCATATGAGCCTCCCGATCCAAGGCTTCCCCTGCTGACATTCTTGCTTGCTTGTTTTCCGCACTTTTCGTGCCATTATCATCCTTCCCCAGTGCAAGCCTTGCCTGCTTGCCCTGTGTTCTCAGCCTGCTCAGCGTCCGGAGCACCAAGATCGCTCCAGAGTTGTGGCCGCACCACTCATCAACATGCCTCGTGTGCACAGCCAGGCGATCAACGCCTATGAGGCCGAGCGCCAGGAGCGGATCGCTCTGAACCGACAGCGCATGGGTGAGGCTGCTTGTGTTGTGATGATCATGCATGCTGCTCAATGCCACGCCGCCCTGCGGGGTCGCAGCCCGGCTGCATGCGGCTCCATCCGCCTTGCCGCCCCCGACTCGTCCCCCGCAGAGTCCCTGGGCATCCAGGAGGCCGCCGGCGACCTGCGAAAGGCGTGTGAACCGGAGACCAAGCCGCGTACATACAAGCCCCGGGCGCCCAAGGTGCGCGGGCGGGGATCCTGCGGGCGGGAAGGCCTCGCCCCGCATGCCGACCGGCGCATCGCCGAGCATGCTGCAGGCCTCGGCCTGCGCGGCGGCGCGTGCACGCGGCAGGGTGCTGCTCGGTGCCACCCACTGCGCGCTCGGCATGTGCGCAGACCGCCTGGGGGTGCAGCGGCTGGCCCGCACCACGCTGGCTGGCCGCGCGCCGCCCAACCGCCACGCCACCCCCACGCGGCACCCCGCCCCCAGCAGCCTCACACGCCCCCGCCCCCTGCGCCACCGATGTTGCAGCCCCGCCGCCGCCCCGAGGACGTGCGCCGCTCCCGCCGCTTGGGGGGTGGGATGCCTGAGCTGAAGAAGTATGTGGACGATCCAGAGGTGGGGGGGCTGCGCCGCCCGCCTGCAGCAGCGCTGCCGCTGGGCGCCCGCCCGCTGCCAGGCAGGGGCGTCCTACGTGCTGGCACCCGAGCCGCCAGCCCCTCGGGCGCGTGCACCTGCAGCGCTCGGGCGTGCCCGCAGGGCCCCGGGCCGGCTGCTGCTGGCGCCGCGGCGCTTGGCCAGCCTTCCCGCCAAAAGTCGGTTGGCCAGCCCGGGGGCAGGGTCCAGGGCAGGGCGAGCTCCCATCTCGCCCATCACTCACCGAGCCTGCGACGCTCACGCAGGCCCTGATCATGGAGTTCAGCAGCACGGACTCCGAGGTCAGCGAGCAGTACCAGTACGGAGGGCTCAAGGACCTGCTGGCAGGTGAGGGGGGCGGCCGGGCGGTGCTGCGCTGTGCGCGCCGTCCCTCGCCCGCACCCCACCCCTGCCACGCCCGCCCCCGCCCCGCCGGTCGGCCACTGGCGGCGCTGCGCAGCCCGGGCGGCGCCGCAATCGCGTGCCGCGGTGGTGTGACCGCAGACGAGTCTGATGACGATGTGGAGGCCTGGGCTGAGCAGAAGAAAGCAGTGTACCAGGAGACGCGCTGCAACAGCAAGGGCCGCGGCTCGCTGTACGACAAGTCCCTGGGTGGGCCCCAGCTGCTGCAGCAGCCGCCGCCAGCGCCGCTGCTGCTGGCGCCGCCACCGCTGCAGCTGCCTGTTTCAGTGCCAGCCGCGCAGGCACGCCGGCGTGCGGCATGGCGAGCGCGGCTGACGCGCCTGCCGGGGGGGGGGGGGGGGGGGGGGGGGC
>Ga0315908_10004007_pt1 | contig 10649 bp, 2 predicted proteins | sample LakEriMetagenome_12_FD_203520 | JGI IMG/M metagenome (GOLD analysis project Ga0315908, IMG submission 203520) | Freshwater fungal communities from buoy surface, Lake Erie, Ohio, United States - Buoy 4 MA124 | ecosystem: Environmental > Aquatic > Freshwater > Lake > Lake biofilm | place: USA...
TAATCTAATCAGTAAATAAATAATTTATTTTAAATTTAACATATTAATAAAGAAATTAACTTTTTGTTAATGAATTTATTAATAATATTAAATAATTTATTTAATTGGTTAATTAAAATAATTTAATAATTAAATTTTACACATAAATTTCAATAAATTTATTATATCTATTTATATTTTTATATATTTTTATTATTTTATAAGATAAAATTAACTTTTAATTTATCTATTAATAAAATTATAATTATATATAAAAGTGTAATACAATAAAAATTAAAATATAATAATATTTTAAATATTAATTTTTAAGACATAATAAGTAAATAATTTGTAAAATTAATTTTAATAAAAAATTAATACAAATTAATTTAATTTAAATGAGAAAAATAAATAATTTAACAAAATCGATAAAATTTAGCATAATAGTAATTAATTAATCATTTAAAATTAACAATAAAATAGTATGTCTTTTATATAGATTAACAGATTAGATAATGATTTAACTCCAATAAATATATTTAATTTAATATGCAATTATGGAAATCCTTTAATAATATTAAAATAAAAATAATAATAAAATGCAATAGTTTAATTATAAAATTAAATTTAAAAGTAAATTTGTATTGATAATCTAAACGGCTTATAACTCAGAAATTAACAAATTTAAGTATTTATCTTTTATAATTAAAGGTAATAAATTACGAAATAGATGATTTAAAATAACTAATACAAAGTGTAGAATATGATATATACAAACCTAATTAAAACTTATTTAGAATACAATATTCTTAAAAAAATAAAATAAACAAGCCATCTGAAATACTTCACATTTCAAATATTAGCTATTAAATCTAAGAAGATTACTTAAAGTAAATATTTAAGTAATTCGGTTAAGTATCTTAAATTAAATTATATAATATTAATGAACTTAATATGTGTTTTGTAAAATACTTAAATATCTCTGATTCAATTAATGCTATGATTAACTTGCATAATTTGAAAATATTTGATAGGAGAATTAGAATTTCTTTTACTAGAGCTTAAATATGAATTTAAAATATATTTTAATATAATAAATTATTTAATAATTAATAATTTTTAATAAAATTATATATTATATTAATAATATTGTTTAAAATATTTTACTAAATTTATTCTAACATAATAAAATATTACATTTTAAATAGATATAAATAAATTTAAATTATATCGTTAAAATATTAAATATAAAATTAAAAAACTTTGATAATATTTTAATTAATTATAAAAATTCAAAATTATTGATTTTTATAACTATGGGTAAGGCTAAAGGTTTGTCTTTTGATGAAAAAAGAATAAGATTATTATAATTATTTCACGATAAAGTAATAAATAATTTAAGAGTATAAGAAAGAAGTTTTTAACTTGAAAGAGTTAGAGAAATTAGGTCCAAAGAAAGGAATAGTAGAAAAAACAGTGAAGGAAGTTTTAGAAAGTTTGGTGAATGATGATTTAGTAGAAACAGATAAAATAGGATCAGCAAACTTTTTCTGGTCATTGCCAAGTAAAACCACTTAAATATTAAGTACGAAATTGGCTCAAACCAAATAGCAAATCGATTTAACTGACTCTAATATATTAAATTTATAAATTGAAACGGAAATGAGTACATAAGGAAGATAAGATTCAGTAATTTTAATATAAAATTTTAGGAAGAGAGGAATGAACTAATAAAGAAAATGAATTTACTTAAATAAATTTAGGAAAATAATTTAAACGAATTGAAAATATTTAATAAAAATGATCCTTAAAGACTAATTATATTATGTAATTTCTATAATTTATTCAGAAAATCTAATTAATTAAACTAGAATCAATATTAATATCATTAGTGATAACATCTAAACTATTAAAAACTATCTGAAAAAAATAAATCCAATTTTGAATGATTATTAATTAAACGAAGCATTTAATATACCTGAAGATATGGACTATGTGTGATTTTATTTTTAAATTATTAATTTCTAATAAATTTGTTTGTTTTATTCATTATATTAAATATAATTTTTATTAAAAATTTTATTAATTATAATAAATGTTTGATTTAAAGAATAACAGATTAAAGTTATTAGCCAATAAGGATACAAATACTAGAATTATTTTATTTGCTACAAAATATTGAAATTAAAAGCTAAATGAAATTATGAATGGAGTTAAAAAATTAAAATTACATAATGTATAGATATATAAATAAGTAACTATTTAATTATATTATTAAGAAAAAAGAATGGAATTAAAAATAAATTATTAATAAAATTTTATACTTAATATATTCTTTTCACAAAGAAAAAAATTATCAATTTATTTTGGAACTATAAATTTTCTCTTCTTAATACAAATAATTAATTAATTAAAGACTGATAAATTTATAATAGGAAATTTAACATTGTCAATAGTAGCTTTAAGGATTTTTCTAATTTTATTATTAGTAAAAATCTAAATATGTTTATATGAAAGTTTTAGAATTTTTTTGATAATCAAAACAATATAATATTATTAAATCGTAAAGAAGAATAATAAAAATAATTTTTTTTATGTAAAAATTATTAATTATTTATTTTTAAGAAAAAAAAAAAACTTTTTCATATAAATAAAGATATTGAAAATAGTTAGGATATTATAAAGAGCATTTAGAATTTATCAAAACAAAATTAAATATTTTAAATCTTGTTTGTTAAAAAAATTATTAAAAATTAATGAATAAAAAAAACTATAGGATAAAAAAAGATTTCAATAAGAATAAATAATAATTAAAAATTAATAAATAAAATAAGAAATATATTTATATATATATAACATATTTAACAAGTATTAAATCTAAATTAAAAACAGTTTTATTAAAAACTTATTAATTACATTATTTAGAATTCATCAAGATAAAATATATAAAAAGAACATTTCTTAAAATAAAATACATAATTTAGCTGATATTTTAATTTAAAATCATACCTCAAATTTATTATAATAATTATTTAAAATTTTAATTCAAATAAAAAAATTAAAGTAAATAGAATAATAGTAAAATAAAATCTTAGAATAAAATTTATCATAAATAGCATAATAAAAATTATAAAAAATATTTATTAAATTTATTTAAATTAAAAAATACTTATTTTTAAATTAAATCAAAATTTTTATAAATCATTGGATTTAATAAAAATAAAAATTTAATTAATAATTTATTAATTTAATAAAAAGATTATATAGTTATAAGATTTTTAAATTTTTAAAGTCTTTGAAGAATAAGATAATATTGTTTAAAGATTTTTAAGATTTCATTTTAAGAATTTTTAAATTTTAAAAAAAATAAATAATTAAATAAATTTTTTTATTATATTAACCTCTTTAATAAATTAAGGCAACAAAATAGCTTAGATATATATTTTATTTGAGTATTCCTTTGAAAAAATAATAGTTTATATAAATAGTAATAAAAAATTTATTTTAATTGAATTCATATGGATTTTTGGTAATTATTTTAAATTATTAAATTAAAAGAAAAGAAAAAAAACAATTTTTGCTAAATTAAAATATCTTTTTTAATCTTACAATTATTTTCAAAAATAAAAGTTAATCAAAACAATTTATAGTTTATGTAGAAAATCAAATATTTATAATGAGATAAATAAATTATGTTAATTTTTTAAAAAAAGTTAGAATTATAAATCATATATTTTTATATAAAACTTCAAAAGAAAATATTTTAAATCAATTAATTAAATTGCATTTAAACAATTAATTTTTAAAATCTTAAATAAAAAAATTTAATCATTTGTTTAATAAATAAAATATTATTTTAAGGAAGCTTATATTTATAAAAAAAGAAGAATAATTGTCTAAATTAAATATAAAAGATTAGCAAATTAATTAATAAAAAAATAAAATATATTTTTTTCTTAAAATATTAAATAAAAAATATATAAACATTGATTTTTATAACAAAAATGGAAGTAAATTTATAGCTTATATTGAGCTTATTACTTTAAAAATTTATTTATAAAATATAAAGTTTAAATATAAATTAGTAAAAAAGAATTTTTAAATTTAATTCAATCTCTATACATTTACAAAAAATATGTTTTATTAAACGATCTAAAATTAATTAAATAATAATATAAAAAAATTTTAATTTATTAAAAATTTAAAAAATTTGTAGTGAAAAAAATAAATATAAATTTTAATGAATTTTATAAATAATTAATAAAAACTCTTTAAAGTTATGACTAAGTTATAAAAATAAAATAGTTTAAGAAATATTTATTTTATGTAATTAATAGATATTATTACAGATAATTAATGAAATTCAAACTTATTGTAAAACAAGCTTATTAAAAAGTGAAATGCATTAATAATTTAAGAATATTATTTAATGTTTATATGTTTAATTTTAAAATAAAATTTTATAATTATTTAATTAAAGTTTTAAATGAAAAAAATAACGTATTTATAATATAAATAATAATAATTAATAAAATTAGCAAATTTGCGCTCAAATATAATTTTAATAGTTTGTTAAAATTTGGCTGGATAAAATTTATTATGTAAAGTTCAATAAAAGTTTTAAAAAATTGAAAATTAATTTTAAAAAGTTACATAATATTTATAATTCCTTATTTCTATTGTTTGAAAAATATTTTTCATTGAAAAAGAAATAATATATATTTAAATAAAAAAATTTATTAAAAATGACTAAAGTAATAATATTTATATATTTTAGAATGAAATCATATATTTAAAATACAAAAAATTAAAGAATTTATATTCTTTAAAACATAATAAAGATTTATATAATTTAATTATAATACTTTTATAATAAAGAAGAAAAATTAAATTAGCAAGATTATTTATTTATGATTTTGATTATTCAATAAATTAGTATGTCAGATTTAATTTATTAGAAATTTTCAGAAGTTTTAAATTGTCAGAAAAAGTTTAAGTATTTTATCTTTATTATTTCAAGGAATTTAAACAAGTTAGTTAAATTGTAGAAATCTTAAAAGAAGAAATTTTCGGAAAATAATTAGAATTAAAATAAAATTAATTAGCATTAGAAATTAGTTAAATATTAAAAGTAGCATATTATAAATAAAAATATAACAATATACAAGATTTGATTTAAAAATTTATAACTCTTGAAATAAAATTAAATCTATAAAACTTAACAAATTTGATTAAAAATTTAATATCAAGAAGTAAATTAAGAAAAATTGTTAAAAAAATGAGATAAAAATTTTAAAATATAAAAATTTTATTTTTTAAAAAAAATATAAAAATAATAAATAATATTCTTAAACAAAAACTTAAAGATCAGTTTTCTATATAAAATTTATTAAAGGTCAATTTATTAAAACTGAGATAATCAAAAAACAGCTTAAATAATTAATTATTTCCAATTTTAGATAAATTAGAAAAGTAGTTTTAATTAAAAGAATGTGTTAGGTTATTATTTTTAGGCAAAAAAAAGACTGAAGCAAAAGTAATTTTATTATTATTATAATATAAAACTAAAAATAATTTTATTATTTTTTATTTTAGATAAATCCAAATATTTATAAAAAAGTGATATTGTATTTTATTGAGACTTTCATCTTGAGTTTTTTTTCTTTAAAAGGACCTCGATTATCAGAAGACGATTTATTATTTAATACTATAATGGAATTGTTCCAAAAAGATTTCTAAGAAAAATAATAAAATCAAAAAGATTAAAAAGATTAATAAAATATAAATTAAAAATTAGATTAAAACTTTTAGGAAAATAAAATGGAATGTTTTATAATAATAGTTATTTTTTAAATATTAAACAGAGAATTTAAATTATGTTTATAGACAATAGATGACACAAAATAATTTGATAGCTTATTTATAACAATAGAAAAGGCTGAAAGCCAAATTCTTTACAAAGATACTTTTTTGTTTTGGAGATTCTGGTATTTCAACTTCAAAAACTCAAATTTCATAAAAAAAAAACAATTTAAAAATTTTTTTTTAATTATAAAAACAGATTGGTTGGAGAAATTAAAGACTGTTAATCAAATAAAAGGTCTGTTTAACAACTTTTTAATGAGTCTTAACATAAAAATGCTTTAGTTTCTGAATAAAAAGGAGTATGAAGCTTAAAAGTAGGAGATCAAACAAATGAAGATTAAGAATGATCCTATTTATTTGAATATCATCGAAGCAGCGTAAAATATATTCATTACTGGATTAGAAATGATATTTGTCTAGTAAAGTCCAGCACATAATTATATATTTGACGAAATCAAGAATAATGTTGGACCATTCTATTATCTATAGGTTAGACTTCTATACTTTTATAATAAGTTTATCAAGCTTAATAATAATTCTAATCTATTATTGTGTGAAGTCATTGAAAAGAAGTTGGATCCTAAAAATTGAGATGATTTGAGATATTCACTTTGCATTAAAATATTGCGTAAGAAATTCGATTAAACTCTATTTCAACCTATTTATGAAACTTCTAATAACAAACACAATACTCTTTATTAAATGCAAAAGTTATTGGTTAATAATATATCTGATTTCAATTAATTCAAAGGTTTAGCCAATAAAATGTTAGTTACTTTACAACAAACTTTAGAAAATAACTCTAGTTCCATTATAAATCTCAATCCTTTAAGTTTGATTTTACATAGTTTTATTAAATATAAAAAAGCTAATTACCTTCATAAAAGTCCTTTATTAATAATTCCATTGGTCATTACTATTTTTTAAAATTATCTTAAGCAATATATTCATAAAATCTAGTACTTATTCTAATATAGTGATGATATAAATAAAGCTATAGAAATATTTAATAGAAACATCGCAATTTTAATAAAGTAGATTGAAAATTAAACAGACACTACACAAAATAAAAGTGAAGGATATTCATTTTTCTCAAAAATGTCAGTATTCAATGACAAATTTCTTAAAGAATTTGATCCATTCGCTCATGAATTAATAGTCATAATTTAGAAGAAAACAATAGACAAATATTTGTACTATAATTTCTCAGAGAATTATCCTGAAAGATTCGAAAGTTTCTTTTTGTATTGGAATTATAATCAGAAAAATTACTTCACGATAGATAAAAGATGGAAGTTCATCTATGAGTATTAAAGAGATATGAGATCAACACATCCATACTTAATATATATGATGAAGAAGAACTAATTTGATAATTACAGAGAAATTGAAGGATAATATATAGGATTGACCCCATACTAATGTTTGCAAGTGATCAACAAGGAATACTATGCATAGGAAAACGATTGTTCTCTAACTGATCTATTCCGAATTTTGAAGTATAAGAGTTATTTAAGAATTCATGCTCTTAAAGCCATTAGAAGTACATTCACCACTTTTGATAATACTAATCAAATGATTCTTGGATATTACTCAGCCAAGTCTTATATCAAATTTTATGAGGTATAAAATGAAGATGCTTTTAACCTTGATAAAAATCCACATCTTGCGTAAGATAAGTGGCTTTAATACGTTCTTAATATCAAAACTTAACAAATTATTATCAATTTGTAAAAAACACTTGCCATTACAAAGAATAAATATTTAAAAGCCAAGTGTCATTTCCTTATTGGAAAAACAGAATGGTTATTGAATAAAGATTATTCGTATTTATTACTTATTTTTATTATATAGTACCTCTCGATATTAAATTTAAAAATGTTATGACTTAATTTAGGAACTCAAATAAGTGAATATCAAATATGACAAATATTGTAAGGAACAGAAAAGAATGAAGTATTTCGACGTTATTAAATGATTTATATTTTCTTATTAAATTATTTTCAATTATATTGATTCATAAAATACATATGAATGATCTTAATTTAAATGCTTGTTATTATTATTGTTAAAATTATATTAGATAATGCTGCTATTAGTCTTAATTTTTTTATTTATATCAGTATACATGCTTACTTAAAGATGAATTTGAAATAATGTTTGGTATTGTATTGCTTAAATTGAAATAAATAAATAAATAAATAATGGCCAGATTAATTTAAATTATATGGTAACTTGTCCGAGTGGTTAAGGAGGTAGACTTAAGATCTACTGGGCAGTAGCCCGCAAGAGTTCGAACCTCTTAGTTACCATTTTTTATTATATTTTATTATATATTTTATATTTAATTATATTTTTGCAAATATTATATATTTTATTTATCAAGGACAATTCTCTTCAAATGCATATATATTTTCTTATAGGTTTTCATTTTTAATAAAATCATTGCCCTGATTATATTAGACTATTTCAATTAAATATTTACCGAAAAATAAATATCAAAATATTTATAAATTATATATTTACGTTTTTTAAATCTGCCATTCACATCTCTAATTCTATTTTTAGCATGTTCGTGTCTACTAGGATATTTATATTTTTTATTTTATTCTGATAAATCAATTTAAATAGAATTATCTTTTAATAGATCTTTTCTTTTTTTATCATTTTATATGATTTCTTTAGCTCTCTTCATCCTTCTTACCATCATTCTTTTAAATCTCTTTTCATTTACAAATGTAGGCTGTTCATCTTAATTAAATTAAATTTGTTGCAGGATTTAATCATAACTATTTATATTTTCTTCTAACAAATTATTCTTTATTTTTTATTAAAATTACTTTAAGATTATATTAAATTTTTATAAAAGATATTACCTGCTCAAATTTTAATTTAGAGTTGTAAGGTAAAGCTACTTTTTTAATTAAATTGTTATTTGAATTTTATTCAATATTCTAAATTTGCGCCTTTAATTGCAATTCTTTTTTAATATTTTAAAAATTATAATTTTAATTTTTCTAATCATATTTTTAAGATTCATAGTTTTTTTAATATATAAAATTTTATTTTGATATTTCATTTTAACTTTATAAATTGAAATTATTATTATTTTCATCTCCATATTTCAATTAACTATTATTCTAATCAAATATATTAGAATATAAAATGTTTTAACTATCGTCCATATAATTGTATTTTTAACTAAATTTTTTAGATCCATCAAATCTAAATATATTGGAGTCTTATATTAAAGAGAAGAAATTAGTCTATGAGTTATTACTTTTCATTTTTATATTATATAATTTTATTTTTATATTTTTATATTATTCTAATAATTTTAAATTTTATTAAGTAAAAATTATATTTTATTATAAATATCATATATTATTTTTATAAATAGTAAATAAATATCATTATTAATGAAATAATTTTATAATTTAACACATCAAAACTTAATATTTTAATATTATTATTTGAAATTATTGTCTTTAAATCTTTAAGCAATCATAATAAAATAGTGTTTTTGAATTAAATTCCATTCTTCATATTCATCTAGAAATTCTACTTTTTCTATTCTATTTTTTTCATTTTTATCAAGATAATCATTATAGATTTAAATCATATCTTTAATGTAAACATCAGTGAATCCTAAATTTAAAAATCTATTTTATTAATCTTATAATGAAACATAATCAAATATTCCTATTAAAGGACAACCTCTTTACTAAAAAATTAAATTAAATTACTTACTTAAAAATTTTAAACCATCATTTTACCAAATTAATCATTCGGATTAAACATTTCGTAATCTAGAACTATTATATTATCAAAATTTTAAAGAAAGCTTTTCATTAAATTATTTACACTTGCAGATTATATATAAGCAAAAACACATTCAGAAAATATAAAAGTTGGTAATGAATAATCTATTTTTTCTTAATTAAGCCTTTAAAAAAGTTTTTCATTTTAAGTTAAATCTATACCTAATAATTTATATTTATCTGAAATTATTTCATACTCATATTTATTTAATTAATTATTGACTAAATACTGTTAAAGTTTTTAAGAGGATTATATGATAGAAGCCTAATTAAGTAATAAGATAAAATAATAACTTTTTTAATAGTAACTTGATTAAAATCTACTTCAAAATAAACAAAATTTCTGTTGGAGTATTTTTCTTAAGATTATAAAACCCAATATAAAGTATCTAAACCAGCTCCTAATGATATAATTTAGACTTTTTGTTCTGGATTAACTTCCAAAAAATTAGTTATTGTTTATCTTACTCCTTATATTCAAGACCAATAGCCTCTATTGATTAAAACATCCTTTTTATAAAATGAATGAACAAATAACTTCACGAAATCATCTTTAAAATAACCTTTGTTTATCGCTGATCTTAAATTTTAAATTGTATATTAATTTACAATTTACTAATTAGTGCTTCTGTATTGGTATCACTAACTTTAATTTAATGGTCTTCATAATTTGGATAATCTTGAGCTAACATAGAGAATAAAAAATAATATAATATAAAAATAAATATATAAATATGTGATTAATATATAATAAGATCATAATTTCTATTATTAACATTAGCAACATTTATCATTTTTTTCAGTTTCCTTGAACATAGGCATTCCGACATTTACTACTGCTCCTCCTGCATTACAACTACAGCATTCTACTTTAGGTCTACAGTTAGGATTCTCACAAACCAATTCACATTTTGGTTTAGGACATTAAGGTTTCTAACATTTCCAATCACATTTTGGTTCTTCACAAATTGCTTCACATTCTGG
>Ga0315908_10004010_pt1 | contig 10641 bp, 10 predicted proteins | sample LakEriMetagenome_12_FD_203520 | JGI IMG/M metagenome (GOLD analysis project Ga0315908, IMG submission 203520) | Freshwater fungal communities from buoy surface, Lake Erie, Ohio, United States - Buoy 4 MA124 | ecosystem: Environmental > Aquatic > Freshwater > Lake > Lake biofilm | place: USA...
AAGAGCCAATGCATGACCTATCTTATCCTGAGCGATGGATGAAAATGCGATGTCTTCTTCCAAAATAGGTCCTAAACCTGTCCACTCCGAATTTCTATGAGCAATGATGAGTGCATCATCTGCCATGCGATAGAGTAGGTCTTTCAGTGCTTTGATTGAAGTTTGATCATGTGTCATTGTATATCTCCGATTGAAATCACATACAAACATACAATAGTTAGCGCTAAGCATTGATATATCCTAATTCCTCTAGTTGCTTGCTCATTAGGCAATCATTACTATATTTGGTGGTTAATAGGAAGTAAACAACATGTTAAAAAATCAACTATTCCTCGTCATCTGCCTCTTTGTGCTCTGTGGAGTGATGGTTCAAGCGGATTTAACCGAAATTTTGAGCTTTGGCGCTCCCCCTTCTTCAACAGGTGCGCCCGGTGAAATTTCTTGTGCTGAATCTGGTTGTCATGATGATGGTCCAATTCCTCAGAATCATGGGTCACATTTACTCAGTATAGAAACGAGAAATGGGACTTTTATTCCGGGTGATACGGCTCTGATCACTGTTCATGTACAAGATCCTGAAGTTCAGAGATTCGGTTTTCAAGTGACTGCGATAGATGAATATGGAACGGCGATAGGAGAATTTTTGATCACTGATTCTTTGCATACTCAAATCATGCACAATCATGTGGATTTGACAGATAGAGAATATGTGACATATACAAAAGCAGGAACTCTTGCATCGCAAACAGGGAAGCATTCTTGGACTTTTAAATGGATAATTCCACAAACTCAGTCGAGTTATGCTAGGTTTTATCTTGCAACAGTTTCAGCGAATAATGACAATAGGGATAAAGGCGATAAAGTATTTCTGAGAGATACCACAATTTCTCTTAAAAAAGCAAATTCTGTCCTGGATAACAAAGAAATCACGATTGAGCAAAAGGGGAAATACTTGAACGTATATCAAGAATTCAATCCAAAACCGATAAAAGTCTATACAATACTAGGTGATATTTACAGAGAATATCCCGGAAGTAATGCTCAATCAAATATTGATCTTACTGATTTTCCAATTGGATTGTATGTATTGAAAACCGGTAATATTATTCATTCATTTATTCCTTGATATACAATGAAATCAGCAATATTACTTTCAATTTTCATGTGTTTTGTTTTTGCAAGTATTGCTTCAGCAGTCTCTGATGAAAAAAATGGTGAATACACCTTGAAATCTTCAGGTTCTCATGAAAGTAGTACCGGTGCACCCGGTGAACGTACATGTGCTCAGTCCGGCTGTCATGAAATGAGTGAGATAATCAATGATGATACAACAAATACATTGATCTTTTCCGATGATGATGGATTGTATGGAAATGCAATGGAAGGAATTAGATTAAGAGTGCGAAAAGAAGATAAAGTTAAATTTGGATTTCAAATCGTATGTCTTGATTCACTCAATAAAAATGCAGGTTCATGGGTATTGTTAAATAAAGAAAGAGTTCAAACTCAAGGAGCAGATTTTTCCTTGGTAAGTGCTGTTGGAAGATCTTATGTAACTCATACATATAAAGGAAACTTGGCTCAAATACCAGGTGAAATTTATTGGGATTTCGCTTGGTTGCCTCCTGCAAATGGATATAAGGGGAAAGTCACTTTTTATGTCATGAGCAATTGTGCAAACAATGACAATACAAATGCCGGTGATGTATTCTATGCTTCAAAGCATTCATTGCAACATGTTTCTAGTATGACATCAATTGAGGATGATGGACAAATACCTTTTAAAGTCGGGCAAGACACTTGGTTCTTGCCAATGAATGTCCATCATGAGATTAAACAGATTCGATGTATTGATATAAAGGGAAGAGTCCAACTCATTGACTGGAACAAAAATGATGATAAGGGATTGGAAGTTACATTGCCTTTTAGCGATATGAGAGGATTCGTAACTCTTTTGATAGAGTTCGAGCATGGTATAACCCTAAAAAAACACTTGATTCTCTGAATTTGATTCTGTTACTGTAAGGAATTCAATACTTTTGTGTCTTACTCTTTGGCGGACACTTTGTCCGTATTGAGAACCACGGATGCAAGACATTATGGCGGACTCGGAATTGCGAACAATCAAAGAAGTTAGCTTGATTGTTGATGAAGAACAACATGTTCTTCGCTATTGGGAAAGAGAATTTGCTTTTCTCAACCCCCAGAAAAATGAAGCAGGAAATAGGATGTACACTTCAGTCGATTTGGCAATTGTCAAGGAATTGAAGCGATTGATAAGAACGGAAAGGAAAACCATACAGGAAGCAAGAAGTGCTTTTCTTGAACAATACCCTGATGGTACCGTAGAAATACAAACAATAAACAAGTATGAATCTCATGATACTTCTGATTTGACTCAGATAAAATCCGAATTGGAAGAGATTATCAAAAAGCTTAAAACCTAAATGTTAGTAGATTATTTAGCTCATTATTTATAGTAATTTGGGAATCACACAAGATGCGCAATGTGCTCAAGTATGTCGCGATCCCTATTGCAAGTTATATGGTTATGTCATTATCGACATTTGCGCAACAACGCACATATGACTTGAAAACAGTAGGCAAGCATGATGATGAAGTTCTCGGTGTATTTGTCAATGGAGACAATACACGATTCGCAACTTCTAGTTTGGATGAAAGTGTCAAAATCTGGTCAATACCTGAAGGGAAGGACTTGATCACCATCAAAGGTCACCTCGGTCATGTAAATAATATTTCATTTTCCGGTGATGATAAGCAAATTGCAAGTGCAAGCACTGATCGTACCGTAAGAGTATGGGATGTTGCAACAGGCGCACAACAATATGTACTCACAGGTCATACAGCAGAAGTTATTGGAGTATATTTCAGCCCCAAAAATGATTATATCGCCAGTACCAGTTTTGATCGTACTGTGAAATTGTGGGACACCAAATTGCGCACCGAAGTCAAGACTTTACGCGGTCATACAGATAAAACAAACGATGTTGCGTATAGTTATGATGGACAATTTCTTGCTTCTTGCAGTGATGATAAAACAATCAAAATATGGAGCACGGACATTAATTCTAAAGAGGCATTATTGACTCTCACTGGTCATGATACTCAAGTGCTGACAGTTCTTTACAGTTTCGATTCCAAAAGACTTGCTTCTGCTGATGAAAAAGGCGTTGTGAAAATATGGGAAATGCCGTCAGGTAATTTGCTCCGTACAATCAATGCTCATAATGAAATAGTTCAGTCTGTTTCTTGGGCAGAAGACAATCGTACGATTGTTACTGCAAGCCTTGACAAATTCGTTAAACTTTGGAATAGTGATACAGGTGAAAATTTGATGTCGATGGATGTAGGCTCTGATATTTGGGGAGTTGATCTAACCAGTAGTGCCGATCATATCATGGTTGGATGCGCCGATGGTTCAGTCAAAATGTTGGTCGAGAAAAAAGAAGCCATCAAAGGCAAAGAAAAACCCAAAGGCAAAGGAGGTAAAAAATGAAAAATCTATCTCAATTCTTCCTTTCATGTTTGTTCTTGATTTTTGGCTTTAATTCTACTTATGCTCAGCAAATCATGAGTGTCACCGGAGCAGTAATAGATCAGACGACTCGAAATCCTGCCAGCGTTATCGTATCATTCTACGATAAGAACAATAAAAAAATGGGTTCTTCTAAAAGCAACTCTGCAACAGGATTTTATCTTGTAACAGGCTTAAAGCAGGGTGAAACCTATAAAGTACAACTTGAATCTCCCGATTATTTCAAAGATGAATATGAAGTTACACTTCCTGTGTCCAAGAAATATGCTGATGTATCTCGTGATTTTACAGTGAAGCCATTAGCAAAAGGGACAAAAATACTATTGGAAGTACCTCCATTTGAGTTGAAGAAATCCAAACTTAGAGTCGGTGCGGAAGATTATCTGGCAGATGTAAAAAAAATGATGATCCTAAATCCGGGTGTAACTGTTGAAATTCAGACATACCCTGATTCCGAAGGCGATGCTGCCGTGAATGAGACATTCACTATGGAGAGAGCTCAGGCAATTAAGAAGTATTTGGTTGACAATGGCGTTCGCGAACAAAAAATTGTACTCAAAGCTTCTGGTCAAACTGATAGCATCAATCCTCCTCCAAAGTATAAAACAGCGAAAGGAAAACGCTATATCGGGCCAATTTATATAGTTGTTACCAAGGTATGATTCAGTAATAGAATCTGAAGACTTTTTTCCTATCTTGCAGGGCATTCATGTGAATGCCCTCATTATTTTAATGAAAGATGAGCAATTACTCAGATAGAAGAGATTTTCTCAAAGTGCTGATCGGTGGAACCGGTGCTGCATTTCTAGCTCTGCATGGTTGTGGAGAAGATACATCTGAAATACAAAGGATTGCCGGTCCTAATCCTCAGACCATACTCAAAAGACAACGATTCTCCATTGCACATCAATATGTGCGTGATAAAAGTATAGTTGGGGCAAAGAATAATAATGTACCATTGAAATGTGATGTCATCATCATCGGAGCAGGGGCTTCCGGTTTGGCAGCAGCATTGACATTACATGATGCAGGTTATGATGTGTTATTGCTTGAGAATGAAAGCCAAGTAGGAGGTGCAGGAATTCATGGAAACATGCATGATATAAAATATCCGTATGGGTCCGTATATTTTGTTGATTACTCTGATGATATTAAAGAGATGTGTGCAAGAACAGGCTTGCAACCATTGCCCGCACCTGAAGATGCAGTATTGCATAAAGGGGAATTGATTGGTAACTTTTGGTCCGATGCATCTCTTCAATCTTTAGATGTTTCTCAAATTGAAAAAGATGGAATGAAGCGATTCAGGGATGTGCTTTTGAATGATCAAATGGTACCATCTTATCCCTTGCCGAGAGTATTGTCTCAGTATGAATCAGAATTGGATGCACAATCAGCCAAGGAATATTTGTCTCAATATTCCTCCCCATATCTTGAAACATTGCTTGATTTATATTCAAGATCTTCAATGGGTGGTACATTAACAGAATCCAATGCCTTTTGCTTATTAAATTTTTATTCCTCTGAGATTGGAAGTGAGTTCGGAAAAGACCGCTTTACTTTTCCGGGTGGCATGAATGCACTTTACAAAGCGATTGCTTCTCTGATCCCACAGGAAAAGGTGATGACAAATCATTTGGCATTTGCAATTGAAAATACAAAAGATGGTGTTGAAGTATCCTGTGTGAATGATGCCAATGAAATCAGAACCGTGAAAGCAAAAAAAGTCATAATGACCGGTCAAAAACATCTTTCTGCATTCATGATACAAGATTTACCTGATGCTCAAAGAACAGCAATGATGTCAATGCAATATCCTCCATATGCCACCATGCATTTTACTTGTGAAGAAGAACTTTTTCCGAATCATATCATGGATGTATGGACTCCGGAAGCAACTCCATTTTGCACTGATATTATCTGTTCCAATGCAATGCAAGGAACAAAGAAAAAGTATGATCATCACGTATACTCTATTTTTGGTGCAATGCCACAACAGCAAAGAAGTGTATTGATGGATGATCAAGCCATGGCCAAACATGGTGTAGACATTATCTCAAAAACAATGAAGTATCTAGGTAAGTCGCTTGATTCAATTTCTCAAATTGAAGTGTTTGGATGGGGACATGCCCTTGCAATACCATTTCCCGGCTCTCATAATGGTCCGGCTCAATTAGCTTCTGCCAGACATGGTAATATCTTTTTCGGAGCATCTGACAATGATGCCGCATCAAGCGTAGAGAATGCACTTGCAAATGGTTTTGCTTCGAGTAAGGAGGTCATTCAGTCTTTGAATTAAGGGGAAATATGAAGAATAATACGCGATGGGGAGTTGATGAAATCATTGGTTTGTCTTTATTGAGTTCAATCCACGGACCACTTCTTCGGTCAATTGTCGGAAAATACTCCTCACTTGAAACCTATTGTAGATATGGTTTATCACAGTCACTGTTTTTGGGAAATGAACAATCAAGCTCAGAACATATAATTCAAATAGGAAGAACTTATAGGGAAAAGCATGAAGAAAAGAATATCACAATCATCACATTTAATTGCGAACACTATCCTGAAACTCTCAAGCATATTGATTATCCTCCTCCAATTCTCTATGTAAAAGGCTCATTGAATCAATTCATTGGTTATGGAATCGTAGGAACAAGGAATCCAACTCTCTATGGACAAAGAGTGGCGGAACAATATGCTGAAGAATTTGCACAACATGGAATATGTATCATCAGTGGATTGGCGCAAGGGATTGATACGATTGCGCATCGTTCAACTTTGAATGCAAATGGTTTGACCTATGCCGTGATAGCATCAGGTCATGAAATGATTAGTCCTAAATCCGCAAAGTGGCTTTCTGATGAAATTATTGAAAAAGGTGGCGCAATTATCAGCGAATATTCAATGAATGTAAAGGCTAAACCTCCTTTCTTTCCTAGAAGAAATCGTATTATAAGTGGTCTGAGTTCTGCTGTTTTGATTATTGAAAGCGGTAAATCAGGTGGATCAATGATAACAGCTCAATTTGCCTTCGATCAAAATAGAGATCTATATGTCATTCCGGGAAGCATTTACTCTCCAATGTCCGAAGGAAATCATCAATTGCTCATGCAACAAAAAGCAATGTTGACCCAAACTCCGCTAGATATGTTACCGGAAGTAAAAAAACATGTCACAATACCTATGAAATGGAGTGAATGTGATTCAAATGAACATGCTATATTGCAAGTATTGGGCAATGAACCGGTTCATATAGATGAAATCATTGCATTGACTACATTTACAATGCCCATTGTTCTTTCTACTCTATTGGCATTGGAGTGCCGGCAACTTGTGAAACAAATGACCGGCATGAATTTCATCCGATTGACACATGCATTCACACTCAAATCGTAAACGCGATCATATTGATATCTGTCTTGGACCCGACATTGAACATGCTTCGAGTAGTGGTTTTGATGCATATGAATTCCTTCATGTAGCATTGCCGGAAATTGATTTTGAAGATATTGAACTTCATGTCAATTTTTTGGGTCACGACATCAGTGCTCCACTGTTTATTTCAGGAATGACAGGTGGAATTAATGATGCAGTAAACATTAATGGTGAATTGGCTGAATTATGTTCAGATATGAATATTCCATTTGTGCTCGGATCACAACGATCGATGTTACATGATCTTGCATCTGATGAATCATTCACCATTGCCAGAAGAAGAGCTCCAAATGGATTGATATCGGCAAATATTGGTGCAACGGAAATAGCATATGAAGACCATCATGACGGAATTCTGTCAATCATAGATCGTATTGAAGCTAATTTTCTAACCATTCATGCCAATCCTTTGCAAGAATTGTTTCAACCGGAAGGAAATACTAGATTTTCCGGTGTTTTGAGAGGAATTGAATGGATTCGTGAAAGAACGGACATCCCAATGATTGTCAAGGAAGTAGGTTCCGGTATTTCTTTGGATATCGCCAAGAAATTGCATGATATTGGAGTTGATGCAATTGATGTCGCTGGAAAAGGTGGAACCAGTTGGTCTGCGGTTGAAATGAAAAGAAATCAAAGTGAGTTTTCTGAATACTTCAGAGAGTGGGGAATGCCAACTTCGTATTGTTTGCTATCACTTCGGGAGTATTGCGGTAAAGTTGGAATGAGCATGATGTCTTCAGGTGGAATAAGGAATACCCATGATATTGCAATGTCTATTGCCATGGGAGCAAAATCAGTCGGTATGGCCAGACCTATTCTACTTGCATATCATGAGAATGGAATTCAAGCGGTTCAAGCATTACTGGATGACTACATGAAAAATCTCAAAAGAATCATGTTTCTTACCGGTTCCAAAAACTGCAATCAATTATCACATGCAATGTTCAGAAAAGTTTAACGAAACTGATCCTCAGTGATACCTTTGTTTACTATGATATTGGTATAAGAGATTTGTGCACTCCCTTTTGTATTTTTCTTCTCACCACCCTTCTTCTTTTCGGCTAATAAATCACCTGTCATGGATTTTGGAAGCGAAAAAGCTGGGACATCAAATGACATAAAAATTGAGGATGGCAGAGCATATTTTTCAAATTGCTTCTCATAATTCATGTCCATGATGATAGTTCCACCTTTGGTCACAGCAGACATCTTGCCAATCAATTCTTTCTTAGAGTCGATCCATACTGTTGCAACGATGATTTGACCAGTATCAGCAATGGGAATAACCTTTTTTACTTTATACACTATCCCTTTGATATTTTCATCAGGTAGATCAACGCTTGTGAATGGGGATTCCAATAAAGCCGCAAATGGTAAACCTGCACCTTGTTTAGGCAACATTGAAAAACCTTCGGACTTGACTTTGAGTCTACCAGGGGCTTTGTAGAGTATTGTGGCTTCAGAAGGTTTGGCTTTTAAAAACTCAACATTTAGAGTGATAACTGCCTCTGCTCTGAAATCCTTGATTGTACGAACTTTGTCTCTGACTTTTAACAATAAAGCATCATTTGCAAAAAGTGGGGAAGTAAGTAAGAAAGAAAATGCGATGATGATCAAATGCATGTTGGATATACCTTGTTGATGATGCGCCTTTAACACACTGTATAGACTTATCGTTCCCTATCAAACCTCCACATAATTCATGTCTTTACCGAATGTCTCTTCCAAGGGTAATACTGATATGATGGCAATTGCAGTACAGGCAAGCCCTACGCAAAGTGCGGCATATTTCATACCTATCATTGGTATGAGAGCTGCAAAAGCCACAGATATGATATTGAGTGAGCCACGAGCAATATTGGGTACGGTGGTTGCAACTGTTGCTCGAAGATTGGTTCCAAATTGCTCCGCTGCAATCGTAACGAAAATAGCCCAAAAACCTACTGAAATTCCCAATATAAAAATCCACCAATACATCATCATTGCACTCGAAAAAGGTATTGTAAGATAGCCGATGAAACAGAATGCATTGAATGTCAAAAACTGTAACATGACTTTTCTTCTGCTCTTATACACTTGGCTGAGCCATCCTGATAGAAAATCTCCGATGGCAAGCCCGGCATAGCAAAATGCAATTGCATCTCCTCCCGAAATCTTTTCGGTTATCCCATGTTCTTTGGCGAATTCAGGTGCGAGTGTCACCAAAATACCAACCACAAACCAAGTGGGCATTCCAATCAAAATGCACAGAATAAAGCGTCTGAGTAAATGGGGAGTCGTTAACAATTGTAATAAGCTTCCTTTTTTGTGATCTGATTTCTTGACATTAGAAAACATATCTGATTCCACCACTTTGATCCGCAAAAGCAATAATGCTAGCCCCATTATTCCACCAACGATATAGGCAGTTCTCCAATCCAACTTTGCAACCATATTTGCGAGTAAAGCTCCGGTGACACCAATTCCGGCTACTATCATGGTGCCATAACCTCTTTGATCTTTTGGTAATACTTCGGAGACAAGAGTAATGCCTACTCCCAATTCACCGGCAAGTCCAATACCAGCAATGAAACGAAGTATGGCATATTGTTCTACAGAAACCACGAAGGCGTTTAATGTATTAGCCAGTGAGTACAATAATATAGAACCAAACAGGGTGGATATTCTTCCTTTTTTATCACCTAAAACACCCCAGAATACACCACCAATCAAAGTTCCGGCCATCTGCATGTTCAATAAAAATAAACCTTGCGATGTGATTTGTTCAGGCAATAAGCCAAGTGATGCCAAGCTGGGAACTCGAACAACACTGAAGAGAATGAGATCGTAGATGTCAACAAAATAACCGAGAGCCGCAACTATAACCGCGGCATTCATCGCTGAATTTCGTAAACCTGCTATATGAGACATAAAGTAACCATAAATTAATGTCGACCGCTAAAATATGTTGCATCAATGAATTCTTCGGTATACACTCTTTTTTCTTTGATCGAAGGATCAATATTCTCGAGTGTTTCTTGATCAATGGTCCATTCACTTCCTGTCAACATCTTAATGATATCTTGAGATTTGCGAATCTCGGCAGAGTATTTCTCTATTTGCTGATTGAGTGTGTTTCCATGATTAGTAATCCAATTGGAATCTTTCAAACCCAATGCATAGCAGAATGGAATCTGAGTTTTGAGTTTTGCTATGTATTCAACTTCTTTGCTTATCAGAGTTTGTACTTTTTGTAATTCATTCATCAATTCTTCTTTATTGGAACTTGATTCTTCCAATGAATCTGAAACTGCTAGGGGAGAGTTGCATATGAGTGTGTGTAGTGCATGAAGTGTATGAAGATCTTTCTCATCATATGCTTTTTGTACTGAAATCCAATATTTCTGCGTTAGATCCGGATCGGCGCCGGAATCGGGATGTAATTTCTTTGCCAATTCTTTATACAACTTTGGTATCGATGCATGAACATGTGAATGATCTAATGCAATCTTCGCTTGTGATTGCTGACTAAGTAATTCTTGCATTCTATCTTTTAATGCAGCGAATTCTTTGTCAACCACTTTATGAATCAATGCAATCAACTCAGGAGTTAATTTTTCCCCTCTCTGAAATTTCGTCATCAATAATTCAGCTCTTCTTTGCAATTC
>Ga0315908_10004012_pt1 | contig 10638 bp, 11 predicted proteins | sample LakEriMetagenome_12_FD_203520 | JGI IMG/M metagenome (GOLD analysis project Ga0315908, IMG submission 203520) | Freshwater fungal communities from buoy surface, Lake Erie, Ohio, United States - Buoy 4 MA124 | ecosystem: Environmental > Aquatic > Freshwater > Lake > Lake biofilm | place: USA...
ATACATTTAAGCGAAAAGGTTGATACTGATTTTAATGATTCTGTTGTTGAATTAACTGAACCAACTGATTCAATTGAAGTTACTGAGCCTACTGAGCCGACTGAACCATTAGAATCAACCGAATCTACTGATAATCTAGATATTGATATTAATGAAATTATTGTTAAAAAAATTGACGAATCCGTTGATAATGAATCCGATAATGAATCGGATGAAAAAGAATCCGAAAATAAATCTGTAAATATTAATCCTGTAGAAGTATATCGTAAAATGGATATTGTTGAATTACGTGCTTTAGTTATCCAGCAAGGATTAGCAACAGATGTTAAAAAAACGAAGAAAGTTGATTTAATTCGCCTTTTAACGAATACTTTAGAATAGGTCATTACAGATTCCACAATTGTAATTTACAACTAACTGCATATATGCTTTATATTTATATATTAAGGAATATATACATATGTATAAAACGAAACTGTCTCTTACAAAATCATATTCTTCATCATCTGATTCTTATTCATCTGATTCTTCATCAGATTCTTCTTCAACTGATTATTGTTTATCATACTCTTGTTATAAATATAAAAAAGATCCTACGGGTCCTACGGGTCCTATCGGACAAACAGGTGCTACTGGACCAAACAATATATTAGCAGCAGCCGATTTTTACGCATTAATGCCTAGCGATAATTCTGCAACTATTGCACCAGGCGCAAATATTGAATTCCCAAATAATGGACCAAATCAAGGTTCTACAATATCGAGAATTACTGCATCTACATTTAATTTAACGAATATCGGTACTTATTTAATACAATTTCAAGTAAGTATTGATGAACCTGCACAATTATGTATTGTAATAAATACGGTCGAACAACCATATACAGTAGTTGGACGTTCTACAGGAACAAATCAAATAGTCGGATTATCTTTAATTACAACTATTAGTGAGAATTCGGTTATTAGTATTTGTAATCCTGTCGCTGAATCAACCGCTTTAACAATAACTCCTTTAGCGGGAGGTACAGAATCAGTATCCGCACATTTAGTAATTTTACGATTATTTTAACTTGACTCTAAAAATATATTATATATAATCTATATAATATGTCTTATTTATCTTTATCTTGTGCATATCCTTTAGATAATACTACAGATTTAGTTATACCGAGATCAACTTTAGGATATGGCGCTAACCCTGTTTATCCTGGATTCCCCCCACTAATGTGCGATGGTCGTACGATTGTTGCATCGGACCAACCTGAAGCCGTCTTAAATAATATGATTATAAAAGATTCGGGTGTCCAAAGTAACTGGGAGTATAGACGCTACCTTACAAATTCTGCTAAGGATATTATGAGATATAATTATCGCGAGGCCGCAAATGATGTCGGTTATTTTAGACGTTATGATGATACACCGAGCCATTATTCCGTACCCTTTAATTATCCCTCTTTTATTAGCCAAGAAAAACCTACTGGATATCAATCGAGCGATTTAAAGCAGGTATATTTATCGAGAGAACAATTAGAATCGATTAAGGTTTCACCTGTTATTACACAAGAACAATTAATGAAATTAGGAAAAGAATAAATCAATCAAAACAATATATAAAGAAATATATAATTTTTATATAGAATCAGATTGGCGCAGACACTTCGTAGTGAAGTGCGTTGTGTTCAAAGGTCGGAGGATCGAAACCTCTATCTGATACTTTATTATATTTTATTTGATATAATATAATAAAAATATTTATACTACATCAGTAATTATTTTTATAAGGTTTTCTCTCGAAATAAATATAAATAATCTATTTATATTTATTCAATGTGTAACTTCGAGAGAATTATTAGTTTCGATATTGGAATAAAGAATATGGCATATTGTATTATTTATTTAGGAAATAAGGAAGATCGAAAATTTATAATAGAAGATTGGAATTTATTGAATTTAATGGATAAAGACGAGAGAATTACAGAATATTGTACGAATTCTCTCGAAAATAAAAAAAAAGGAAACAAAGAAACCCAAAATAAAAAACAGAAAAAAGATAAAAACAAACAAAAGAACATAGTAAGACTAGAGAATTTTCTAGTAGGTTCTAAAGAATCGAAAGAATCAGAAATAAAACAATCCGAATCTATCAATATTAAATCTAAATGTGGTAGACTAGCAAAATATAAAAAATCGGGGGAATTCTTTTGTGAAAAATGCGCGAAAATACAATCCCAATATTTACTTCCAAAAAAGAATTTCCAAAGTTCTTCTCTCAAAAAAATGAAAGTAGATGATTTAAAACAGTTATATAGTGAATATATTATTCAGGAAGAAGAAAAAAATAATGAAAAGCCCCTAATAAAAAAGGATTATATTGAGGGTCTCGAGAGATTTTTCAAAGAAAAATGTCTAGAATCTATTCTTGAAACAAAAACAAAAACAGCGGGACAAACCGATTTAATTACTATTGGAAAGAATATGAAATTATTATTAAATCAAGTACCAAATATCGATTCTATAACGAAAGTATTAATCGAAAATCAAATATCGTCAATTGCTACAAGAATGAAAAGTATTCAAGGAATGCTAGCGCAATATTTTATTATGAGAAATACGGATACGGATATAGAATTTATTTCATCTTCTAATAAATTAAAAGAATATAAAGCTGAGGAAACTAAAGAAAACAAGGAAATTAAAGAAATCCAACAAAAAAATGAATCAAACGAATCAAAAGAAAAAGAAATAAAAGGACCAAACGAAAAACTAAAAAAAGAGACCCAGCAAAAACAAAATTATAAAAAGAATAAAAATGATGGGAAAATCGCAACATTAAATATTCTGGAAAATACAGAAGAATTAAAGAAATGGATACCTTATTTTAATGAATGTAAGAAAAAGGACGATTTAGCCGATGCGTTTTTACAAGGACTATGGTATCTTAAAAAATAATTATTATTTATATTATTATATAAATAATATATGGATATCACATTTGATCAATTATTCTCATATTGGTTAGTCGCGTGGTTTTTATTATTTTATGCCGTTCATAAAGACGGTAAAAAAGATAAAATACCATCGCCAAAATTCGGATTTATTTTAGCTATAATTACAAATATTTTTGAAATTACATCGCTTTTTAAAATAAATATTGGGTTAGGGCAACTCATTAAATATGGAGTAACAATCGCATTATTTAAAATTCTACCACTTTATTTATTATGGGATATACCTTTAAAATTACCGCGTGATATTTTCATTTTTATATTCGCGTTTTTTATTTATTTTATATATTTACACGCGATTGGAACCAGTTTAGCCGAAATATATAAAGAAACAAATAAATCTCTCGAAACCAATGGCGGTCATACACCATTCTATAGATTCGTCGATTGGATCTCTAGTAAAATAAATTATAAATAATATATATAAATGAAACAGAATTTTAGTAATGATATTTTAATGCGATCTATTAAAATAGTTGATATTGGATATATTGCTATTATTTATATAATATTTGCAATCATATTATCTCGTATAGTTGATGAATATATGGGAGAATTTGATGAAAAAAAAGAGGAAAATAAACCATTATGGCAAGTTTTTATTGAATTTATATTAATTTTATGGTTATATGGTGTTATTATTTATATTGCACGTAATTTAGCGGAATTAATACCTTTTCCATTAAATGGATATAATGGATTTGATCATTATCGTGTTAAAGAACTTTATAATGCAAGCATATTTACACTGACATTTTATGTATTTTGTGATAATTTAAAACAAAGATTATCATTATTTGATAAAATCGTTAAAAAAGAGCTTGATAAACGTAAACAGAAAAAAAATCGTTAAATATAAACGCATCTTTTATTAATAAAATAATTATGTAATCCAGAAACTTCAGAAATAATATGTAATAAAAATCCGATTAAAAAAATAATTATATATTTTTTTTTAATTATTATTGATAATCCCGATCCTAAAATAGCAAAAAGGATTCCTTCGAATAGATTATCCATTATTGATGGAAAACCCGTATTCGCGGAAGGGCTCTTATATTTCTTACAATAAGCAGTTTGTAATCCGAGAATATATCCGAAAAGGTGTTTTATAAATCCTAAAATAAATAATAATACTAGAAATGGGATATCCTTTATAGGTTTATAAATAGTAATTAGAGAGAAATATAAAACGAGAGAATAAATACCTATAAATATTGCTTCTATAACATAATACATTTCGGTTATATTAATAAGATATTTTATTCTTTTATTCTTCAGATTCTTGTGATCCTTCTAATAAACTAGGTATTTTTTTTCTATATTTTTGGATACAAGCTCTACGTTGATCGAAAATTTTTATTTCGGTTTTATTCATTTTTTTCAAATTTATTGGTTTCTCTCGAATCTCTGTTTTCTTTTTTTGATTTTTTTCTTTTGGTTCTTTTATTTGTTTTTCTTTTGGTTCTTTTATTTGTTTTGGTTCTTTTATTTTTTTCTCTTTTGGTTCTTTTAGTTTCTTCGGTTCTTTTATTTTCTTCGATTCCTTTTCTATTGGTTCTATTATATCTGTTGGCTCTATTATCTCTCTTTCCTTTTTTTTCTCACAAATACCAGTTATTGGATTTCGATGTTCTCCTTTTGGACAACGTTTTGTTTTATTTTTCGGCGATTTCGGCGACGATTTTTCTTCTACTTTCTTCGATTTAGGAGGCATCTCTATATTATTCATAGAAAAAAATATAATATTCATTGCGTAGAACTTAAAAATATTTAGTATATATTTAACATAACAGAATGGAAGTTATTGATATTGGATTAAGCGATTTAGAACCTATTGATTTAAATTTTGATACCCCATCTTCATCCGTAAATTTCGGTCCAGGAATCGAATTATTAATGAATGAAAAGAAAATGTCGTCGTCTGCATCTACAAATGCAGATTTAGGCGATTTAGACCGTCTAGAATCCGAATTAAATGAATTATCTTCAGGAAATTACTCTAAACCAGCCGATTCGAATACAAAATCAATTAGCAATCTCGGTGGATTCGGTTCGGTTTTCTCGGATATGTTCGGTTCTTCATCTGCCTCTAATAATAATGATAAGATAAAGGTTGATATTAATGATTCTACCGATTCCAATTTAGGACACGCTACCGCAGATAGTATGGGAAATACGAAAACTTGGGATGGATTTACTAAGCTTGGTGAAGTACCTGCGACTTCTACCAAAGTACCATTATCTGACAGAGAAAAACGCCGTAAGAAGCGCGCTATGCTTCAAAAATTAAATGATTGGTACGAGAAGGGACAAACGAAACATAATTCGCATTTTACTATGGATTCGAGCTACGAAGAAATCGAGGATGAATATGAGACAGCACTAGAGGATAAGCGTAAAAAAGATAGCGTAAAGTTACAGCAATGGTGGTTTATGACCTTTGTAAATTCTCTCGAATATGCGAATTCTGCATTTAATCCATTTGATATTAATTTAGATGGCTGGGGTGAACAGGTTAGTGAGGATATCGATTCTTATGAAGAGATATTCTGTGAATTACACGAGAAATATAAGGGCGGAAAATTATCGCCCGAATTATCTCTCCTTTTAAGACTCGGATTTTCAGCAGCAGTAGTGAATTTCTCGAATAAAGCACTTTCATCTGCTACACCGGCATTTAATGATGTTATTAAACAGAGCCCGGAATTAATGCGAATGTTTACGAATGCGACCGTAAATTCTATGGCTAGTTCCTCTCCTGGATTCGCCTTTGCGAATAATTTAGTAAATGAACAAGGACCACAACGTAATATGGGGCCGCCCCCTGCACCACAAGATCCAAAGACAGTACCGCCGCCACCGAGACCTGGACAGATGAACCAGATGAATCAGATGCAATTTCAAGAACGACCTGGACATCCGTCATTTGCGAATAACACATCAGATAGACCCGATATTGCTATGGCTCGCGGTTCAATGTTCAGAGAACAGGGTGTAGATTTAAATAGCTATGAATCCGTAAATCAGAAACCTACGACACTACCACAGTACCAGAGACAAGAACAAAACCAGAGACAAGAACAAAACCAGAGACAAGAACAAAACCAGAGACAAGAACAAAACCAGAGACAAGAACAAAACCAGAGTCAGAGACCCGAAATGCGCGGACCACAGAATACAGATATAGATAATATTTTATCTGGATTAAAAACAAAGACAGTCGATATTCACGCAGAGAATCAGCAATATAATGGCGACGATTCAGTTATATCAATTGCATCTTTAAAGGATATGCAAAGTAGCTCGATCCCTAAGAAATCAAAAAGAAAGAATAATAATTCGAGAAACACAATCTCATTAGATATCTAAAAAATGAACCCAATAAATATAATATTCGAATAATATTATATTCAGGAAAAAATCCAGGAAAAAATCCAGGAAAATTCAATAAAATAAAATAAAAAATCAAATATTCATTAAAGAATTACATAGATTCGTAGCATTCGGAGAACCTAATCCAGTTGGTATATCATATCTAGTTATCGCATTATATATAGTAGTTCCAGTACTATTTCCTCCAATTGAGCCATTATCTGAACCAATAATTATATCATAAAAAATACTGGAATATTGAGTAGGGTTAGGGTAAATTGTTTTATATAAAAAATTTTGTAAATTATTTATAGGTGGTATATTAATTAAATTATTTACAGTATTAGGGTTCGTACTATAAACTGTAGTTAGTGCGGATTTTCCTAAATTAAATCTCATTTGGTTTGCTAAAGAGAGGATACCTGCGAAAATCGGGGTAGATACAGAAGTACCCCCTACGCCATACCAATTTCCATTATATACTGAATAAACACACGTATTCATATCTGCAACTAATGATAAATCTGGTATAACACGATTATTATGTGTAATATTCGTTATATTCGATTGATAATTCGGCTGTTTTATAATACTAGAATACCCACATCCAGCGATTTTACAAGGATATTCTGTTCTTTCAGGATTCGTAATGGGATTCCATATAAGTGTCGTTCCTCCGACTGCAATACAATTACTGTTTGTTGCCGGCCAAGAAACTATATTATTATCTCCAGTTGCTGCACAGTAACAAACCGACGTATTTATAAAATTCGAATTATATGGTAAAAGAGATGTCGATTCGGAAGTACCCCAAGACATCGAAATCACATCGGATTTAATAGTATTAGTAGCATATGTAACTGCAGTGATTAAATCCGTTAATGAATCCGATTTTGCTTCTACTACCCAAATATTCGCGTTCGGATTCATAGTACAAACTAATTGAACATCGAGACATTCTTCCTGTGCCCATCCCGAGTTAAAAGTAGCACCAAGCATTGTATATATATTTATAGCTGGTGGTGTAGAATTTGGTCCAAAATTAATCGGATTTTGCCAATAGGTTAATAGATCAGATTTCAAATTCGGATATGTAAAAGCGATAATTACAGCGATAGTAACCTTTTTTGAAGAACCAGAAGCAGTTATTGTTGGTAAATTATATAGGGTTTTTATTTGGAGACCACTGAAGTACTGTGGGGGTATAGTAGCAATCGAATTCGATGATAAATTCGGTTTTACATACGGCTTTAAAAATGTTTTCATAGTTATGTTTTCAATATCTTTCGGGTCTCTATAGAAGACTCTACCGAATTTATCAGTAAAACAAAGTTTCATTATATATAATAAACATATTTTTATTTCATAATTGAAAGAATATAAAATAAATTTTATATTCTGTTTATAATTGAATTTTTAAAATGGAAAGACAAGAAACAGAAAATATAAATTTAAACGAAGAATCGAGAGAAATAAATATTTTAGAAAATATTATATTCGATTTATTCTTTTGTTTAAGCCGAACAGTTAATAGTTTTAAACAATGCTGGAATTATTTATATGATAATTATGAGTGTTTTCAAGAAACTACAGATACGATATCTTATTTAAGTACGTATACTTGTAATACGATTTATCAAAAACGTACCGAACCATTTGAAGTATATTGGTGGTCAATATGTCGAATTACAGAAAAAGAAACTCTAGAAGAGATTATATTATTCGAGAAGCCATTTTTTGTTACAGAAAACGATTTTATTATTTATCATTTTATAGATTTTTATGCTTGTTTTTATAATCGGTCCAATAATAATCGGTCCAATAATAATCGGTCCAATAATAATAATTCAAACGAACAATCGGTCGAATTATTCGAGAGATGGAATTTAATTAATCCAAAAAAATCGAATATTCGATTTCTCTCGATCCAATATACCCATCCCGAATTAGAGGAACCTGTCGAATTAAATTTAGAAAATCAATGGTATTTCATAGGTAATGAATTACTCGGAAAAATACATATTTTAAGAATATTAGAATATCAGTTTAGTAAGAGCCAATATATATTTGATGAGAGATATATATTAAAAATAATCGATTCGAATATAAATATTTTTGAAATAACCGCGGAACAATATATACGATTAGAACAAGAATCGTATGAAGTTATTGGTTAACGACGGGTTTTACGATATTTACGTTTATGTGTTTTTCTGTTCTTTTTATATCTACGTTTTGTAGATTTAGATTTACGTTTAGATTTACGCTTACCACCATTAACAGAATTATAAACCTCATTACCAAGATTTAAGAAATCCGATTTTAATGGTCCGTCAGCTATGACTGGTCTTATATTTTCTTCAAGATATGTTGGCTCATTTGTAAGTAAATATGCTTCAGGTAAATTGGTTCCAGTTGTATATTCAATATTATCTACAGTACAACATAACTTATTAGTAGATTTATTTAGATAAATACCATATGTAACTTTAAATGTTTCTTTATCAATAACTGGTTTCATAACATTATGTTTATTAATATCATAATACTTAATTTTATTTACAGAATTAATAGCATATTCATTATATGTATTCATAAAACTGTATAATGATGGCTTATTTACAGGAGTAAGAGTCTGAATTTTTTTATCTAATAAATCTTTTATTTTAGTAGTAAAATCATTTAATTCTAATTGATTACTACTATTTAAAAGAGAACTAATATTTTTACTATTAAATGGTATGCAAACATCTTCACCTGGTATTTCTCCTGTAAATTCACTGATAGTAACCTCACAAGGGCTTATATATAATAATTTATGTTCATTATTTCCATCGCCTAGTAATAAATGAAAAGATACAGTTGCTTTGAAGTTTTTAGAATTAATTTCAGCAATATCTCTTTGTGTTTTAGCAATATTTGTATCTATTACTTTTTTTTCTTCTTCTAGTTGTTTAATTCTGTCTTCGTGTTGTTTTAGTTCAGCCGCAGCTGCGTCAGCTTTAGCTTTTTCTGCGGCAGCTTTTTTTTCGGCTTCAGCTTTTGCTTCAGCATCTGCAACAATTCGAGCTGCTTCCTCAGCTTCTGCTTGAGCTGCGTCAGCTTTAGTTTTTTCTTCTGCAGCTTTTTCTGCTGCAACTCTTTCAGCTTCAAGTCTTTCTTGATTCGCTTTTGCTTCAGTTGCTAATCTTTGTTCTTCTGCTTCTGTATCTAGTTTCTTTTTTTCTTCTTGTGCATATTCTTGTTGTAAAGAAAGAGATGCTTTTAATATAGCAGTAACTGGAGAAACTACGAAAGTTGAATCCGTATTAACATCTTTTTTATCTAAAGCATTAAAAGCATTTTGTATATCAGTTTTTGTATTTTTTCCATCATTCCCATAGTTTACATTTGCATATTTAGTAATAATTCCTTTAATTTCTGTTTTTTTAGACTCATCAATATTTAATGAATCAACACCTGTATTTAATGTGTCTTGAATATATTTTTTAAATACTTCAATATCTGTTTTACCAGATTGATCAACTGGTATATTTACTTCATTTCCATCTTTATTTTGGATTTTAGTATTATTTTCACTTCTGTTCATGTTAAATAATCCTGTACCTTTATAAGCTAATATTTTTTCTGGTAAAATCGAATATGATAAAATAATATTCTGATCTAAATATTTTTTATCATTAGTAAATTTATTATTTACTGTATTTTTAAAAACTTCGAAAGTATTATTTTCAGTTGTTAATTTAACAGGAGCAGGAGCAGGAGCAGCATCAGGAGCAGCTTCAGGAGGATTAGCAGCAGCTTTAGCAGGATTAGCAACAATAAAACCAGGAACAACAGGAGCAGCAGAAGGAACAACAGGAGCAGGAGGAGCAGGAGGAGTAGGGTAACAAGTATCATAGATTTTTTTTAAACCTTCTTCAAAAACAGATTTATTTACTGATTCTCCTTTTATACTTCTCAAATATTCAATAATTTTTTTTTTTATATTTTCATCATCACTACAAATATTCGTAACAAACTCAGCAATTATAGGATTATTTAATGATGAAATATTATATTTGTTTGTTTTATTATCAAATTTTATTGGAGGAACATCACCTTCCTTTTTTATATTTTGTAATTTAGTTAACAACTCTTGAAAACCGATTGTTGTCATTCTTATTATATAATATATCCCTATAAATTATTCCTAACCATCCTAAAAAACCATATAAAGCTTTTATAACAATATTTATATAAGGATACAATGAGTACT
>Ga0315908_10004014_pt1 | contig 10635 bp, 9 predicted proteins | sample LakEriMetagenome_12_FD_203520 | JGI IMG/M metagenome (GOLD analysis project Ga0315908, IMG submission 203520) | Freshwater fungal communities from buoy surface, Lake Erie, Ohio, United States - Buoy 4 MA124 | ecosystem: Environmental > Aquatic > Freshwater > Lake > Lake biofilm | place: USA...
AGAGCTTTTATCTTGCCATTGTTTGCCTCGAAACTACCGTTTGGCACAAGATTTACAGATTGAGCAGTCACCTGACCACTTACAAGTGCTACAGCACAAAGCGCAGCAATTTTTCTAATTTTAATGTTAACGCATTTCATAGTCTTTCACAGTTTTAATGAATGTTTTCACCTTTTCGGGGTCGATATCCGGATAAACACCATGCCCCAAATTTACAATATGTCTTTTACTTGTGAACGAATCAAGCATTTTTATTGTTCTCTTTTCCACTTCTGAATGGGATGAATACAAGGCACAAGGATCTAAATTGCCTTGAATCGTGCGTGATTCACCGATGAAATTGCGTATTTCAGAAACATCCATGTTCCAATCTAGTCCAACGGTGTTGCAGTTCAGTCGAGCAATTGCGGGAACAGAAGTAATGGCTCCTTTCGAAAAAATCGTAATTGGAACCTCTGTTATCGCATCGGCGATCATTGCCATGTATTTCAATCCAAATTCAGCGTATTGTTCAGTTCCCAATATTCCGGCCCACGAGTCGAAGACCTGAACCATATCGGCTCCTGCTTCGATTTGTGCTTTCAGATAGCTGATTGTCACTTGTGTGATGCGCCCTAGCAACTCATGTGCCAATTCGGGATCAGTGTAAAGTAATTTTCGTGATTCAGAAAAGGTCTTTGAACCTCTACCCTCCACCATGTAACAAAAAATCGTCCATGGCGCACCAGCAAATCCGATGAGAGGAACCCTGCCATTGAGTTCTTTTCTTGTCAGCTTAATCGCATCGAGCACATATCCCAAGCGATCATAGACATCAATAGTCGCATCTGCATACACAAGGCCTTCGCGGTTACGTATGGTTTTTTCAAACCAAGGGCCACTCTTTTCCAACATTTGGTATTCCAAGCCCATTGCTTCGGGTACGACCAGGATATCAGAGAAAATGATCGCAGCATCAACATCGAGTAAATCTACCGGCTGAATGGTTACCTCAGCAGCAAACTCAGGTGTTTCTACCAATTCCTTAAATCCAGATAATTTCGCTCTTACAGCACGATACTCCGGCAAGATTCTTCCTGCCTGGCGCATTAACCATACGGGGTATCGTTCAATATTTTCTCCTCGCGCAGCACGGAGGATCAAGTCATTCTTCAATTCCATGTTGGTCAAAGATACAGATTCTTGAAGGATTTTTCGACTTTACCATTCAATCCCTTTTTTACCTTTTTGAATAAAGTAGTTATTGGCTTGACTAAAATGTTTACAACCAAAAAAACCGTGATAGGCAGAAAGTGGAGACGGGTGCGGTGCTTGAAGAATTAAATTAGCCTCCAAATCGAGGAATTTCACTTTCTCCTGGGCTTTTTTGCCCCATAACACGTACACAATACCTTTACGTTCTTGGGATAACTTTTTTAGTACGGCATCTGTGAACTCTTCCCACCCACGTCGGGCATGGCTTTCAGGCTGACCCTCTCTTACTGTTAGCACTGTATTCAACAATAAAACTCCCTGTTTTGCCCAACGAATCAAACTGCCATTTTCAGGATATGGAAGACCTAGATCATGCTCAATTTCCTTGAAAATATTAAGCAAGCTCTTTGGAAATGGTCGAACATCCTCCTCTACAGAAAAACACAAGCCATGTGCATGACCTTTTGTTGGGTACGGATCTTGACCTACAATGACCACGTGCACTTCAGGCAATGGACAAAGATCAAACGCGCGAAAAATCAAGTCTTGACTTGGAAAGATCCCATTCGGACGTGCTGCATATTCGGATTGAATAAACAGCATTAAGTCTTTGAAATAAGGCTTTTCAATCTCCTTGCTTAAGGCATTTAACCAACTTATCTCCTGAATCATTACCATACATCAAAAATAATATTTCTCATTCCTTTTGAAGCATCTATCTTTGTTGCATGAAACGAATGATACTTTTTGGGACACTTCTCCTTGCTGCAGCATGCGCGAATACTTCTGAACAAAATGACAAACCTGTAAATGATGATCTTCAAGCAAACGAAGATTTTGACACCAAGGTGCGTCGTCATGTCGAAGGTCAGTTGTCCATTCCTAGAAAAGAAAAATACAACTTAACGATTCATCGTGAACATATGGATGGCGATGGTAAATTGGATGGAGTGATCGCTGTTAACCGTTTAGAATTTGCCTTAGAGGAAGCGAAGAAAAGTGACAAAACTGCCAAGCGTGCTGAAATTGGATTCATGGGTTCCTACAATTACATTTTCTACTACGATGGAGCCACGAATAAATTATCTCCTCCGATCAAACTTCCATCGAGCCCATATGCTCCGTTGGTTGTTCAATTCGAAAACATCACTTCTGAAGATTACAAGGACATCTTGATTGATTACCGCGTATTGAGTGCGAGTTACAAAGACTTTTACACCATTTCGAATCGAGTTCCGCGACGCATTTTCCAATGGAAAAACTATGATGGATTGGGTAAAAGCACTTCTGAAGCCTATGTTTTTGACTACGACAAAGGAACCATGGTGGAGTCGAGAGATATCATTGTTCGAAAAGCCAATTTACAACAACCACCAGCGAATACAGATATTTACACTTTTCAGCCAGAGCTAACGCCAACGAATGAAATTGCCTATCGCTTTTTCGTGCATCCTGCCCATGGGAAGTATGTAACGATGAAGCAATAAAAAAGGCTGCCTCGCTTTGAGACAACCCTTCCTGATCATTTATTCTCAATTTAAAAATTTCCACGCAGGGTAATAATGAAATTACGTCCTGGTGCCGAAATGTTCGATGCAAATACGCGGTAGTTTTGATCTAAGATGTTTTCACATGCAACCTGCATCCCTAGTTTTTTACTGAATTGGTATCCGACACGTGCATTAACCGTGAACCATGAAGGCATTCCTGTTGGCAACGCATAATCTTCATTGTCTTCAGCTTCAAGTCGATAATCCTCGATGTGTTTCCATCCGCTGTAATTTGCAAATAATTCTCCTCGGAATTTCTTCTCTGTAAACTGAACGCCAAATTTTCCAAATACCGGAGGAATGTGATCCAATGGAATTGCAGTAGTGCCTGTTACAATTCTTCCATATGTATAATTGAATGTCGCATAAACGGAAACATTGGTATTCAATTGTCCGTTCATGGCTAGTTCCAAACCATACAAATACGCCTTACTTGCATTCGTTGTTGCAACAACTTGACTCATGCCCCCTTCGTACATGATCGAATCCTGACCTTGATACGTGAAACTTTGAGTTGTCAATGCGTTGCGGTACAAAGTATAATACCCAGTCGCTTGGAAGGTCAACCAATCAGAAAAACGATTTGAAATTCCCACCTCACCGTTGTAGGTATATTCTGGTTTCAAATCAGGATTTGGCACATTGATATTTCCAGAAGTAGATTCAAACACTTTACTCAAATCGTCAACATTTGGTGCACGGAATCCTGTTGAAATCAATGCATTGATCCGACATGTTGAACTAGGCATGTAAATCAACCCGATATTTCCTGTCAACGCACCATTTTTTTGCTTGGCATCCTTGAATGGGAAATTAAAGAAAGTTGTATCTGTAAATTTCGCGTTCAATCCAACATGAGAAAAACGCAATCCATCATTCAACACGAGGCGATCGTTGATTTCCCATGTATGCGTGATGTATGCCGCAAGTGAGCCCATTGTAGCACCTCCTGAAGCATAACGCGTATCCAACGCTGTCTCTTCGCCTGTTACGATATCTTTCGTAAATGCAGAGGATGCAACGGTGTTGTGCCAGCCTTCAATTCCATAGCGAAGTTCATGCTTTCCAATTTCTTTTGCCATGTCGAGATTCAAGGTAAGGATATTCAAGTCTTCGACACGGATGTTTTGACCCGTTTTATTAAATCTTCTATCGATTCGACTTTCTTGAATTTTTTGATACCCCAAAACAAATCGTGCGTGATCATAAAACGCAATTTTCTTTGTCAATTCCAGTGTGTAGGAGGCCAATAAACGCTCTTGCGGACCATAATTCCATTCACTAAATCTTGGCAGTCCTCCCGAAACCTGAACTAAACGATCATAACGTGGAACATAGCCAGACGTTGAATACTGAAGGTTCACTGTATGTTTTATAAACTCATTTTGTTGGAACAAGATTTTTTGCAGGATGTCATACTGTGTGTATCCAGAACCCACTTGAAGATTTGTGTCTTTGTTTACGAAAATTGAATCTTTACCATCAACACGTTGCACATACCATGGGCGAGCACCAAAATTCCCGACAGAGGGATCACGATGCGAACCTTGACGTAGATCTCCAAAATTAGAATACGTAAATGAAGTCAGTGAACCGAAACGCTTGCCACCGATAGATACATCTGCGTGTGCTTGGTATCCAGATGCAGCTGACATATATCGTGCATAAGCACCCGCATTCACATTTACTTTTCCATTCGTTGACAGCAATGGGTTTTTCGTCGTGAAAGACATAACCCCTCCAAGTGCATCAGAACCATAAACTACCGAACCAGGACCGTAAACGATTTCTACACGATCCATTACGGCATTGTCAAGCGTAATTACATTTTGAAGGTGTCCCCCACGGTAAATTGCATTGTTCATGCGAATTCCATCTACAACAATAAGCACTTTGTTTGTTTCAAATCCACGAATAATTGGACTTCCACCACCAAGCTGACTCTTTTGCACCATCACGTTTCCTGAGTTGGCTAGCACATCTGCGGTAGATGATTGGTTCATATTCTGCAATTCGTTCGAACGAATTACTTGAACCTTTTGGGCTACGTCTTTACGTTTCTCTTCAAACTTACTTGCAGAGGCAATTACTTCATCAAAAGATTGAGAATTAATCGCAAGATATACTTTGAAATCGTTTGATTTTAAGTCCGCATAGGACAAAATCATTGAATTGTATTCTGCATGCGAAAATCCAATTTTATCACTAGGACTTACATTGATCGTCGCTTTACCGTCGGAATCAGTCGCAACCAATACCTTATTTGTTGCTTGAGAAATTACTTGTACACCAAAAATTGGCTGTAATGTTTGTTGGTCAAAAACTTCAACCGTTTGAGCCTGTGCAGAAAATAACACGCACAGACAAGATAGGACCATTAAAATCTTGTTCATGATTATACATTTTTGTTAAATAAATTTCACCCGATTGCATCAGGCTTCTCGGATATTTAACAAAAAGTGCAGGGAGGCTGCTCTAGTGAGGATTTGAACTCCTCAGAATAAGGCGTTGCGTAACTAAAGAACTGAGTTGCATTTAACGTGAAAACTAAAACTTCAACAATTGCAGGCTGTTCACTTAAAAGTGCCGGCGTCTGAATGATTTTAAACAATGCCGTAAAAGGCGTAGAATGGTGTTCATCCCCCATGTTTCTTCCAACCGTTAAGGACAAATTCGCGAATAACATGTCTTCTTGCTTATCCGAAATACATTGAAACTCTGTGGTTCCGTTACTTAATTTTCGGGATTGTATGACGTCATACATGCGATTACCCAAACGGAATTCATTTTTCTTCACCCATTGAAGGGATTCAATTTCAGCAGCTGAAAAGGTGAAAATGATTCTATTTTCTTTAGGAACCCCTTGTTTAATCAAGGTTTTTACCTCTTTGCGAATCAGGTAATGTGACACCTCAAAATAGGCAGTAAAGCCAATCAATTGAATGACCAGCAACACAAACAATACTGATGGTATACTTTTTCGCACATGCAAATGTATAACTTTGACAGATATATGTCCAACCATGATCCACGAATTCAAATCAGAAAAAACATTCCGCTTCGCTACGCATGGTGAGTTAAGCAATGCGCATACAATTGTATATGTACTTCATGGTTATGGACAACTGTCCGAATTTTTCATTCGAAAATTTTCAATCCTCGGGGAAGGTTATTTCATTGTAGCACCTGAAGGAATGCATCGTTTTTACCTCAATGGAACCTCTGGTCGCGTTGGAGCCTCTTGGATGACGAAGGAGGCACGAGAAACAGATATCGCAGACAATATCCATTGGCTGAACGAATTGGACAAACGAATTGATTCAGATCAAAAGGAACGGAGAAAAATTATTCTAGGTTTTTCTCAAGGCGGAGCCACCGCAGCGCGTTGGTACTATAACAGAGAAATTCACGCAAATCAACTCATCATGTGGGCAAGTGTTTTCCCTCCCGACCTTATTTTTGCGGAAGAAATGAAAATTAACGAAAGCCATGGCGCCTTTGTGGTAGGGACAAAAGACACTTATTTTGTAGGGATTGATGGAGAAAAGGCGATCGAGCATTTTGAGCAACTCGGATTTACCACAATTACGTTCAACGGAGGTCATGATCTCGATGAGAATACCCTTTTAAAACTCTTGAAAAGCGAATAATACAATCTTATCACTGTTTATTTGGCATAATTTCTGATATTTGCGCCGAAATTTTATACGATGCGAGCGATCCTTTTATTTGCGACACTTTTTACCCTTGGTTCATCTGCTTTAGCGCAAGATGCGAAGTCACAAGGTATTCTAGACAAGCTTTCAGCCAAAATGAAAGCTCAAAAATCTTTCTACATTGAATTTTCAGCGAGCATTAAAAATGTCGATAACGGAACAAACGAAAGTGAAACCGGTAAAGGTTGGGTGAAGGGCGAGAAATTCTATGCTTCGTATGGTGATAACACCATTATTTCTAACGGAATTAAAACTTGGACAATTATCAAGGAAGAAAAGGTAGTGTATGAAACTGACGCCAACGAGAAAGATGAAGAGTCAATGAATCCTAAGGAATTGATGACTATTTGGGAAACAGGATTCAAAAACAAGTACGAACGCGAAGACAAGTTGAACAATGAAGCAGTTCACGTGATTAGCTTGTACCCTAAAAACCCTGGAAAAGTTGACTATCACACAATTACCTTATACATTTCAAAAGCAACAAATGAATTGAAAAAGGCGGTGATGAAAACAAAAGATGGAACTACAATGACCTATACAATCACGAAATTTCAATCGAATCCTACTGTTGAAGATTCAAAGTTTGTTTTTGACATTAAAAAATATCCCGGTTACGAATTGATCAAAGATTAATTCACAATCGATTAAAACAAAAAAACCGATCAGCAATGACCGGTTTTTTTTATGCCTAGTAGTTTTTCAATTCCTTGAGCGCTTCAATCAATCGCTCTTTAGGTAGGAATTGATTTTCCAATGGAACAGCAAACGGCACAGGTGTATCGAGTGATGCGATACGTTTTACAGGTGCATCGAGGTCCGTGAAGCAATGCTCGTTTATTAAAGCGACCAACTCTCCTCCTATTCCACCTGTCATGCAATCTTCATGCAAAACCAATACTTTTCCTGTCTTTCGCACAGCGGAATAAATGGATTCTGTGTCCAAAGGCAACAAGGATCTAAGGTCAACTATTTCAGCGGAAATGTTCAAGGCTTCTGTTGCTTCGGTTGCCCAATGAACACCCAAACCGTAAGTGATAATGGTCAATTCATTTCCTTCAACAACTTGACGGGCCTTACCAATCTCAACAGTGTAGTAGTCATCAGGAATTTCTTCCTTCATGCTGCGGTACAAATACTTATGTTCGAACACCATTACAGGATTTGGATCTTCAATGGCTGCATTCATCAATCCTTTTGCATCAAATGGTGTCGAGGGATAAACGATTTTAAGCCCTGGTGTATGGAAGAACCATGCTTCATTGCTTTGTGAATGGAAAGGTCCTGCAGCGGTTCCTGCTCCCGTAGGCATGCGAACGACAACATCGGCATTTTGTCCCCAACGCCAATGGATCTTCGCTAAGTTATTCACGATTTGGTTGAAACCACAAGTCACGAAATCTGCAAATTGCATTTCTACAATCGCCTTCATTCCAGAAATCGACAAACCTAATCCCGCTCCAACGATCGCTGATTCACAAATTGGTGTGTTTCGCACTCGGCCTTTTCCGAATTGATCTACAAATCCTTCGGTAACCTTAAAGGCACCACCATATTCGGCGATGTCTTGACCCATGATTACCAGTTCCGGGTATTTTTCCATCGATTGACGCAATCCATCTTGAATGGCATCAATAAATCTTTTTTCTGTTTTGTTCCCGTTTGAATTATGAACTACCTGATTGAAAGGAGCGTACAAATCGTCCATTTCACGTTCCAGCGAAGCATCAATCATAGGTTCCGAATTTGCCTCATCAAACCCATGCTGAATTTCTTCTTTTAATTCAGCGCGGTATTTTTCATCTATCTCATTGGTCAGAACACCTATTTCCTTCAAGTACAACTCAAAATTGGCTACTGGATCTTGTTTCGACCATTCATCTTGTAAACCTTCAGGGTAATACTTCGTTCCTGACGCCTCTTCATGACCACGCATTCTGAAGGTCATTAACTCTAAAATATAAGGCTTCGGATTTGACCGGATGTCGTTATTGATTTTTCGAACGGTGCGAATGACATCGAGGATGTTGTTTCCATCCACTTGAGCAGCTTCCATCCCGTAACCGATTCCTTTGTCGATAAATTGTTTGCAACGGAATTGTTCGACAGAAGGTGTTGAAAGTCCCCAGCAATTGTTTTCAATCGCAAAAATGACTGGTAAATCCCACACAGAAGCCACATTCAAAGACTCGTGAAAATCCCCTTCTGAAGCACCACCATCACCTGTAAAAACAATTGTCGATTTTTTCGCGTCACTCAACTTGCTCGCCAATGCGATTCCGTCAGCGATCCCAAGTTGAGGTCCTAGGTGAGAAATCATTCCCACCAATTTATAGTCCTGTGTCCCAAAGTGAAAAGAGCGATCTCTTCCTTTTGTGAATCCCGACATTTTTCCTTGAAACTGAGCAAAGAGTCGGTTCATTGGAATTCCTCTTGTTGTAAAAACTCCAAGGTTTCTATGCATAGGGAGAATGTACTCATCGGTATTCATGGCATAGGCGCATCCTACTGAGATTCCTTCTTGTCCCCAGCCCGAAAACCATTTTGTGATTTTTCCTTGACGCAAAAGAATAAGCATCTTTTCCTCAATCATACGAGGCTTAAGCAAGGTGCGATAAATCGTCAGTAATTCTTGATCGTCAAATCCGTCTCTATTGAACTCAATATAACGTTTTTCCAATGCCTCCATATATCTAAATTGTTTCGGTAAAATTACTGCAAAATGTGCGAAGCGTTTTTCACATTTCAGCATTTTATCCACAAAAAAAGCCGTCCACAAGGAACGGCTTTCATTATCTTGTTTTGATTTGATTATACCAAACCTTGATCAATCATTGAATCTGCAACTTTCACAAATCCAGCGATGTTCGCACCTTTCACATAATCTACATATCCATCCTCACGCGTGCCATACTTTACACATGCTTCGTGGATAGACACCATGATACCGTGTAAACGTTGGTCGACTTCTTCGCTGCTCCATGACAAACGAAGTGAGTTTTGAGACATTTCGAGTCCTGATGTGGCAACACCACCTGCATTTGATGCTTTTCCTGGAGAGAAAAGAACTTTAGCCGTTTGGAATGCTGTAATCGCTTCTGGTGTCGACGGCATGTTAGCTCCTTCAGCAACACATTGAACACCGTTTGCGATCAATACTTTCGCCTCATCACCATTCAACTCATTTTGCGTAGCACATGGCAATGCGATATCAGCTTTTACCTCCCATGGACGCTTCCCAGCAACAAATGTTGCAGAAGGGTACTGCTTCACATATTCAGAGATACGACCTCTTTTCACGTTCTTAAGTTCCATTACAAATGCCAATTTCTCCCCATCGATACCAGCAGCATCATAAATATATCCTTCAGAATCTGAGAGTGTTACTACTGTAGCTCCAAGTTGAGTTGCTTTTTCACAAGCATATTGCGCCACGTTTCCAGAACCAGAAACTGCAACTACTTTACCTTTGAAAGAATCACCTTTCACTGCAAGCATTTCTTTTGCGAAGTAAACTGTTCCGTATCCTGTTGCTTCTGGTCGAATCAAAGACCCACCCCAGTTGCGTGCTTTCCCTGTAAGTACACCCGTAAATTCGTTACGAATTCTTTTGTACTGACCGAACATATATCCAATCTCACGACCACCAACACCGATATCACCCGCAGGCACATCCGTATCAGCACCGATGTGACGACAAAGTTCTGTCATAAAAGATTGACAGAATTTCATTACCTCGTTGTCTGACTTTCCTTTTGGATCGAAGTCTGAACCTCCTTTTCCACCACCCATTGGCAATGTCGTCAACGAGTTTTTGAAGATTTGCTCGAATCCTAAGAACTTTAGGATTGAAAGGTTTACTGAAGGGTGAAAACGCAATCCACCTTTGTATGGTCCTATTGCAGAGTTAAACTCTACGCGGTATCCACGATTCACTTGAACATTTCCGTTGTCGTCCAACCAAGGAACTCGGAAAATAATTGTTCTTTCTGGCTCAACGATTCGGTCTAGAATCTTAGAAGCCTTGTATTTAGGGTTCTCCTCAATTACTGGGATTACCGCCTCTGCTACCTCATGAACAGCTTGAAGAAATTCTGGTTCATGTCCGTTCTTTGCTCTCACGCGATCCATGAACGCATCGATCTCTGCTTGATATTTACTTGACATTTTCTAAA
>Ga0315908_10004016_pt1 | contig 10632 bp, 7 predicted proteins | sample LakEriMetagenome_12_FD_203520 | JGI IMG/M metagenome (GOLD analysis project Ga0315908, IMG submission 203520) | Freshwater fungal communities from buoy surface, Lake Erie, Ohio, United States - Buoy 4 MA124 | ecosystem: Environmental > Aquatic > Freshwater > Lake > Lake biofilm | place: USA...
TGGAAAGCCGTAAGTGAGGAGTTCCGACGAATAGGCTTGAAATGGTATTTGCAAGGGCGAAACGCAGTGGAGCTTGTACTACCCTTGCAAATAAGTTTTTGTTTGTAAAAGGACGAAAAGGAGGAAGACCATATTACCTTTTCTTATGTTTTATATAAATATTTTATTCTTTGATAAGTAGTTTCCAATACCCTTTGTAGGTACCAATTCTTTCGATTATTTGTTTTTCTATTAGGACATTAATATGTTTTTGAATAGCTGATTCGTTGATGTCAAGTTTTTCTGCAATTTGTTTTCTAGTAATTTTTAAATCTGATTCTATTAGTTTTAATATTTCTAATTGACGTTCAGATAATTGATACATTTCATTTTCTGTTTGACCACCTGTTTGACCACCTGTTTGACCACCTGTCTGACCACCTGTCTGACCACCTGTCTGACCACCTGATGATGGGTTTGAATTTAGTTGATTTTTTCTAAAAGTCATTCGAAGAAAATTTTCAGTAAATTGAAAAGATTCCTTGCCATAATATTGAAGAATTCTTGGAATGCCAGAACCTAATTGTTCTACTAATTCCAAATCTTTAAAAACTCTCATCAATTCTTTATTTCGCGGAATAGAAAAGCCTTCAAAAAATTCAGATTCTGTAAGGCCTTCAGGAAGAGAACCTGCGGAAGTAATTTCAATTCGATCATCAAAAATCTCAAACTTTGGTGTTAATTCACGTGTATAATCGTTATGAATAAATGCATTGATTATTGCTTCACGAAGTGCAATTGAATTCCAGAATCTGCTTTCTTTTCGTTCTTTGGAAGTTATGGTTGCAAACGTTTTATTTTCAATTTCAATTTTATCTAACACACTTTTTGTTGCTTTTACAAGTGAACAATATCCAAACTCATTGTTTTCTATTAGTTCTACTCGATTATCACCGTTATACTTAGCTAGTTTAATTGAGTTGTTGTTTTCATCTGCCAATAAATATGCAGCATAATTTAATAATCCATCTTCCGTTTGTAATTCTAGATTTCTCTTAAATTGATTATTAAGCGGTTTACCTTTTTCTTCGTAATAAATTCTAAGTTGTTCAAAACCTAAGTCTTGTCTGTTTGATTTTATTTTTCCAATCGAATTACGTGTTCGTGAAGCAAATAATTTATCAATCATAGGTTGTGGCATCGGTTCAGAAGCAGTTCCAATGCGAAGAAAACACCCTTTTTCGGTTAACCCATATTTCTTTTTGAAATAAGGTTTTTCACTGCCACTTGCAACTATGATTTTAATAATTTCTTTGCCTTCAACAACTTCAGAGACTACATCAAATAACCCCATTGCAGATGGAGAAATATTGTGTTTAATACGATCCTTAATTTTAAGCATATCACCATCCATATCTGATACACCTAAAATGTGACCATTCTTATCAATCCCAATGAAAATAACACCCCCTTCAACATAATTTAAAAAAGCAATTACTTCTTTTTCTAAATCTAAATCTTTCGTCAATTCGAGTTTATATTCAATACGATTGGTCTCCATCTACAGTATGTATTTTAGAATAAATGTAAGCAAAATTATCAATTGATAATTAAAGTGAACTATTGGAGAACAATAATTATTGAAATCATAAAGTATTCAATACGAGCTTTTATTTTTAAATCAAAAAACGCTTATGAGAACGATTACATTTTTGATTTTATTGGTTATTAGCACTAGATTATTTGCTCAATTAGAATTACCGAAATATGATGCCGATGATACGATTATCAACCATCGAGGTTATACCCTTTCGTATAATTCTAAATACAAACAAGCGAATTGGGTGGCTTATCTTCTAACGAAAGATGAAATCGTGAAACGTTTTCAACGTGGTGAGTATTTTGCTCCTGACCCATTAATACCTGATACTGATTTTAAGGTTGACTATTTAAAATCAGGATATGACAGAGGGCATTTAGCTCCTGCTGCGGATATGGGGTACTCGATGGAAACCATGGTACAATCTTTTTACTATTCGAATATGTCTCCTCAAGTTCCTCGTTTCAATCGTGGGGTTTGGAAAAAGCTGGAAATGCAAGTTCGAAATTGGGCTGTTGAGAATGATAGTTTGTATGTGGTTACAGGACCAATCTTTGATTCTGTAATGCCAACTATCGGACCTCATCGTGTTGCAGTACCAAAAGCGTATTACAAAGTGTTGCTACAAAAACGAAATGGTAATTGGGAAGGCATTGGTTTTATTCTTACAAATTCAAACAACAAAGTTGATTTCAAGGATTATTCGACAAGTATTGATAAGGTGGAGGAAATTAGTGGGATGGATTTCTTTTGGGAGTTAGAGGATGACATGGAAGATGAAATTGAAAAGAGTTTGGGGAGATTTAAAACTCCATAAGTGTAGATGTATTTTGGTGAATTTTTAATGAATTAGAATTTTTTTATGCTGCTACTCTTGTCTGTGTAAATTTATTAACGAAGTAAATTAAGCCAAAACGAATAGAATGGAGGCAATTGGTTTTGGCTCTGCTTGGGCGAAGGCGGTTATCCTGCCTTTCGGCAGAAAGGCAGATAAAAGCAGAAGACCGCAAAAGCAGTCTAATTTTAAAAATTGATTGGCTAGAAAAATGAATATTATTCAATCTAGTATTTCTTAATGAACTTGGTAGTATTTTGGTTTTTATGTAATAAATACCGCATGAAATATTACCTTCTTTACTTTCAAAAGCACATTTTTATGTATGTTTGTAAATAGCTTTATTTGAAACTAAAACGACATAAAATATGATAATTAAACACAAAATTGATGCGTTTCTTTTTGAGATTTTTCCTGATACTAAGGGAATGAATGAAGCTGAATTAGAGCGTTATTTTTGTGAGTTTTATAGCACTGGGTTATATAAACCCACGGTTTTAGTTGAGGGTAATTTGATTACTGTTGATATTGATGAAAAAACAATTTCTGAACAGACTAAAGATTACCAAAAAGTTGTAAAACTATGCGAAAACGGACAATTTTCAGAAGCTAAACTTTTACTGTTAAGGTTGATTGAAGAGAATCCAAGAGAGTCTGAATATTACCGCATTTATGGACAGATTTTATCGGATGAAGGTAACCAAAAGGAAGCTATTAATTACTTGATTGATGCACTTCGTTGGGGCAACTCAAATGGTTTTGCGTTGATGATGATTGGAAATATTTATGCCAAACATTTGAAAGATACGCAAACTGCTATTACCTATTATGAACAGGCTCTAAATCAACAACCAACTGATATAGTAAGTTTGACCAATATTGCTTTTACTTTTTATCAAAGTGAGAGCTATGAAAAGGCATTGGAATATATAAATAAAGCTTTAGCTATTGATGCAACTTATCCTAATTCATTGTTGACTAAAGCGCTTATTTTAATCAAATTGAAACTTGAAGAAGAAGCTTTTAATTGTTGTATTGAAACGCTAAAAGTTATTGATAAGTTCCCTCATAAACCATACAATAAACAGATTTATCAATCTGCAATCGAAGAAGCGATTACTTTGGGAGAACATGCGATAGAGTTTTTTGTTGGAAAAATATGTATTAAGTCTTATACGGATAAACTACAATTTGAAGGAGACAAAGAAATTGAAATTGTTGTTTCTGATGCTATTTCAACACCTGCAAAAATTGAATATGCACATCGATACAAGCGTGATAAACATCGCGTAATTCATAAAAGTGCTTATCCTGGAGTAGACCATTTGGTGATGCACGAATTAACCCATTTGGATTTTGAATTACAGGCTAAGAAAGCTAACAACAATTTTTTATTTATTGCCTCTCAACTTCATGTTGACAAATTCAGAACAGATCATTTGAAAATGATTGAAAAATTGAAAAAGATGCAGGTTGATTCTGAATCTATTTCAAAATTTGAAAAAAGTGTTTTTGATGGGATGAACTTGCAGCTTTATAACACACCAATCGATTTATTTATTGAACATCAATTGTATGAGCAATTTCCTAAACTGAGACCAATTCAGTTTTTATCATTAAATGGATTAATAAAAGAATCTATCAAAGCTGTTACAACACCCACTATTGTTGAGCTATTACCAAGTAATTTGTTGCGTGCAAGCAAGGTGCTGAGTTTGGTTAATGCAATTCAATTTAAAGCGTTGTATTGCGTTAATTACATTGATGATTTCAAAGCAACACGTGATGATGTGAAATTGGCGATGGATTTTTATGATGAATTTTTGGAATACAAACAAGACCGTCACCCTGGAGAAGAATATGAAATTATATTGCATTGGGGGAAGGATTTGGAAATTGATGAGTACTTTGAATTGCAGGAAGAAGAAAACGAGTCAAGAGAAGAAGGTTTATCTTTTGCGGATGAAATTGAACGCAAGCTTAACAGTTCTGAACCTGAGATCTACCAAAAGCTAGATCAAAAACTTTTTGAAAAATACCAAGACAATAAAGAGATTGATAAAGCTGTAATTATGTTTATGATTGCAGCTCTCGCCTATTTCAAAAAACTAAGCATTGAACAAGTTAAGCTTATTGCTTTTGAATTTGCAACTGTTGCGGAACTTGGAATAAGTGTCGAAAAAGAAAATTATACCATCCCTCTTATCTCAAATAAAACGTTTACTGGAAAAGAATTTTTGAGTTGGCTTTATGTTTCATGGGCTCTTGCAGTACCGGAACATTTGGAAAAAATGGGATTGAAGTTTGAGAGGGAGTTTGAGTTGGCGAGGGGGTTATATAAAAATAAAGATTAATGAAAAAGCAAACTATACATACCGCTAGAACATTAATGTTTGAGGAGTTATCTAAAGTAATGGATTTTTCCATCGAAAATGATAATTACTTCGAATCTATGTCTAATAATGTTTTTGGGAAAAAATCAGAGGATGGAATAAAAAAAACATCCAATTTCTTAACACAGTTATTTAGTTTTGATATTGATAATTCATCTTTTAAAGTCTTTAAATATTTTTGGCTAAATACAGATGAAATTGAGAAACCTATGATAGCCCTTTTATTTGCTATTCAGAAAGACTATTTATTAATAGAAAGTATTTCAGTTATTACGGAATCAATTCTCAATGAAAAAGTTGAGATTGAAAAATTAGAATCTAACATTGAAAAGTATCACCCGAATAGATTTACTAAAAATACGTTAAGATCAGTTGCACAAAACATTGCGAGTTCATGGAAACAAGCTGGATTTATTACAGGTAAAATAAAAAATATAAGGACTCAACCTAATGTAAGTTACAACTGCGTTGCTTTTGCTTTTATAATTGCATATTTAAACGGCTTAAGAGGTGATTTTATTGTTTCCAGTAAATGGGTTAAAGCACTTTGTTTAAACGAAAATCAATTACGTGATTTAGCAATAGAAGCTTCAAAAAGAGGATTAATTCACTATCAGTATTCTGGAGAGGTTACTTCCATTACTTGCATTGAATTATTTGAAAAATTAGAAATCAATGTTATCTAAAGTAGACCAATTAATAACTGCTTTTGACAAAGTAGTTAGAGAGCCATGGAACACTACACTTTCTGGACAGGAAAAGGTATGGTTTCTTGTTTATGATCCTTCAGAACAGCGTAAGATTGATTTACGAATCGGAGATTTTGAAAACACATCTATAAAATCGGGTAAAAAGTGGGTTGAGATTTCACTCAAAAGTTGTTTTACAACTTGGATGGCAGCCCACGATTACAAAGAAGAATATTTCCAAGACCCTGAAGCATTAGTGGACCAATTAGATACTGATTTTAAAGAATATGCCATTAATTTTTTACTCGATAAAATAAGCAATTCCAATTGTGATGAAAATACATTGATAGCCATAAAAGATGTCTCTTCATTATTTGGATTTACAAGAATCTCAGATGTAATAAACGGATGTTCATCAGCAGTAAAAGGAAGAATGTTGATTTTCTTTCCTGGAGAATTTGAAAAAAATCAATACCGTTTATTAGACGCAAGAGATGGCTGGGATTATTTAGCTAGACCAATAACATTATAAGATATACAGATGAAAAATAAAGACCTTTTTAATTTAAACCCTGACGAAAATAACCTTTTAAATGATGGTGTTGTTGAAATAAACACTGCCAAGGATGCCGTGGGATATAAAATTATCAAACACGAATTGAAAACGTTCGTTTGTGAGGGAGAGTATCAAAATGGAATGCAACGAATTTTAGATACATTCCTGGGTCATATTGATAATAAACAGCCTGCTGTTTGGGTGAGTGGATTTTTTGGAAGTGGTAAATCTCATTTTGTTAAAATGCTAAGTTACCTTTGGGAAGACTTTGAATTTCCAAATGGAGAAACTGCAAGAACGATCAAGCCCTTACCGAAAGAGATTAACGATTTATTTGTTGAACTAGAGAGAAAACAACAAATTAATGGAAGATTAGCAATTACAGGTACGCTTAAGGATTTTCCATCAAAAGATATAAGAAATTCATTCTTGCAATTGTTTTTAAATCAATTAGGTTTTCCTCAACAATATCATTTATTTAAATTTATATATTGGTTAAAAAGTGAAGGAATTCATGATGAATTAAAGGCTTTAGTGGAATCTAAAGGAAGAAATTTCAAAAAAGAATATGAAAATCTTTTTGTTTCAAGTACAATTGCTAAATCCTTACTAGAATTGAAACCGGACTATGCTGAAAATGAAGCAAAGGTTCGAGAGAATTTCAAGGCAACATTTGTACGTCAAGAAACTATTTCAAAAGAGCAATTGCTCCGTACAATAAAAACAGAAATCTTACCACTTATTTATGGAGATAAAATACCACTAACTATTATAGTCTTAGATGAAGTGCAACAGTTTATTGGAACTGACGGTGATAAAAGTATTGACGTTCAAAACTTAGCTCAGGAACTTTCTAGCGGATTTGAAGGTAAATTCTTGCTTGTGGCAACTGGACAAAATGCACTTACAGATACTTCTATGTTGCAAAAATTAATGGATAGATTTACTGTCAAAGTTTCTTTTTCAGACACAGATGTTGAAACTGTCACAAGAAAAACAGTGTTAGAGAAAAAGCCTTCTGTAATTAATGAAGTTAAAACAAAATTAGAAGCAGCACTTGGCGAAATTGCTCGAAATTTAAATGGCTCAGAATACGGATATGTAACAGATGACAACAAAAACCTTGTTGCTGATTATCCAATCTTGCCTTCAACAAGAAAATTTTGGAAAAAAGTATTAAATGCGATCGACACTGCAGGAACTTCGGGTCAATTAAGAAGCCAGTTACGAATTGTCGATGAAAGTATAAAAAATGTAGCACAAAAAGACTTAGGTGCTATAGTGCCTGCTGATTTAATATTCGAGCAAAAACAGCCACAATTAATTCAGAATGCAAGGCTTTTAAATGAAACAAATAATATAATTGAAGAACGAAAAGCAAAAGGTGGTGATAGTTTATTAGAGGGTAGAATATTAAGTGCTGTTTTTTTGATTGATTTATTACCTGATGGCAAAGACAGATTAAAATCAAATGAAAATACAATCGCTGATTTGTTAATTGATGATATTTCTAAAAGCTCAGATACTTTCAGGACTAAAGTAACCGAATTAATCAAAAAATTAGTTGAAGAAAAGATTTTGATGCCTATTGGTGACGAATTTAAATTACAAACCAAAGTAGGTTCAGAATGGGAACAAGAATTCGCGAAACAATTTGCGAAATTCAACAATTCTGGAGAAGACCAAATTCAGAACTACCGCAGAGAAAGAATAGTAGCTTTCTTCAAAGACAAAACCAGAACAATTAACATTACACAAGGTGTGTCTAAAATTGTAAGAGTTTTTGAACTTTGGGACAGAGATACTATGCCAAATACCGAACAGAATCTGAATGCTTGGATACGGGATGGTTGGTACGAAAATCAAGCGACAGTATTAAATGAAATACGTTCTGCAGGAAATGATTTTCCATTGTCCTACATTTTTGTGAAAAAATTAAAAGACCCGGAACTACGTTCTGAAATACTAAAATACTTAGCGGCAGGACAAACAATCAATGCTATGGGATTACCTTCAACTCCTGAAGGGGAACAAGCAAAAAAAAGTATGGAAACTAGATTATCGATGGCGAAAACAGCTATTGAAGATTTAATTTCTAAAATAGCAGAAGATGCTATAATTTATCTTTCAGGTGGAAACACCATTGAAGTTGGAAATATTCGAGATAATGTTGAAGAAGCTTTAAAAAATATAGCAGACAGGCAATTTTCGGAATTTAAAAGTAAAGCGGATGCACTCAATTGGGGCAAGGCCTTATCAAAGGCAGTTTTAGGAAATCCTGATGCGCTAAATGAAATTAACTTTAAAGGCGAAATACAAACACACCCTATCGCTTCTGAAATATTACGTTTTATTGGAAACGCTACCAAAACAGGTAAAGACATCAGAGGGCAGTTTATGAAAGCGCCTTACGGATGGAGCCAAGATGCAATAGATACAATAATTATTTTATTGAGAAACGCCCAACAAATTTCTACTTCTGAAGCTAATTTGATTGTTGCTAAGATTAACGGAGCTTCTTTCAAAAAAGAAGTGCATATTATTGGTGCCTCCGATAAAATAAAGATTAAATCTTTGTTCCAAACTGCTGGTATTTCTTGTCCACCAAACCAAGAAATTTTCCCATATTCTAATGACTTTTTATCAAAGTTAAAAGATTTAGCGATTGCTATTAGTGGTATAGCTCCAAAACAAGAGTCAATCAATTTGAATTTCATTAAGGATATTGAAAATAAAGAAGGAAATGAAAGATTGCTTGATATCTTAGTGCAAAAAGATGATTTAGAAGCTAAGTATAAAGATTGGAAGGACAAGGCAGAATTAACTTCAGTTAGACTGCCCGAATGGGATTTATTAGTTGATTTGCTTGCAAAATCTCCTGAAGATACAGATATTGAAAAAATCAGAATAGAAGTAGATGCTATTGAGAATGATCGTTTATTATTGAATGAGCCAGATCTAATCCAACCCTTACTGGTTCAATTGACAGCCAAATTAAACTCTGAATTATCTCTTGTAAAATCAGAATACAATTTAGGTTATGAAAGTAAAATGAATGATTTACAATCAAATCAATATTTTTCGCAATTAACACCTGAACAAAAGCATTTGATTTTAGCAAAAAATCAATTGTTGCAAAAAGCGGAAATAAAATCTTTGGATTCTCTAGAATTAAAATACCAGTTGCAATCACTCTCTTTCCTGAATTGGAAAACAAAAATTGCAGCTCTTGCAAGTCAATTTCAATCTGCCTTGGAAGAAGCAATTTTACTTATGGCACCAAAAGCTATCACATTCAGTGTTCCGAGAGGTACCATCTCAAATCAAGCAGATATTGATGCGTATGTAGCTAATGTGAAAAAAGAATTAGAAGACTTACTAATACAATCAAGCTCAATTATTTTAAAATAATTTCAATTGTAAGCATGAATAACTTACCTCAAGATAAATTGGATTATAATGCCTTGCTTATTGAGATTAAGCAGCAAATTCGTAGTGCGCAAACCAAAGCAGCTTTGGCGGTCAATGCGTCTTTAATTCAGTTGTATTGGGATATTGGTGAAAAGATTGCATTAAACCAAGCCTTGTTTGAAGGACGAAACAATTATGTGAGCCTGCTTTCAAAAGATTTGAGGGAGGAGTTTTCTGATTTAAATGGTTTTTCAGAACGCAACCTTTTTTATGCCCGAAGGTTTTATAATTTCTATGAGACATTTTCACTGCAACAAGTTGTTGCACTCAATGAAAATAATGAAGAGAACACTTCACTGCAACAAGCTGCTGCACTAAAGCCAGTACAACAAGTTGTTGGGTTAAAAGATCTTTTATGCCAAGTGCCTTGGGGACATCATATTTTGATACTAACCAAAATAAAAGAAACCAATCAAGCTATTTTCTATCTTCAGCAAACCATCGAGTTCAATTGGAGTAGAGCTGTTTTGACTTTGCAAATAGAACAAAACCTCTTCCAACGCCAAGGCAATGCCATTACTAATTTTAAAACTACATTGCCAGAACAGCAAGCGGTATTGGCTACACAACTGCTTAAGGATCCTTATAATTTTGGGTTTCTAACATTGGAACAAAACGTGCAAGAATTAGAAATAGAAAAACAATTAACCACACACATTACCAAATTTCTATTGGAACTCGGTAAAGGATTTGCCTTTATTGGCAGACAATATCCATTGCAAGTGGGCGAAAAAGACTACCGATTGGATTTGCTTTTCTACCACATCAAACTGCGTTGTTTTGTGGTTGTCGATTTAAAAACAGGCGAATTTGAACCCGAGTTTGCAGGTAAAATGAACTTTTATCTTTCGGTAGTGGACGACCAACTCAAAACCGAAACAGATCAATCCTCTATTGGTATAATCCTCTGCAAGAGTAAAGACAAGCTCGAAGTAGAATATGCTTTGCAAGGAATGACCAAACCCATTGGTGTAAGCGAATTTACTGTAACTCAAGCACTGCCAGCGGAGTTCAAAAGAAGCTTACCAACGATTGAAGAATTTGAAAACGAATTAAAAAACGATACTATATAATGCCAGTACTTTCTCCCCAACAACGAACAACGCTTG
>Ga0315908_10004017_pt1 | contig 10631 bp, 18 predicted proteins | sample LakEriMetagenome_12_FD_203520 | JGI IMG/M metagenome (GOLD analysis project Ga0315908, IMG submission 203520) | Freshwater fungal communities from buoy surface, Lake Erie, Ohio, United States - Buoy 4 MA124 | ecosystem: Environmental > Aquatic > Freshwater > Lake > Lake biofilm | place: USA...
TTGATGAAAACTACTTTCTCAGAAATACCGTCGTCAATATCCGGACGGCGGTCGTCACGGCGAGGGCCACGATTGTTGCCACCACCCTGGCCACCGCGATTGAATCCACCTGGGCCACCTGGGCCACCTGGGCCACCTGGGCCACCTGGGCCACCGCGATTGAATCCACCTGGGCCACTGCGACGCTGGTCAAAACCTGCGGAACCTGCCACCGGACCGAGGGTGTTATTAGCAGGAATTTCGGGAACTTGTGTAACGGGAATTTCGGGATCTGTAACCATGATAATTGTTATTAGAATTGGAGACCGGCTTCCCGGGCGGCATCGGCAAGGGCTTTCACCTTGCCATGATAAAAGTGACCACCGCGGTCAAAGACAACGTTGCTGATATTGGCAGCCTTGGCGCGCTCGGCGATCAGCGCCCCGATGCTTCGGGCGCATTCGATATTTGCCTGCGATTTTTCGAGCGTCTTGTCGAGCGTCGAAGCCGAGCATAGCGTGCGACCGACAACGTCGTCGACGATCTGCACATAGACATGCTGGTTGGAGAAATGCACGGCGAGGCGTGGACGGGCGGCCGTGCCCGTAACCTTGCGGCGGATGCGCTTGTGAACGCGCTGCCTGATTTCCTTGCGATTGATCATGCTCATGAAGTTGTGTTTCTTGTTGGTTCTGTGTGGGTGTCGGATGATTATTTGCCGACGGACTTGCCTTCCTTGCGGCGCACATGTTCGCCGACATAGCGAACGCCTTTTCCTTTATAGGGCTCTGGCGGATGGAATCCGCGGACTTCGGCAGCGAACTGGCCGACCATCTGTTTGTCGATGCCTTCGACTTTGATCTTCGTGTTGTCCGTGACCGTAACGGTCAGACCTTCGGGGATCGGGTGCAGCAATGGATGGGAGCGCCCGAGGGAAAGATCGAGGTCCTTCCCTTTCACTGCGGCGCGAAAACCAACGCCTTGGATTTCAAGATCTTTGACGAAGCCCTTGGAAACGCCATCGATCATATTGTTAACAATCGCCCGTGCCGTGCCGTGAAGCGCCCGCGACTGGCGGGTTTCCGAGGTCCGGGTGACCGTCAATTTTTCGTTTTCGTTACTGAGCTCGATTCCGGTGGGAAGAGTGAAGGCAAGCTTGCCCTTGGGTCCTTCGACGGTGACAACGCCGCCGTCGTTTTTGACGGTGACTTTCGCTGGTAAGCTGATTGGTTTAACTCCTACGCGTGACATGGTATTAGTTGGTTAAATGGTTTGTGGGTTTACCAGACAATGGCAAGCAATTCGCCACCGAGTTTCTCCCGTTTGGCACGGGCACCAGTCATCACACCTTTGGATGTAGAAAGAATTGAAATACCCAAGCCGGACATGACGCGCGGGATTTCATCCGAGCCGACATAATTACGGCGACCAGGAGTAGAGACGCGCTTCAAGCCGGTCAGGACCGGGCGGCCATCGACAAATTTGCCTTTCACCTTCAAGGTGGGATGGCCATCAATAGTAAGAACTTCGTAGTTCCAGACATAGCCCTCCTCCTGGAGGATTTTGGCGATATCGGCTTTGATCCGCGAATAAGGCGCGGTGAAAACCTCGTTGCCAGCACGCGAGGCGTTGCTGAAACGGGTGAGAAAGTCGGAAATGGGATCGGTAAGAACGGCCATAATTAGAGTGTTGTTGGTAGTTAGATTCAGGCTGCGCTGGTTTCGGTTTCTTGCTCTTTCCTGTTCTCACGGAACGGCATTCCAAGGGCGCGAAGCAACTCGCGGCCTTCATTGTCTGTGGCAGCCGATGTCACGAATATCAGGTCAAAGCCGATGGTGCGCTTAATTTGATCGATTTCAATTTCAGGAAAAATCGACTGATCGGGCACGCCCATAGCGTAGTTACCGTGCCCGTCGAAGGACTTGTAAGGAACACCGCGAAAGTCGCGGATGTTCGGCGCAGTGACATTGATGAAACGATCAAAAAATTCCCACATGCGATTGCCGCGCAGGGTCACACGAGCGCCCAAAGGTTCGTCGGCCCTCAACTTGAAGTTAGCGACTGCTTTACGAGAGAACGTAATAGATGGCTTTTGGCCGGTGATCTTGGCAATTTCATTGGCGGCGTCCTCAACAGCAAGTTTGCGGTCGGGAGCTTTGCCCATGCAGGACGTTACCACGATTTTTTCGAGGCGCGGCACGGCGTTCGGATTAGTGTAACCTAGTTTCTCCTTGAGTGCCGGAACGGCTTTCTCGCGGTAGTATTGTAGTAGTCTTGGTGTGCTCATATGTTTGTTTTCAGCGGGTCAGCGCATTTTGTGATGCTTGCGCTTAAGCGCGGGCAGAAACCCAGTCATTCCGGAGAATGACCAGGAATTCAGCCCAGTTTCTTGACATTGGAAATGTGAATGGGTGCGTCGATGGATAGAAGTCCGCCGTCGGGGTTGGCTTCGCTTTTACGAGTAGCCTTCGTAACAGTCCGCGTCTCGCCAACAATAACGGTGCCTTTTTTTGCATCTACAGACAGGACTGTTCCGCGTTTGCCCTTGATGGCAACTCCGCCGGTCATAATCTGGACTTGGTCGCCCTTTTTGACATGTGTTTTGATTTTACTCATGATGAATGGTGGTTGGGGCAATAGAGCTCAGACAACTTCAGGGGCGAGGGAGACGATTTTCATGAACGACTTCTCGCGAAGCTCACGGGCCACAGGGCCGAAGATGCGAGTACCCCGAGGATTGTTATCCTTATCAATGATCACGATCGCGTTGGTGTCGAAGCGCAGAACTGAACCATCGGCACGGCGGATTGGCGCACTAGTGCGGACAACCACGGCTTTGACAACCGAGCCTTTTTTCACTGATGCGGTGGGGATTGACTCCCGAATGTGGGCGGTGATCACGTCGCCGACGTGGGCAAAGCGAGTGCGTTTGCCAATGACGCCGATCATCTTGGCGCTTTTGGCGCCCGTGTTATCGGCTACGACTACTGTAGATTCCATCTGGAGCATGATTCAATAAAATATATGTGTTTTGCCTGCGCGGCGATGTTGCTATTAGTGAGTGAGGATCGAGTCAAGCGCCCATCGCTTTAATTTTGATGTCGGACGAGATTCCACGATGCGAACCTTGTCGCCGATCTTGGCTTCGCCTTTTTCGTCGTGCACATAGAATTTTTTGGTCTGCTTGACGATCTTGTTAAAGCGTGGATGCGGCACGCGGGCGACGTATTCAACAACGATGGTTTTGTCCATCTTGTCGGAGACGACGAGGCCCACGCGTGTTTTGCGATTGGAAGAACTGGTATTTGTGGCGGTTTCGCTCATAGGAAATAGTTGGTCAATGATGAAGATATATTATGCCTTGGCCTTGCGCTCATTGAGGATCGTCGCAAGCCGTGCGTTTTCGCGGCGGATCGCACGAACACGAGCAGGGTTTTCCAACGCGCCGGTTGCTTTTTGTAGTTTGAGGTTGATGCCCTCGATTTTCAGGTCACGGGTGCGACGTTTGATTTCGTCGGCGGACAATTCACGGAGATCTTTCGCTTTGGAGTTAGCCATGGTAATTGGGAAGTTGAATGATTATGCGTGAGGATTGCGGACAACGAAACGTGTGGGCAGACCCAGTTTGTAGGATGCGAGGCGCATAGCTTCTCGAGCCTGAGACTCGGGAACACCGGCGATTTCAAAAAGCATATTGCCGGGGCGGATCACTGCGACCCAACCCTCAACCGGTCCCTTGCCTTTACCCATCCGGGTTTCGGGAGGACGCGAAGTGATCGACTTGTGCGGGAAAATTCTGATCCAGACCTTGCCCTTCCGTTTCATGAAACGGTTGATCGCAATACGGCAGGCTTCAATTTGGCGGTTGGTCATCCAGCCGCGGTCAAGCGCCTGGAGACCGAAGTCGCCAAAGGCTACGGTGGTTCCCGAAGTGGCATTTCCGGCGCGGGAGCCGCGGAAAGACTTGCGGAACTTGGTTCGTTTGGGCATCAAAGGCATAATAGTGTCTTCCTAGGAATAATGTTGGCGTTAAATTTGGTGAAATCAGACGGGCGGGAACTTAGCGACGTTCGCCACCGCGGTTGTTGTTATTGTTATCACGGCGCTCACCACCGCGGTTGTTGTTGTCACGGCGTTCACGACGTTCGCGCGGCGGACCACCAGCACCGGGACGATTGTCCTCCTCCTTGCGGTTGATCCAGCACTTAACGCCGATGATTCCATAAAGTGTTCGCGCCTCGGCAAAACCGTATTCAATCGGCACACGGAGAGTTTGCAAAGGCACCTTGCCTTCACGATACCATTCGGCACGTGCAATGTCGGCACCGCCGAGGCGACCGGCACAGCGGACACGGATGCCTTCGGCACCAAATTCCATTGCGGTTTGCAGGCAACGCTTCATCGCACGGCGGAAAGAAACCCGGCGCTCAAGTTGTTGGGCAATGTTTTCTGCAACAAGTTGCGGTTCCAATTCGGGCTTGCGAATTTCGAGAATGTCGATCTTCACCTGGGCATTGCCGCAGATTTTGGAGATCTCATTGGTCATTCTCTCGATCTCGCTGCCCTTGCGACCAATGATCAACCCAGGACGAGCCGAGTGCAGGGTGACACGAACGGAATTCCATGCGCGCTCAATGACTACTTTGGCGATTGCGGCAAACTGTAGATTCTTTTTTACATACTCGCGCACCGCAAGGTCCTCATGAAGTTTGTTGGCATAATCTTTGCCAGTGGCAAACCACTTGGAGCGCCAGTCCTTATTGACGGCGAGGCGGAAGGCGATCGGGTTGACTTTTTGTCCCATGGTAGAATTGGTTAAATGTTGATGGTGAGCTTATTTTTCAGCTTTTTCAGCTTTGGCAGATTTGCTTTTCTTGGCGGGCCTTTCCTCATCAGTGAGGGTAATGAAAATGTGACTGGTTGGACGGCGGATCGCACCGGCGGAGCCCTTGGCGCGAGGCTTGAAGCGCTTCAACGCCGGACCGATTCCGATCACCGCCTCCTTGATCGTCAACGATTCGGCATCCATCTTGAAATTGTGATGGGCATCGGCCATCGCAGTTTTTAGCGTTTTGCCAATTAACTGGGCCGCTTTTTTTGGAGTGAAATTAAGAATATCCATTGCGCTGCCTGCTGGCATGCCTTGAATTTCGCGGGCGACGTCGCGAGCCTTTTTGGGCGAGAGACGAACGTATTTTGATGTGCTTTTGACTTCCATGGTCGTGGGATCTGGTTGTGCCGGAGGCTTATCGTGTTTGTGTGTCGAGAATGATTGTGTCGCCGAGGCGGACGGTTTCGTTATGTGAGTAAAGTTGTTCAACGAAAGCACCAGCGACGTTCTTGCGAACGTCGGCAATGATTGCCTTGCCGAAGGGGCGATCGCCGCGCTGGATGGTGTAAACCATACCAATGCGGCATTCTTGATTCTGGCCGACATTAACGACCAGCAGGCCACTTTCAGTGTCCACACTGACCACCTGTGCCCGTTGCAGGGAGCCGGTTTTGATGTCGGGCCGAGGTTTATGGCGCAATCCAAGCGCCGCGTCAAGATTACGAATGGAGCTTTCCAGACGAAGCCGCACGTCCGGATCGGCGACAACGGCCTGGCGGACAAAATCCTGAGTTGTTGAAGCGAGTGCTAGGGCAGCCTTCTCAGTCGCTTCCAGTCGTTCCTGCAGGATTTGTTGCTCGCCAGCTGCCTGCACCAGACGATCGTCACCACCATCGAGAAGATTTTTTCCGAGTGCTTCAAGACGTTGTTTGATCTGGGTCAATTGTTCGGCAGCGAGCGACTCGCCACGCTTGGCTTCAATCACTGCATTGGCAAGCACCTCATTCTGCTTGCGCAGCTTGGCGATTTCCACGCCCTGGGAGTCTGCAGCTGGAGCAGACGGCGGTGTTTCATCCTGACCAACCGCCACAAGCGTAGCCGCGCAAAGGCCAAGGGCCGTGCGTGCGAGCAAACGATATGTGGTGGAAAATGACATACAGAATAAAATATGAACGGTTATTTCTTGCCGATGCCGCCGTGGGCTTTGAAAATACGGGTTGGCGAAAACTCACCAAGCTTGTGGCCAACCATGTTCTCGGTAACAAAAACCGGGACAAAAGTTTTGCCATTGTGGACAGCGAAATTGTGACCGACGAAATCAGGTGTGATCATCGACTTCCGGCTCCATGTCTTGATAGCCTTGTATTCGCCAATGGCAGCAACGGCATCAATTTTGGCGAGAAGCTTTTGATCGACAAATGGACCTTTTTTTAACGAGCGAGGCATGGTGTTGAGTAGTTAAATGGATGTTAAAGATTACTTCTTGGTGCGGGGCGAGACGATGAAAATCGCGCTGGCCTTCTTCTTGTTTCGGGTCTTCTGACCTTTGGCATGTCCCCACGGGCTCAGCAAATGCTTGCGACCGCCGCCGGACTTCGAACGCCCCTCACCACCGCCGTTCGGGTGGTCGACCGGGTTCATGGTCATACCGCGGACAGTGGGACGAACGCCATTCCAGCGAGTGCGCCCCGCTTTGGCGGAAACCTCGTTCATGTGCTCGCGGTTGCCGACCTGGCCGATTGTGCAAAGGCAGTTTTCATTGAAGCGGCGGATCTCCCCGGACGGCATCTTGACAAGGCCGAATCCAGCCTCGCGGTTGGAAAGGATCGCCTGCTGGCCAGCGGCACGAGCCACCTTGCCACCAGAACCAGGAAGTAATTCAATGTTGTGAATCACTGTTCCCAGCGGCACGCTTTTCAGAGGCATCGCATTGCCGGGTTTCGGATCTGCTTTGAGCGTCGAAATCACCGATGCGCCGACCTCAAGACCGACAGGAGCGAGAATATAACTCTTCGTGCCGTCAGTGTATTGAATCAGTGCGATGCGGCAGGTGCGGTTTGGATCATACTCGATCCCAACCACCGTGGCTGGCATATCAGTTTTGTTGCGCTTGAAATCTACTAGACGGTAGTGGCGCTTGGCACCGCCGCCGACATGGCGACAGGTGATGCGACCGGTATTGTTACGGCCGCCGCTGCGCTTGAGCGGCGAGAGCAGAGATTTTTCAGGCGTTGACTTCGTGACCTCTTCAAAGGTCGGATGCTGCTTGTAACGCGCGGATGGTGTGTGAGGTTTGAAAAATTTTAAAGCCATGACTCAAGGTATGTTCGAGTTGTTCGGTTTGCGGGAGCAGTGGTGACGGAATAAATGGATTACACAAGGTCGAGTTTCTCGCCCTCCTTCAGGCGCACGATCGCTTTTTTGATGTGGTTGGTGCGACCCTCGTCGGCGCGGCGGCGGCGTTTTGCCTTGCCCTTCACATTGAGCGTGCGAACATCGGCAACTTTCTTCCCAAAAAGGGTTTCTACAGCCTGTTTGATTTCGAGTTTGTTCGCTTGAGGATCCACATCGAGCACGATCTCATTGTTGAGCTCGTTCAAGTAAGTGGCCTTCTCGCTCATGCGGACGTTTTTGATAACATGGAAAAGATCTTTCATAACAATATCAGGCTGTGCGTTTGGCAAGGGTTTCAAGGGCTGCGCCGACGACGAAAATGTCGCTGTGCAGCAGCATTTGCTCAACGTTAACTTCGTTTGCCGTCATCAGCAAGACATGGGAAACGTTGCGGGCGGAGAGGTATGTTTTCTCATCAAAGCTGTCGGCGACGATCAAAATACGGCGGGCGGTCGAGAGGGCAGCAACGGCAGCGATGAACGACTTCGTTTTGCCATCGGCGATGACGAAGGAAGGCAGCGTGTGAAGAACACCGCCGCGGATGAGATCGCCCAGCACGCGGCGCAACGCCAGCTTACGAGTGGTTTTGGAAACCTTCTTGGTGTAGTCGCAGGCACGGGGGCCGAAAACAACACCGCCACCGACGAAAATCGGGGCGCGTTTGTCACCGTGACGAGCGCCACCGGTACCTTTTTGCTTGTAGATTTTCTTGTTGTTACCCGAGACCTCGCCACGAGTCTTGGTGTGGGCGGAACCGGTTCGACGGTTGGCCCGATATGCGGTGATTAGGTCGTGCACCGCCTGGGTGCCCTTGTCGGCGGGTGCCAGCAGCAAATGCGCCGCTTCAGCGGCTTCTACAGAGAGTGTTTGGGAAGTCATGACGTGGAATATGGTTCGAAATTCGGTTCAGTGGAAATCACGCGGATTTTTTCTTTGCGGGGCGAACAGTAACGTAGCTGCCCTTAGCCCCTGGAATGGCGCCGGAGATAAGGAGCACGCCGTCTTCTGGACGGACTGCGACAACTTTCAAATTCTGCACAGTGCGTTGCGCGTTGCCGTCATGTCCAGGCATCTTCTGGTTTTTCCAGACGCGTCCTGGAGTTGATCGGCAGCCGATGGCTCCCGTCCTGCGGTGCATCATCGATCCGTGGGTCATGCGCAATCCGCCAAACTTGTATCGTTTGACGACACCAGTGAAGCCGTGACCTTTGGAAGTGCCGATTACGTCGACAAACTGGCCCGCTTTGAAAAGATCCATGCCGGGGTGCACTTCAGGAAGTGTTTCGCTTCCAGTCATGCGGAATTCCTGAATCACGCGCTTCGGTGTCGAACCTGCTTTTTTGAAAATTCCCATCGCCGCCTTGTTAACGCGCTGGGCTTTCAATTGGTCGTCAAAACCGACTTGAACGGCCTTGTAGCCCTCCTTGTCAACGGTTTTGTGTTGCAGATAGGTGTTGCCCTGCACGTCAACAACGGTCACGGGGATCATCGCCTGTGTTGCCTCGTCAAAGAGACGGGTCATTCCTAATTTTTTGCCGAGAAGTCCTAGTGGCATAATAATGTTTGGTTGAAAAATGTGATGAAAATTAGATACGGATGGAGATGTCTACGCCAGCAGGAAGATTGAGCTTCTTCAGTTCATCGACCGTTCGTGATGTCGGATCAATGATGTCGAGCAGGCGTTTGTGAGTGCGGATTTCGAACTGCTCAGCGGACTTTTTGTTCACGTGCACGGAACGGTTCACGCTGAATTTTTCGATGCGGGTAGGCAAGGGGATCGGTCCGGAAACCTTTGCGCCCGTGCGTTTGGCTGTTTCAACAATTTCAGCGGCGGATTTGTCCACGGCGCGATGATCAAAAGCGCGGAGGCGGATGCGTATTTTCTGATTTTCCATAACGAGAAGAGGTTTGGTGTGGTGGTTGCGATGTGAATTAAAAACGGGATGTGCCACCCCGCTCATTGACGATTTCATCGACAATGTTGCTAGGGACTTGCTCAAAATGCGAGGGGGTCATTGAATAGGAGGCGCGACCGGAAGACAAGGTGCGCACAGCGGTAGAGTAACCGAACATTTCCTTGAGCGGAACTGAACAGCGGACAATCGCCAGCTTGCCCTTGGTGTCCATACTGGTGATCTGACCACGGCGGCGGTTCAAGTCGCCCATGACATCACCCTGGTAATCTTCTGGGGTCGAAACCTCGACAGCCATGATCGGCTCTAGTAAAATTGGCTTAGCTTTTTTGAAAGCCTCCTTCATTCCGAAAATGGCGGCCATGGTAAATGCGTTTTCATTTGAATCCACATCATGATACGAACCACCGAGGATATTGACGTGTACGTCGATGACCGGGTAACCGGCGATGATGCCATTGGACATCGACTCATTAACACCCTTGTAAACAGCATTGATGTATTCCTTGGGAATCTCGCCGCCAATGACCTTATTTTCGATCGTCAGCCCCTGACCTTTGTCATTCGGAGCCACATTGAGGCGAACATGACCATACTGTCCGCGGCCGCCGGATTGTTTAACCAACTTACCTTCCGCCGCAGCGGGCTGAGTGATTGTTTCGCGATATGCGATTTGCGGAGCGCCAGTGTTTGCTTCAACCTTGAATTCGCGCTTAAGACGGTCAACGATGATTTCCAAATGCAGCTCGCCCATGCCGGAGATGATGGTCTGGCCGGTCTCCTCATCAGTCTTGACCATGAAAGTGGGGTCTTCCTCGGAAAGGCGGGCTAGAGCCAGGGCCAATTTTTCCTGATCCACTTTTGTCTTAGGCTCCACGGCCATCGAGATCACCGGTTCAGGGAAAGTGGGTGGCTCGAGAACCACATCATGATTGTCTGCAGCAAGCGTGTCACCAGTGGTTACGTTTTTTACTCCGACCATTGCCGCGATGTCGCCAGAATAACAGGCATCGATGTCGGTGTGCTGATTTGACTGGATGCGGATCAAACGACCAACACGTTCGGAACGGCGCGTGCGGGGATTGTAAATGGTATCGCCCTTCTTGACGCACCCGGAGTATACACGGAAGAAAACGAGCTTGCCGACAAACTTATCGGCCCAAAGTTTGAAGGCTAGCGAAACAAACTTCTGATTGTCGTCGGTGAAGACATTGATTTTCTTCTCCTCATCGTCTGGATCCATGCCAATCGCGGGGGGAATATCCAGAGGATTGGGAAGGTAGTCGACCACGGCATCAAGCAAGAACTGCACGCCTTTATTTTTGAATGCGGAGCCACCAGCTACAGGAATCAGATGGTTGGCAATGGTGGCGCGACGAATACCGTCTTTCAAGTCTTCGCGTGAAATGGGTTGTTCTAACAAGAACTTTTCCCCCACCTGCTCATCGACGCTGGCAACAGCATCCAACAGTTCGATATAGGCCTCTTGGGCAATGATTTTTTGGTCGGCTTCA
>Ga0315908_10004022_pt1 | contig 10623 bp, 8 predicted proteins | sample LakEriMetagenome_12_FD_203520 | JGI IMG/M metagenome (GOLD analysis project Ga0315908, IMG submission 203520) | Freshwater fungal communities from buoy surface, Lake Erie, Ohio, United States - Buoy 4 MA124 | ecosystem: Environmental > Aquatic > Freshwater > Lake > Lake biofilm | place: USA...
TCGAGATCCGATAATTCCCAAGAATCCCAGTGATTTGGGAGAGAACCCCAGGCTCGTCGGCCACGAGATAACGCATGTAGTAGCGACCGAGCGTCCGAGCGTAGGGAGTCAATTCGATCTCGCATTGGCGGTCCGACCATAGTTGCAATCGACGGAAAGTGATGTCCGTTCGTCCTGCTGCCGTATCGATCATGTCGGCCACGACGGCCGACGCGGTGGGCATCTGCCCGGCACCTTGGCCGTGAAAGAACATATCCCCCACGGCATCTCCGACAATGGTAATGGCGTTGTAAGGCCCGCGGACCTCGGCCAAAGGACGACCGTTGCGAATCAGAGTAGGTGAGACGTGGAGTTCGAGGTTGTCATCGATCAGTTGTGCGGTCGCCAGCAGACGGATCCGATACCCGAGTTTCTCTGCATAGCGAATGTCTTCGATGGTGAAGGCTTCGAGGCCGTGGCGTTCAATGTCTTTCCAATCGATACGAACACCGAAGGCTAGGTGGGCAAGGATGGCAAGTTTCTGAGCCGCATCGCTACCGTCGACATCCATGGCAGGGTCGGCTTCGGCATAACCCAAGTTTTGAGCGATCTCCAAGGCTCGATCGTAATCGAGCCCCTTCTCGGACATCTGAGTCAGTATGAAATTGCTCGTACCATTGAGAATTCCTTGCAAAGAAATGATTTGGTTGGCAGTAAAGCACTGCGTGATGTTGGCGATGATCGGGATTCCTCCCCCGACGCTCGCTTCGAAGGCGATCGTTCGACCGAGACTTCTTGCTCGGTCGAAAAGCTCTTCGCCGTGTTGGGCTAGCAGGGCTTTATTGGCGGTAACTACGTCCTTGCCCGATTCGAGCAACTTGAGCATGATCGTTCGCGCAGGCTCGATCCCCCCGATCAAGTGAGCCACGACTTGGATTTGGGGATTCTCAAGGATCTCCTGAAGATCGTCGGTAAGGACCCCTGCGGGCAGGCCACTGATTCCCCGATCCTTGGACAGATCCCGCACCAAGGCCTTATTGAGCCACAAAACTCTCCCAGCGTGCCTTGCCAATCGGTCCCCGTGATCGAGCAGAAGCCTCGCGACACCGGATCCGACGGTTCCCATTCCGACAATTGCTACGTGGGTTTTCTCCATTCCGCGCCAGCGGTCTGTGCGCCAAGGCTCTTTCGATGGTTCGTCCAAAATTTCTAACCTGCAATTCCTATCCGACAACTTCTATGCGGCAATTTCGATCCTGGCTACCCTGTCGTAGCCCGTTTCCACCGATCCAGAGACCTCAGGGATCTTAGATTTCCCAGAAAAAATCGCAATCCTTTCTTGCTCGAGTTTTGAAGGTATTGATGAAAAACCAGGGATTTGAAAGGACAAAAACGAATTTCCAGACCGAAAAAATGGGAAGAAATCATGATTTCGCAAAAAAATCTGGTTCCACTCGAAACCCCAACGATCCCCTTGGGTTAACCTACCCCTAGTGGTTTGCATTCTATCACGCTATCTCGGAGCGATTTTAGACGTAAAGGCCACACACACCGAACACACACACCGAACGCTGCATGAAGGGACTTGCTCATGCTCGGCCTAAGAATCACTCGTATTTCGTTTCGATCTTTGCTTGGTCGGAGATCTCTCAGTGGCTTTGCCTGCGTCTATGCATTTGGACTCATGGGCGCCGAAGGCTCACTGAGAGCTCAGGAAGCAGGTCCAAAGTTAACCAAGCAAGAGACGCAGTTTTTCGAATCTCGCATCCGCCCGATCTTGGCCTCCAAGTGCTACAGTTGTCACTCAGTTGAATCCGGCGAAGCCGAAGGAGGCCTGAGGCTCGATTCCCGCGAGGCGATGCTCCGAGGCGGTTCGGCGGGTCCTGCAGTCCAACCCAAAGAGCCGACCAAAAGCTTGATCATCAAGGCCATCGAATATCACGACCCGAACTTGGCCATGCCTCCGAAGAGTGCCGGCGGCAAGTTACAAGCAGGCGAGATCAAGGACCTGACACGTTGGGTTCGAATGGGTGCTCCGGACCCTCGCAAGGAAGAGGAGCATCTGATTGCCAAAGAAGAGATCAACGAATCGGCCAAACAGTGGTGGGCTTACCAACCCCTTCTAAAACCTTCGATTCCCAGCGAGGACTCCTGGAGCTGGACGAACATCGATCGGTTTTTAAGCCAAAAGCACCGCGAGACGAATCTGCAACCCGTCGGCGATGCGAAACCCGAGTCGCTCTTGCGGCGCTTGTATTTTGACCTGACCGGACTTCCCCCCTCGGTCGATCAAGTTCGAGCGTTTTCAGAAGATCTGGAAAAGGGGCTTCCTCGCCAAGAAGCGATCGAGAAGGTCGTCGACCAACTCCTCGAAAGCGACGCATTTGCCGTTCAATGGGCAAGGCATTGGCTCGACGTCGCACGGTACGCCGAGTCCTCCGGTCGCGATGTGAATATTCCTTATAATCAAGCTTGGAGGTACCGCGATTGGGTGATCGATGCGTTCCGGAAGAATAAACCCTTCGACCAATTTCTCATCGAGCAAATCGCTGGCGATCTGATTCCTGCAGAGGGCAAGCAAGAACAAGCCGAGTCGATCGTCGCTACAGGGTTCCTGGCCATCGGATCGAGAAACATCAACGAAGGAAACACCAAGCTCTTTGCGTTGGACCAAGCCGACGAGCAGATCGATTCGGTTTTCCAAGCGACGATGGCCACGACGATGTCCTGCGCCCGATGCCATGACCACAAGTTCGAGCCTATTTCTCAAAAGCAGTACACCGCTGTTGCTGGCATCTTTCTTTCGACCGATACCCGCTTTGGTGCGTCGGGTGGCAACAACGGTCGCAATGGCTCCGACCCGATCGAGCTCTCGAGCGAGTGCGATCTGCCGAGCCTGCCGGCTCCTTGGGGAGATTCGGAAATCGCCAAGAAACGCCAGGAATTGGCCAAGCTTCAACGACAGATCGCTTCGATTGTCGATGAAATCGAAGAGAAGCGAAAAGCGGCCAAGTCCAATGGGACTTTCGACCGAAGCCGCCAGCAAGAGTTACGAAAGCTGTCTCAACAAGCCAACGAACTCGAGTTCCAACTCTCGGCACTCAACGATGACGACACCGTTCGGCCCCTTGCGATGGGAGTCATCGACCGACCGACCGAGGCTCCCAAAACCGATTCCAACCGCGAAAAGTTGAACCGGTACGCGGGGGCACTTCGCCGAACAGCATTCCCAACGATCGACGACAGTCCATTTTTCGCAAGAGGCGACGTAGGCATGCCCGGCGAAAAAGTACAACGGTCCGTCCCGGATCTATTCGGAGACGCAAAGGATTATCCAGTACCGCCGAACGCCTCGGGTCGATTGCAATTGGCCAAGTGGATTGCGAGCCCTAGCAATCCAATGACCGCCCGCGTGGCAGTGAACCGTTTTTGGCACTGGATGATGGGCCAGGGCCTCGTCGATAGCGTCGATAACTTCGGAACCACCGGTAGCCGACCATCCCACCCAGAACTGCTCGACCATCTGGCCGGCGAGTTTGTTTCCAAGGGATGGGACGTCAAGAAACTCGTTCGTCAAATAGCCCTGAGCCGAGCTTATCAGCTTTCGAGCGTTGAGCCGAACCCATCGGCTTTTTCAGCAGATCCGGAGAACAAACTCCTTTGGCGAGCCAAGGGTCGGCGATTGCAAGCCGAAGAGATCCGCGATGCGATGCTCAGTCTCTCCGATCGGCTCGACGATAAGCCGATTCTCGGGACCGCCATGGCCAAGAAGAACATTGGAAACCGCGTCGACCCTAGCTCAGCGAAAAAGCGGGGCAAAGGGGAGGTCTTCCCCGAAGACATTTGCCGCTCGATCTACCTGCCGATGCCCCGAGGTGCCTTGCCCGAAGTCCTAGAGCTATTCGACCTACCCGATGCCATGGTCGTCCAAGGAGCCCGGGAGACGACCAACGTGCCTTCCCAATCCCTTTACCTACTGAACAATCCTACCGTCGCGGGCCATGCAGGCGCCGTGGCCCGCAAGGTACTCGAGTCTGTACCTGGTCGAGGTGCTGAAAACTTTGAACCCAGACTAGAACTCCTGTACCAAATCGTCCTATGCCGAAAGCCCACCGGAGATGAACTTTCCTTAGCGGACGAGCTATTCAGAAGCAGCGATAGCAGCGAAGTCGGTTGGGTAAGCCTCGCAAGAGGACTGCTCGCAACGGCCGAATTCCGATACTTAGATTAACTCTACCTGTTTTAGCCCTAAAGCCACCCAAGTAACCCCCGATCCTCGTAAACCGATCTTAGAACCCCTTTCCTGAAGGAAAAACGCCAATGTCTCTATGTCAAAATCGAGTCGACTTGCTGTCGCGTAGGAGCGTCCTTCAAAACACCGCATGCGGTTTCGGATGGTTAGCCCTTTCGGCACTTTTGGCCAAACAAGGGCTCGCCAATGGAGCAACAAGAGTTGCAGGAACGCATTTCCCGGCCAAGGCCAAGCGGGTCATCTTCCTCTACATGCGAGGTGGTCCCTCCCACGTCGATACTTTCGACTACAAGCCGGAATTGGCTAAGGCCGATGGGCAAAACGGCCCTCGGGGCGGAAGCAAATGGATGAAGTCGCCTTGGAAATTCCAGCAACGAGGCCAAAGCGGATTGTGGATTTCCGATCTGTTCCCGGAATTGGGAAAAGTTGCCGATGACATGCTCATCGTCAATTCGATGCAAACCGAGGTGCCGGCCCACGCCCAAGCCACGATCCGCATGCACACCGGTACGAGCCAGTTTGTACGCCCTAGTGTAGGTTCGTGGGTCCTCTATGGCCTCGGGGCCGAGAACGAGAGCATCCCGGGTTTTATCAGCATCGGTGCGGCCGGCAGCGCCCAAAATTATGGAAACGCCTTCTTGCCAGCCTACTACCAAGGCATGCGATTGGGAAATGGAAATCGTGAAGTCGATGAAACCCAAATCGCGAACCTCGCTCCCTTGGTCGGCAGCGAAAGGCAACGCCGCGAGTTGGATTTCATCCAAGGCATGAATCAAAAGAAACTTCAAAACGACCCAGGGGATCAAGAAATCGAAGGAGTTATCCGCTCCTACGAGATGGCTTACCGAATGCAATCGGAACTCCCCAAGGTTCTCGATATCAAGTCCGAGAGCGAACAGACCAAAGAGCTTTACGGACTCGACCGCAAGGAAACCAAGGGCTTCGGTAGCAAATGCCTCGTTGCCCGACGCATGATCGAAGCCGGAGTTCGCTTCGTCGAAATCTCCCAAGGCTCCTGGGACCATCACTCGAACTTGAATTTGAATTTGACCAACAACTGCGGCCAAATCGATCGTCCGATGTTCGGCTTACTTACCGACCTGAAGCAACGAGGCCTCTTGGACGAAACGCTCGTCGTCTGGGCAGGCGAATTCGGTCGAACTCCTTACGCCCAAGGACGCGATGGCCGAGATCACAACCATAAAGCGTTCAGCTTGTGGATGGCAGGCGGTGGAGTTGCAGCAGGAAAACAATACGGCCGAAGCGGTGATTTTGGAGTCGAAGCGACCGAAAACCCCGTACCAATCGTCGATTACCACGCAACGTTGTTGGCCCTTTTGGGACTCGACCACGAGCAATTGACCTACCCTTATGCAGGCCGCGATTTCCGATTGACCGAAACCAAAGGCCAAGTCGTACGGGATCTAATCGGCTAAATTTCATGGGGAATTCGTCGAGCCACGCCGCTCGTTGCTCCAGATCAGGTCGACAGGTCCAAAAAAACCAAATTCCTCGCGTTTCTCCAATCCCTCCAAAGATTTCCTGTTAGATTAAGTCGACAAATAGCTAGATTTAACGGTTACTCGTTGAACGGACGCTGCGGACCAATCATCCAATGATGTCGTCATTGGCCAGCCCACTTGGGATTTTAAACCCCCGGGGCGGTTGCTCGTGCAATTCGACCGGTGTACGATTCGACGGAGTTTTGCGGGGCCTACAGGAGACGCGTGGCAGTGAAAAAATACAATCGAAAATCCCTCGCCGGTTTCACACTGGTCGAATTGTTGGTCGTCATCGCCATCATAGGAGTGCTCGTGAGCTTGCTCCTGCCTGCAGTCCAAGCCGCACGCGAGGCTGCGCGACGCACGCAGTGCATGAGCCATATCCGGCAACTTGCCCTGGGTTGCTCGAACTTCGAGAGCGCCTACACCAAGTACCCTTACTGCCGCAAATACGACATCTGGGATTCTTACACTTGGACCAGCCAAATACTCCCGTACATCGAACAACCCTTGATGTACAACCTGATGTACACCATGCCTCAGACACCTTATGCGACCACCGTTCCGGGCCCGAATTCCTTCATCGGCGACGATCCTAAGTTGCGAGAAGCCCGACACAATCGCGTGTCGATTTTTATCTGCCCGAGCGATGGCAAACAAACTGAGAATGAGATGGAAACGCGCGCCTACGGTTTTCACCGGGGCAACTATCGCGGTTGCGTCGGCCCTGGAGATATGTATGCGACGGCCACCGACACGAGCCAAGGCCCTTGGGGACCAGGTTTCTTTACCGTGATGCCCAACCAAAGTCTCGATACGAATGCCAGAGTTCGTACGATTTACAACCGCTCGCGCGATTGTACCGATGGCTTGTCCAACACCATCATGCTCAGCGAAGGTCTGATGGCCAACGTCACTTGGTGGGGAGGAGCCATGGGAGAAATTCATTACGGGAACATGGGCGGCTCGCTCTTTTCTACCACGCTGACTCCGAATTCCACCGCCCCAGATCGGATCTTGGGGCCATGTCCGCAAGACCAAAGCGATTCTCGTTACAAGGCTCCTTGCTTGAGCCTAGGTGGGATCGCTTGGTGGACCCGCTCGGGACAACTCGCCCATGCCGCTGCCCGCAGCCTTCACGGCTCAGGAGTAGCCGTTTCGATGGCCGACGGAAGCACCCACTTCGTAACCAATAGCATCGAACTGGCCGTCTGGCGAGGATTGGCAACCGCTAGCAACAACGAAAAGGTCCTCCTGGAGTAAAGCCAGTCCCAAGAGCCACCATCGATCCTCAGCCTGACTCCTCCCAAGACAAAGTCACCTCCTGTGCCCAGATCCAACCCAATGCCCCTCGGTCCATGCCTGCTATTGATCTGCTTGATCGCTACTGCTGTCGGCTGCGGGCAGGCCGGATCGAGCGTCCAAGGCACCGTCAGCTATCAAGGAACACCGATTGAAAAGGGGATGGTCACCTTTACACCTCTCGAAGGCAAAGGGTCGGTCGTGGGTTGCAATATCGAAAACGGAAAATTCTCCGCAACCGGAGTGACCCCCGGCAAAAATGTGCTGACGGTAGCTGCCGTCAAGTCCGTCACCTTCTCACGCAGTTCCGACGAGATGAGCAAGATGGCTGCAAGCAAAGCAGGTAAGGGTTCGATCGAAGGCTTGATCGACCCTGCAGACGTTGTTCCTGCCGATGCCAAAGGCAACGGGGCCGAACACATGATCAACGAAGGTAGTAACACCCTCGATTTGAAACTCTCCAAACCTTAGATCCTCGGCTCGATGGAATCTAAGACTCTCGCTACCTACCTTCTGCATAATCAACCCCATTGAATCTAGGAGAATCGATCATGGCGACTTTGAAAATACTCAGCGGATTGTTGCTCGCGTCGTTTGTGTCGCTGATGGTCGTCAACGCAGGTAACCAGGCCGAATCGAAACCTCAAGCAGACAAAAAAACCATGCTCCGGCACGTTGTGATTTTCAAGTTCAAGGAAGCCAGTCCCGCCGTTGAAATCCAAAAGGTCGTCGATGGTTTCAGGGCACTCGGGTCCAAGATTCCCGAAATAGCCTCCTTTGAGTACGGGACCAACAACAGCCCCGAAGGTCTCAACGAGGGGTTTACCCACTGCTTCTTGGTGACCTTCAAGAGCGAGAAAGATCGAGACGCCTACCTGCCGCACCCGGCCCACAAAGCCTTCGTCGAATTGCTAAAACCGCATTTGGACAAAGCGATGGTCATCGACTATTGGGCCGCCGAGTGACTTAACCATTCGGATACTGCCTGCAATACTCATAGACAGCCATGGTCGTTGCCGTTGCGACGTTGAAGCTATAAGGTTGTCCGTAGACAGGAATCTCAATAACGTCATCCAAGACGTTCAATTCATCCTGCGATAACCCTTCGCGCTCTGCCCCGATGACCAAAGCGGTTTTTTGGGCAAACGAATAATGATAAAGGGACTGCGAGCCGGTCGTTTGCTCTAAGCCCGCCATACGGTAACCGTCTTGACGCAGTTGCTTCAGGACCGGGAGCAGACTTCGGCGCTGGACGACTTGGACATAATCGGCCGCATCCCTTGCAATTTCACGATCGACTTTCCCCTGGCCGCAATGAACAAGCTCCGGGATGCCCGCACACCCACAGAGTCTGACGATACGGCTCAAGTTCACATTGCTACGCAGGGGGGCAAGAGCCAAGATCAGTCCCCGTGGCCGCTGCAAAAGGGTCGGCGGTTTGTGACGGACATGCTCGAAGCGATTCATGACATCAACGCGTCGATGCGATCGATCAATATTTTAAGAAACTCCCGGTCGCTCGAGGGCCTGCCCGGCGCGGTCGACGGGATCGCATCCGAATCGATCACGCCTCGCATCGCAAGCACCATCGCCGCATTGTGCTTATAGGCCGGCACAGGCGGACGAAACGTAAAGCCCCCGAGCATCTGCAGCGCGTCGTTGAGCTCATAAAATCGAGCGTCCTGGTTTCCCCAGTAGATATCGCGAAGTGCAAATGCTTCCGGATAGAACGCCGAGAGCCCGAGCAAGTAGTCGCTTCCCCACTGGATCATATCGATCGCAAGGTCATTGCCAGTGTAGATACGGAAATCCGGCCGATATTGGTCCCTGCATGCAAGCCGTTCCCATTCCATCGCCCTCGAAAGCGAGGAGTGCTTGAGCCCCCCCAGGCTTGGAATATCCAATAAGTGGCGGAACGTGTCGATCGAATAGATCGCTCCAAAAGGGGCGAACATTTTCCCGAGTTCAAAACCTAAAAATCGATCGACCGAAGCGCCGATCCGCCGGTAAACCTCCACGATCCTATCCGGCGATTGCTCGACCAATTCGGAACATTGAAATACGATCGGCGTGCCCCCTAATGCACAGATTTCCGTCGCCTGAGTGCAGTAATTGGCAAGCATGTCTCCATCGAGATCCTCGACGAAAGCCCCGGCGACAAACGGTCGACCAGCGGCCAAACGAGCTACAAGTTGCAGAATCTCGCGTCGCTCGGAGAGCGAAAGTAGGTTTGCAAACCCAGTATCCATATTGATCGCTGGAGTCAAACCACAGGCCCACGTCCGCTCGAGTCCCCGCTGATACGACTCAAAGTCGATCCTACCGACCGGTTTCCAAGGGAGATAGGCCGCCGAAATGCCTTCAGGCTTCCTAGAAAAATGCACTTGGGGAATCGCAAGCATGGTGGTCTTCAAGGGAAAGGAGTCAAAAAAGATCGCCTGATTCTATCAGCAGCGCCGCATTGTCCAACGGTCCAACCCATCGAATTCAGGGCTCGGCTTTTGCCGCACAAACCTCGGTTTGAAGCCAATCCCAGCCACCGGATCGGCTGTCGAGCTTCCAGGGCACCCCCACAAGAGGGGGTTTAGAGAGGAACGCGCGTTAAAATCGGAGGTCTAGGCAAATTAGGAGGTGCAATAGGAAGACTATTCACTAAACTTTAGCGTCTAGGCTCCCTAAATTGATTTTGTGGGGAAACCTGGAGAGATGGATCACGCGTCGACATCGAAGGTCGTGCGGCATTCGATCGGCCTACCCTCAGCAAAGAGTATGCAGCCATAGAGTGTACGACGCGGGAAGCGGTATACCCTTTTTTGTTATTGGAGAATTTCGAATGCGTCGATTGATTATTGCTTTGGCGATTGTTGGATGTGCGATCGCGACCTCGTCGAGTGCTTCGGCTGGTATTTTCGGCCGCAAGAAGGATTGCAGCGGTGCTGCCGCTGATTGCTGTGCACCAGCACCAGCACCGGTTTGCGATGCAGCTCCTGCCTGTGCACCAGCCCCCAAGCGAGAAGGCTTGTTGACTCGCTTGCATGCACGCAAGGCAGCTTGCAGCGGCGCTGCAGTAGCAGCATGCGAACCAGCACCAGCTCCGGTTTGCGATGCAGCTCCTGCCTGTGCTCCAGCACCTAAGCGAGAAGGCCTCCTGGCCCGATTGCACGCTCGCAAGAAGGCTTGCAGCGGAGCAGCCGCTCCAGCAGAAAGCTGCTGCGAAGCAGCTCCAGCACCTTGTGCAGCTCCAGCTCCAGCTCCTTGTGCAGCTCCTGCTGCTAGCTGCTGTGATGCAGCTCCAGCTTGCGATGCAGCTCCAGCTTGTGCACCTGCCAAGCGAGAAGGCCTCCTGGCCCGCTTGCATGCACGCAAGAAGTCCTGCGGCGGTGCCGCTGCTCCAGCAGCTAGCTGCTGCGATGCAGCTCCTGCACCAGCCCCAGCACCAGCTTGCGGCTGCAACTAATTTCAGCTTCATGGCCTAACGCCATTCCACATCGATTCATTGAATCCACTACGAGCGGTCTTCGAAAGCAGGCCGCTTTTTTTCTGCCTAGAGTCAGTCCCTTCCTTGAGATGAATCATGCGATTTAGCCT
>Ga0315908_10004023_pt1 | contig 10623 bp, 11 predicted proteins | sample LakEriMetagenome_12_FD_203520 | JGI IMG/M metagenome (GOLD analysis project Ga0315908, IMG submission 203520) | Freshwater fungal communities from buoy surface, Lake Erie, Ohio, United States - Buoy 4 MA124 | ecosystem: Environmental > Aquatic > Freshwater > Lake > Lake biofilm | place: USA...
CTGTTCACCTTGGTTTCGTTGAAGTGGGCGCAGACCATGTGACAATTCTCAGCGACGCTGCTGAACTTGAAGAAGACATCGACGTTGCCGAAGTGCGTGCAGCGAAGATTCGTCTTGAAGAGCAGTTGCGCAACGAGCATTCAGCAGAAGTGGAAGCTGAATTGCGTCGCACACATGCACGCATCGCAGCTACTGGTGGAATTGAAACCGGTCACTAAGAACTACTCGTCACTGAGTACATAGAAAAGGCGCCCTGCAAAGGGCGCCTTTTCTATTGACTTATTTGAGTCGAAATTAGTTGTAGTCGATTTCGCTGAACTGAGAAATCTTGTCGAGGCGATGCTGTGCATCAATGAGACGAACCGTGCCGCTACGCCTTCAAAAGTTGAGTCAGCAAGTACCTTCAACAAGTGCAAGAGTTGTCTCTCGGTGGGATCTAAAACCGTCTCTAAGATTTTTGATCTCAGGATTAAGAAATTGAGAGATGAAGGTAGTTGGATCGTCTGTTATCTCCTTCATTCGAAGTATCGGTTCTGAAAGTTGGCTGTTTGGGGCCAGTTCGGCTTCTAGAGAATCTAATTTAATGTCGAGATTGAGAAATTTGTCTTGAATCTCAGCAAGTTCACGGATTAGCGATACCTGATCTTGGACACCATTAACGTTCTCGTTCCATACGTCGATAATCCAATTAGTTGTAAAAAGATAATCATTCCAGATGTCGATCATTGTTGAACAACTTTCACCATATAGATCTGTTGTGGTTGTAGAGGACGTTGATTCTGGAATAGAGCAAGCACTCAAAGAAAGGAGGGCAAACAAAGCAATTCTTTTGACACTAATCATTAGGCACCATTTCTTCAGGAAGCAGAAAAATCATTCTGTTAATTCCCAGCGAAGATTAGTCAGTTGTAGTCGATTTCGCTGAACTGAGAAATCTTGTCGAGGCGATGCTGTGCATCAATGAGACGAACAGTGCCGCTACGTGAACGCATCACGAGGCTCTGTGTGTGTACAACACCAGGTGTAAAGCGCACGCCGTTCAACAACTCTCCGTCGGTCACGCCGGTTGCTGCGAAGAAGCAGTTGTCGCCTTGCACCAAATCATTGGTGGTGAGGATGCGATCAATGTTGTATCCAGCATCGATCGCTTGCTTGCGCTCGTCTTCGGTACGTGGCCACAAGCGGCCTTGGATTTCTCCACCCATGCACTTCAGCGCTGCTGCTGCGACAACACCTTCTGGGGTGCCACCGATGCCGAACATGATGTCAACGCCGGCCTTTGGCCAGCATGTGGCGATGGCAGCAAGGATGTCACCGTCGGAGATGAGCTTGATGCGTGCGCCTGAATCGCGCACCTCTTGAATGAGGTCATCGTGGCGTGGACGGTCGAGGATCATCACGGTGAGGTCACGAACACTTTCGCCCTTGGCCTTGGCAACCCATTTGAGGTTTTGGGTGGGCGATGCTGTGATGTCAATTGAGCCGACGCAATCAGGGCCAACGGCAATCTTCTCCATGTAGAAACAAGGGCCTGGGTCGAACATGCTCCCGCGCTCCGAGACGGCGATGACGGCGATGGCGTTTCCACGACCTGAAGCGGTGAGTGAAGTGCCGTCAATGGGGTCAACGGCGACGTCGGTGAGCGGGTCTGAGCCGTCGCCAACAATCTCTCCGTTGAAGAGCATCGGTGCATCGTCTTTTTCGCCTTCACCGATGACCACAATGCCCGACATTGGGACAGTGGTGAGGACCGCGCGCATGGCATCGACAGCGGCGCCATCGGCACCGATCTTGTCTCCACGGCCGACCCAGCGAGATGCAGCCATGGCTGCGGCCTCTGTGGTGCGGACTAGTTCAAGTGCGAGGTTGCGGTCGGGGCGCTGTGTCGTCATGTCTCCAACCTAGTGCCGTGGCTAGCGTGACTCCGTGCCCCACATCCCCCTTTCCCTCTGTCTGTCTGGTCGAGACGTTACGGATGTCCGTGTGCGCCCTGGTGGGCAATGGGTTTCGGGTGTCTTGTCTGAGCCGGGCCTTGAAGGGGCCATCAACCGCCTCCAGATGTGGAATGTGAACACCCCCGACCGTGCCGTGGACCTTCTGTTGGAACCTGCGCCAGTGAATGGTCGGGGACTCTCCGGAGGCGTACATGTGTGGGATCACGACGGAAACCGAGTCTTCGTTGTGACCAAGTCGGAGGGTGTTGTGGAAGTCACACTCGAAGACGACGCTCCCGTGCGAGTGAAACGCCTTCCGTTTGATGCGTCACGCTCATGGTCGACTCCTGCATTCGACTACATGAATCGTTCTCTGTTTGTCATCGCTGACTGGTGCGAGTTGTGGGGATGCAAAGTCGGTTCGGGTGACCCATGGCTGGTGCATTCATCGGAAGGTTTTGCGATGGATGCTGCTGCGGGTGCTGATGGGATGTGTTTGGAATGGAACCGACCGCACATGCCGTGGACAGAGAGCACGATTTATCCCGAGCCGTCAACGCCAAATGTGTCGGTGCAACAGCCGCGCTTTAGTCCTGACGGAACAAGTTTTGGGTACATCGATGATGCACGTGGAATGGCCAATGTTCGCGTGCTTGCTGATTGTGTTGTTGATCACGATGTCGTCATTGACGACGATTGCGAACATGGTGGTCCGACGTGGGGACCAGGTCAGCGCACATGGTGCTTCAACTCTGACGGCACTCGTGTTGCATACACCCGCAACGAGAACGGCTTCGGTTCGCTGTGGATCTATGACCGTGTGACAACCGAACGTACTTTTGTTGGTCGCGGCATTCATGGATGTTTGTCCTGGGAAGCCGACACGTTGACTGCGTTACGCAGTGGAGCACGTACTCCGCAGCAAGTAGTTGTGTACGACACCGCAGATGTCTCAAACATTCAACGAACGATTGTGGTTCGTCCTGCTGATGAGTTGTGGTTCACACCAGAGATTGACGCAGAACTCTTTGAACCATCTGTTCACGATGTTGACAACAATGGCATCACCGTTCCGTATCGCTTATATCGATCCGTTCACCCACCTTTCGGTCTCATTGTCTGGGTGCATGGTGGCCCCACTGATCAATGGCAAGTGACGTTCCGTCCACGTTTGACCTATTGGCTGTCGCGTGGTTGGTCGGTTGTAGTCGTTGATCATCGCGGGACCACTGGGCATGGTCGTGATTTCACTGCAGCGTTGGAGGGGCAATGGGGCAGTGCGGATTCATCTGACACCCATGCAGTTCTGCAACACGTGCAACGTGTGTTTGGGTATCGCCCCGAGCGCACTGTGTTGATGGGTGGCAGTGCCGGTGGACTCACCGTGTTGAACACCATTGCAATCGACCCAAGTCTGTGTGCGGGAGCAGTGATCAGTTATCCCGTTGTTGACCTAGGGGAGCTAATGCGTGGTGATGACCCCTTCGAGACGCATTACATGCCGCAACTCATTGGAGCATTGTCATCTGAGGATCCGCTGCTTCATTCACGGTCGCCGCTGAAATGGGCTCATCGCATTGCGCAAGTTCCCGTACTCATTTTTCATGGCGACCAAGACCACTCGGTGCCCCTGATTCACTCGGAACGCTTGCGAAATGTTGTGCGTGCTGCCGGTGGCTCCATTCGTCTTGAAGTAATGCCTGGTGAGGGGCATGGCTTTCGTGACCCTCTCAATGTGATCCGCGAATACTCCTTCACCGAAGAGTTCCTGACCTCTTTGTTGTAAGGATGTGGCGCATGGCGTCGGCACTCATGGGATGCACTAGATAGCGTCACAGTCATGTTGCTGGCCGAGCTAGAGATTTTTCACTCGCGCCCGATTGCCCCCACGCGTCGATTGTCCTTGGGTCATATGTATCTGCCGGTGGACCCAGCTCCGGGCTTTGGTGGTTTGCTCCTTGGTGCAGTGCTCTCTGTTCATATCCGCGAAGTGGACGAGGATTTTCATGTTGATATTCAACGACTCTTGACCGAGGTTGAACGCGGAGGCCGAGTAGTGCAACCGCGCCTTCGTCATCGCTTTCAAGTTGATCGACATGGTCTGACGCATAGTTCTCATCGACTGCTTGGCACGGGCGATTCTGTTGAGTTTGAGATGAACAACAGCGGCACTGCGTTGCAGCAAGTACTGGGTTCCATCTACGCATTAGAACGACTTGATGAGACAACGCGCAGACTATTGATTCCCGTGATGCGCAAGTCGCTGACGTGGCGTGGACCGATTGGGCCATCATTCATTACATACCTTGCTGGTTCACGAACATCGTCAGTCTCCGCATTGGCCGACCCTCGTGCCTGGGCACTTGATGTATTGGGATTCCCTGGTGGAACAGTCAAGCCATCAAAGCGTGAAGTGATGAGTCGCTTTCGTGCCTCAATGCGAGACGCACACCCTGATCATGGTGGGGATGAAAAACGTGCGAGCAAAGTGATGATGGATATTTCGGAGGCGCGACGAATTCTTTTGGACTCGCTGTGAGCGCAGTCACGGGTGTCGTCCTTTTCCCTGGCTCCGGTTCATCGTCAACTCATTCGTCACTCATTGCAATGGAGCAGGCTCTCGCTCCGATTCCCGTCGCACGAATCGATTTTCCTTATCGCAAGGCAGGAAAGTCTTTCCCCGATAGAGCACCAGTGCTTGTGCAGTGTGTGAAAGAAGAAGTGCGAGCGTTTGCAGAGTCTTTGGGCGTTGCCACAAGCAACATCGTGATTGGAGGCCGTTCGATGGGCGGCCGAATGTGTTCAATGGCGATCGCCGATGAAGATGATCCGTTAGTTGTTGCAGGACTGGTTCTTGTTTCGTATCCATTGCATCCGCCGAAGAAACCAGAGACATTGCGAATCGAGCATCTCCCGCGACTCACAACCCGCACACTGTGCATCAGTGGAACGCGCGATGACTTTGGAACTCCCGACGAGTTGACGGAAGCATTCACTGTTGTGCCAGGTGATGTGCAGTGGCATTGGGTTGAAAACGGCCGACACGAACTTGCACGCAAGGATGATCTCGTTGCAGGGGTTGCCGCTGATTGGATTAAGGCGCTGTAGTTGAATCGACATCGTCTGGAACGATGTCTTCTAATTCCATGTGCGCAGTCTCTGGATACCGAAACCACACAATGATCGATGCGATGACAGGACCGAGTGCCAGCCACATCATGACGGTGCCGTACGCAATGCCGGTGTCAAGCACATACCCGCCACCAATGAGCCCAATGCTTCCGCCGATGAGTGCCGACGTCATGATGATTCCGCCAGCAATGCTGCGGACATGGGTGGGGAAGAGCTCGCCGCGATATACCGCCATTGCCGGGTAGGAAAGCCCGAATGCGAGCCCGCCTGCAATGGCGACGAGCCACATGGTGGTGCCACTGACGACAAACGACAGAGCCATGAGAATTGCACCGAGTGGAACCATGGTGGCCCCCAAGATGCGTCGTCCGCGTTCATCGGCAATACGTCCTCCCACGAGCAGTCCGAGACCGGCTGGCAACGATGTGGCGATGGTGAAGAGTGCGACTAGTGCGGCGGAATAATCACGTGTGTCTTTGAGATATCGATTCTGAAAAATAGATGCAGTGGCGACGTACACGTTGGTGAGAAAGACAACTGTACAGATGCGGCCAAGATTGCGACGCAATGCAGGAAGTTTTCGGAGATGTCGTGTTGAGAAAATTGCATATTGCTTTTCAAATCGCTGTGACTCAGGAAGCCACTTTGTCAGTGCAATGGCAACGCCAAGCCACACGAGAGTGATGAGGTACACGAGTCGCCAGGAACGTTCTCCGAGATCGGCAAGTGGGAGAGCCCCCACTGCGGTGCCCGCGCCGAATCCGCTGAACATTGCGAGCATGCCGGTGGCGAATGCACGTGAGTTCTTAGGCATCTCTTCAATGGCAATCACAGCAATCAGAATGTCGAGAGTGAGGCCTAAGGGTCGCCCAATGGTTTGGGTGGCGACAAGTGCGGGGAACGATGGCGCAAGTGCACCTAACGCGCACACGATGGGAGCAACCCAGGCAACGATGAGCATCATGGGGCGTCGACCACGTCTGTCGGCCAGAACAACGAGAGGAAGACAGATCAGGATGCCCCAACGCACCACGGCCGCGCCGATGCCTTGGCCAGACGTCGCCACGCCGAACTCATCGGCGGCATAGGCCACGGTCTGTGTAAACAGGGTGTTGGTGAAGGCAGCCGACATCGACGCCATGGCCATCAAAAGCACGATGCGGCGCTGGCGGATGGTCAGAGTGTCTGATGGCAAAGCCCATGTGGGCAGGCGCATGTGGGGTGTCCTCCCTTTCATGGGTATGGCGGGAGCATACTGATAGCCATGTCAGAAGGGCCAAACACAGTCGGTGACATCATCGTCGCCTCTCAGAGTGGGCCCTTGGCTGGTGAAGTGATTGTCCCCGGAGCCAAGAATTCGGTCCTCAAACTGATGGCTGCCACGTTGTTGGCAGATGGTCGCTACCTCTTGACGAATGCCCCAGTCATCGTCGACGTCGACATCATGGCTGACCTTCTCACGGCAGTGGGATTGCGCATTACGTTCCACCCTGCGCCTGCTGGCGAGGTGGGCCAACACATCGAGATTGTCAATAGTGGAGCTATCACTCCGGTCGCTCCGTTCGAGTTGGCCGACCGCATTCGTGCCTCGGTCAACTTGGTCGGTCCACTGTTAGGCCGATGCGGCGAGATTGATATCGCGTTACCTGGTGGTGACGACTTTGGTGGCCGTCCGATTGACATGCACTTGCGTGGGCTTGAAGCGATGGGCGCAACGTTCGATGTCACGTCCGACGGCATCATCGGACGTGCGTCTCGTTTGCAAGGTGCCGACATTGATTTTGATTTTCCGAGTGTTGGTGCGACAGAGAACATTCTGATGGCTGCTGTCGTTGCAAGTGGTGTCACAACAATTCGCAATGCAGCACGTGAGCCAGAGATTGTCGACTTGTGCAACATGCTGCGAAAAATGGGTTGCCGCATTGAAGGAATTGGAACCTCAACACTGGTCGTCACGGGTGTTGAACATGCAACATTGCAAGCGGTCACGCATGAAGTAGTGACTGACCGCGTGCAGGCTGCCACCTACATTGCAGCGGTTGCGATGTGCGGCGGAACAGTGCATGTTGGTCGTGCAGTCGCTGAACACATGGGCATGATGTTGTCCCGATTCACGGACATGGGTATTGCCTTTGACATCTCGTCTGATGGCATCACCGCCACGGCCCCCACTCGACTCACTGCGATCAACGTGGCAACTCTGCCGTATCCCGGCGTTGCGACTGACTACAAGCCTTTGATCGTTGCAATGTTGTCGGTGGCACAGGGAGTCGGCATTGTGACCGAGAACTTGTACCCGGGTCGCTTCCGATATGTCGAAGAACTCAGCAAGTTGGGTGCCGACATCACCATTGACGGGCATCACGCATCAGTGCGAGGTGTTGATCACTTGATTGGTGCAACTGTTGTGGCTCCCGATATTCGTGCCGGCGCAGCTCTCGTTGTCGCGGGGCTTGCTGCATCGGGAAGCACTGAGATTGGCGATGTTTTCCACATTGACCGTGGGTATGACGACATTGTGGGCCGATTGGCTTCAATCGGAGCGTCAATTACTCGGCGACATCCGACGGAATAGCTTCCGACTCCGTGTCATCGGGCGGAGGCAATTTCCGGGCCCGAGTGGTGGCAAGGCGCAGCAGGCCAACAATGAGCCCAATAGGGACCGCTGCATAGAGGAACTCGTCCCATCCACCTTGATGCGCCAACATGTTCCTGAGGTTAGGCGAGCAGGGCTCCCAGGTGGGTATCGTCTTAGAGGTATTGGAGGACGACATGACAATGCGTCAGCAAGTCGAAGAGACAATTGAAGTCATCAGGCCCGCATTGCAGGCCGACGGTGGCGACATCATTCTTCGGGAAGTAGATGAATCCTCGGGCGTTATCTCGGTGACTCTCACTGGAGCATGCACGACCTGTCCTGCGTCTGACCAAACTCTGAAGGCCGGAATTGAGCGAATCATGAGAGATCGCATCGATGGCGTGACCGAGGTTATTCAGGTCGCCTAAATGAGCCGCCGCAATCTCAGCCCTACTGAACTCTTTGATGCTGCATGCGCAGGGGACCGTGCTGCGTTGGCGCGAGTGTTGTCTCTTCTTGAGCGCGGCGATGTTGTTGCTCGTGAAGTTGGCCGCATGGCCTATAAGCGCGGTGGTAACGGATACACCGTCGGAATTACCGGAGCACCTGGTGCGGGAAAAAGCACACTGACAAGTGCCGTCATCAAACACTTACGTTCGATGCAGCTAGAGATTGCTGTCCTCGCGATTGACCCGTCATCACCATTTACTGGTGGAGCCATTTTGGGTGACCGTGTGCGCATGCAAGACCATGCGACCGACCCTGGCGTCTTTATTCGCTCGATGGCAACTCGTGGTCACTTAGGCGGTCTGTCACTGTCCACGCCAGAAGCGATTCGCATGCTTGATGCGGTGGGTCGTCAGTGGATTCTCGTTGAGACCGTTGGTGTCGGACAGGTGGAAGTGGAAATCGCCGGCAAGGCCGACACCACTGTTGTTGTGTTGAACCCAGGTTGGGGTGACTCGGTGCAGGCAAACAAAGCCGGCCTCATGGAAATTGCTGACATCTTTGTGATCAACAAAGCAGACCGTAAAGGCGTGGAAGAAACACGTCGCGACATCGAACAGATGTTGGAGCTCAGCGACCTCGCACATGATGCATGGCGACCACCCATCATTGCCACTGTCGGCAATACGGGTGAAGGTGTCACGCAGTTGTGGGATGCCGTTGTCGAACACCGCTCCATCATTGAGACAAGTGGCGAGTTGCAGAAGCGTCGTGACTTCCGATTGCGTGAAGAACTTCGCGAGATTGTTGCACGCCGTTTGGAACTTCGTGCGCGAGAGATCTGTACAGGAGATCAGTGGGAAACCCTGCAAACCGGAGTTCTTGATCGTTCACTCGACCCATGGTCGGCAGCTGATGAAATGTTGAAAGGTGTGGGTGCATAGAGATGTCAAACCAAGAACTTGTTTTGCTCGAGCGTTTAGACAATGGCACGGCCGTTGTCACGTTGAACTCGCCGAAGGTCAACGCGTTGTCGACTCAGTTGTTGGGCCGCTTGCTGGAAGTTGCACGGGAGCTCACAGCAACGCCTGCCGGAGCAGTTGTCGTTACTGGTGGTGACCGTTTGTTTGCAGCCGGTGCAGATATTTCGCAGTTCGGTGGCGCTGATGACGCCCGAAACATCGGTGCAGCATTTCATGCCGCGTTGAATGCTGTTGCTGATATTCCAGCCATCGTGATTGCTGCAATTAGTGGCTACGCATTGGGTGGTGGATGTGAACTCGCACTTGCATGCGACTATCGCATTGCGTCAACAAAGGCAGTGTTTGGCCAGCCCGAGATTCTCCTTGGCATCATCCCTGGCGGTGGCGGAACTCAGCGTCTTCCTCGCGTTGTCGGCATGAGCCGTGCCAAGGAACTGATGGTGACAGGCCGTCAAGTGAAAGCCGACGAAGCATTACGTATTGGCCTTGCAGATGAAGTGGTGGAGCCCGAAGCGCTCATGGCCCGAGCATTGGAACTGGCGGGAACAATTTCTTCTGGTGCAACCGTTGCGGCACGCATCATCAAGCGTGTCGTCAATGAAGGCATTGAGACCGACATCGCTACGGGGCTTGCCGGTGAGATTGCAGCATTTGAGGAAGTATTCCGCACGGAAGACAGCCAAATTGGTGTGAAGAGTTTCCTTGAGAATGGCCCGGGCAAAGCAACCTTTACAGGTCGCTAGCCCATGCATCATTTCCGCGCACCACACGCGCGTCGATTCATTTCTGCATCGTTGATGATTGGTGTTGCATTCATCATCTTCGGTTTATCTTTTGGCGTTCTTGCTGTTTCCGCAGGAGCCAGTGTGTTGCAAGCATGTGCAATGTCATTGCTGATTTTTACCGGTGCATCGCAAATGTCGGCGGTGAGTGTGATTGCAACTGGCGGCAGTGCCGCTAGTGCATTTGGTGGTGCAGTGTTGTTGTCGGGGCGTAATGCTGTCTACGGCTTAGCGATGGCTCCGGTATTGCGTGGCGGTTCCTTGCCATCGCGGTTACTGGGCGCGCAGTGGGTCATCGACGAAACAACTGCAGTGGTATCGGCAGAAACTGATGCGGCAACTCGTCGTACGGCTTTCTGGATTTCCGGAGCAATCTTGTATGCGAGTTGGAACCTGGGCACATTCTTGGGCGCATTGCTGGGGTCCAGTATCAACCCCAGTGATTTCGGACTCGATGTTGCGTTTCCGGTGATGTTTACCGCGATGGTCGCATCGCACTTGCGCACCAAGGCTGGCCGTTACGCCGCGTTGTTTGGTGCAGTTGCTGCAGTCGCACTTGCACCGTTCATGCCTGTTGGATTGCCGATTCTTGTGGCCGCATTTGGCATGTTGTTCGGACTCGCTCCGCAAGAATCTGATAAGGCAGCCGCATGACGTGGACACTCATCCTGAGCCTTGCAGCATCGGCATATTTCTTGAAGTTGCTTGGTGCTGTCATCATCGGCCATTGGGTGATGCCACCGGCGTTAGAGCGGTGTCTCATGCTG
>Ga0315908_10004026_pt1 | contig 10621 bp, 11 predicted proteins | sample LakEriMetagenome_12_FD_203520 | JGI IMG/M metagenome (GOLD analysis project Ga0315908, IMG submission 203520) | Freshwater fungal communities from buoy surface, Lake Erie, Ohio, United States - Buoy 4 MA124 | ecosystem: Environmental > Aquatic > Freshwater > Lake > Lake biofilm | place: USA...
TGAAGGAATCCCAGATCCCCCAGTACTGCGATGGTTTCCTTGCGCTGAGATGCAATACCCAGCGCTGTAGAGATATTGCCATCGATGCCCGCAAGTCCGCGGTTGGCAAAGGTTTCAACGCCATCCCGAGCGACTGCAAATCCTTCTAGATCGCGGATTGGTCGTGATGATGAAATAAAGAGTGAAGTTCCTGCAGGAATGTTGGCAGCAATTTCGCGAGCGATAAGTGCTTCAGACCAGGTTGATATATCTGAAACCATTTTTACCGCACGTGCTGAGTACTTACTCCACTTTTCAGCATACTCGGCATCAGGAGTTTGTACTTGAACAACTGGTAGCTGAATAAATTTCTGAGAAGCCATTCGGTCGGTATCGACAGTTGCCATACGTGGATCGATGACTATCTCTTTCCGTGCCATTTTGATAAATGCATTGACAGAACGTGAAAGCGTGGTGCGACCTATAACAACAACTGTATCTGGAGCTAAATCTTTTGCGATTGCGCTGTTGGTTAAGAAAATACTGGCGTGTGAAATTGCATTTGGAAAGGTAAGTGGATCTTCCGAGATGATTGGCCAACCAAGTTCATTGGCAAACTTCTTTACCGATTCAGCGCTTAACCCACCGCGATCGTGGCCAATAACTAAAACTCCACGAGTTGATTTTGTATAGAAAGTTCCGGGGCTCTTGCGATCAAATACTTTAGGTGGAGTAAGCGTTAAGTTTTCTAACCAAGATTCATCCGCGTCGCCGATTAGCGGTTCTTCAAATTGAATATTTAGATGAACTGGCCCAGATTGAAGTGAGTTAAAGGGAAGTTCCATTGGACATGCAGAACCTGAAATATCTGCAAAGTAACGAACGGCTTTACCAAATATGCGCGCTTGTTCGGTTGTTTGGTTAGCACCGGTACGACGAAGTGCAGCGGGGCGATCTGCGGTCAGAACTAATAAAGGTTGGTTTGTATGTGATGCTTCAAGAACAGCTGGGTGGTAATTTGCAACAGCAGTACCACTGGTGCAGACGATCGGAACAGGTAACCCAGATGCTTTTGCGATACCTAAAGCAAAGAAAGCGGCAGTTCTTTCATCTATACGAACGTGCAGCGAAATAAGGCCTTTTTTGCTGGCTTGATAGAAGGCGATAGATAAAGGTGCGTTGCGAGATCCCGGAGAGATGACTACATCTTTAACGCCGGCTTCGATAATTTGGCGAACTATGACGCGGGCCAGTGATGTTGCTTCACTAATCACAGTAACGTCCCGACTCTCATAATGCGATTCTTCCACCATTCGTATCGTTCTGGTGACACATCAAAGCCATCTAACTGTGGAGATATCTGACCTAAAGTGATCTTTCCATCGATAATTTTATGTTCTGCAACATCGCTGGCTAATAGTGATCCGGTTGCTAGCCCGCAATCAAAGGTTAGGTCTTTAACACTTGCTGCAAGTTCTAGCCCATATTCGATTCCAATAGCGCTCTCTAGCGCACTTGAGACAACAACTGGTAAGCCGTGATGTGCTGCGATATCAAGTGATCGTTGGATTCCGCCTAATGGTTGAACTTTGAGCATCAAGATATCTGCAGCACCCGTGAGATCAACGGCAAATGGATCAGGTGATTTGCGGATTAATTCATCTGCAGCAATACGAAGTGGAATGTTTATCTTGCGCTTTAGTTCGCGCAGCTCTTCAACTGTGGCACAAGGTTGTTCAACATATTCAAGGGGACCGATCTCCTCGTAATATGCATATAAATGAGTGAGCGCTTCATCAACCGACCAGAGTCCGTTTACATCAACTCGGATGGAAGCTTTTGGTGCATTGGAAAAGACTCGAGTAACTCGCACGACATCTTCGGTGAGATTGCGCCCCACTTTTACTTTAAAAGTTTTTGCACCTTCATAAGTGCGCATAAGAGATTCAATCTCTTTTTTATCGTTGAGCTCTGGAATCGTGCCGTTGACTGCAATGGCATCTCGATATCGCGCAGGGCGAGTAACTGTGGCTGCTTCTATAGCGCTGGCTAGCCAGGGCCGACATTCGTTATCGTCGTATTCCAGAAATGGCGAAAACTCTCCCCAGCCTTGCGGCCCTTGCATAAGTGCAACTTCGCGAAAAGTTACGCCCCGAAAATTGGTGCGCGTAGGAAGAGTGATTACACGAAGTGTTGCAAGGAGGTCATCAAGCATAAGAATTAGGGGCGCTTTGGAAATTTACCAAAGTCAGGTGCGCGCTTTTCTTTATAAGCATCGCGACCTTCTTGGCCTTCTTCGCTTAAATAAAATAGAAGTGTGGCATCTCCTGCAAGTTGTTGAATTCCGGCCAAGCCATCATCGGCGGCGTTCATTGCAGATTTAAGTAAGCGAAGTGCAAGTGGAGAATTGCGTAGCATTTCGCGGCACCAAGAAACTGTTTCTGCTTCTAACTCTTTAAGTGGAACAACGGTGTTAACAAGTCCCATGGCGAGCGCTTCTTGTGCATCATATTGACGCGTCATAAACCAGATCTCACGCGCTTTCTTCTGTCCAACACTTGCCGCAAGTAAACCTGAACCGTATCCGCCATCAAATGAACCAACCATTGGACCGGTCTGGCCAAACTTCGCGTTATCGGCAGCAATTGTTAAATCACAGACAACGTGCAGAACATGTCCGCCGCCAATAGCCCAACCAGCAACCATTGCAACAACAGGCTTTGGTGTGCGGCGAATTTGAATTTGTAGATCTAAAACATTTAAACGGCCGATACCTTTTTGTGCAAGCGGATCTTCACCAAGATATCCATCATCACCGCGAACACTGATATCTCCACCAGAACAAAAAGCTTCATCGCCGGTTCCGGTAAAGATGATTACGCCAACTTCTGAGTTATCGCGCGCTAATGAAAATGCTTCTTGTAATTCAATAATTGTTTGTGGTCGGAATGCATTGCGAACATCTGGTCGATTGATTGCAATCTTGGCGATGCCTTCGCCAACTTGGTAGGTGATATCTATAAATTTTTCGCCACCCGCACCTGTTGCCCAGGCAGGGATGCTGCGGTTACCAAATTCACGCTTGATCGGCTTGCTCACGATTCCTCCATCTACGACTACGAGCGATAGCCTACGCGTGCAATGGAGCAGACGTCACAACGAGAGATTCGTGCGATAGATCCCACGTGGACCATCGCCGATATAACTGCGCGCCTTGCCGAAGCCTTGGCCGGTGAGGGCCCGGCAATCTCATTGGGGCCAATTTCTTCCAAGACTGTCCCATCCGAGATTTCAGTTGTCGTATCTACCAGTGGATCAACAGGGAATGCGAAAGAGGTTGGGCTTTCTGCTGCAGCAATCTTGGCTAGCGCCAGAGCTACAAACAAATTTTTTGGAGCAAGTACAGGTCAAACCTGGTCGCTGTTATTGCCGCTAACTCACATCGCAGGAATTAACGTACTCGTGCGCGCTCTTGAACTCGGCACAGTTCCCATCGATGCACGTGGAATAACCGGCAAGTATCCAGATGCTGATTACACAGCAATAGTTCCGACCCAACTTTTCCGCGCTTTAAATGGTGACGCCGATTTACTTGCGCATTTACTTGTCTCAAAATCGGTTTTGGTAGGCGGCGCAGCGCTAGAGAAAAAGTTAGGCGATCAAGCGCGCACTGCCGGAATCAACATTGTTGAAAGTTATGGAATGACTGAAACCTGTGGCGGCTGCGTCTATGACGGTCTGCCAATTGGGGATACCTCAGTTGAGATAAATAAAGATGGACTGATAAAGATTTCAACAGCTTCGCTGGCGAGAACATATTTAAATGATCCATCCGGGTGGAGTTCCAAATTAGAAGATGGGTACTTCCTTACCTCTGATCTTGGAGAAATCAGAGGCGGCAAGTTAACGGTGATTGGCCGAGCCGATGATGTAATCGTCACAGGTGGAGAAAATATCTCTTTACATAAAGTTGAAGAAGTAATCCGAAACGCATTTGCAGGTATCGAATGTGCCGCCTTTGCTGTTGCAGATCAACAGTGGGGACAAGCTCTGCATTTGGCAATTGCTGGGTCTGTAAAGCCAGAAGTTTCGGAGATCAATAAATCTCTTTCATCTCAAATCTCGGCAGCTGCCAAGATAAAAGGTGCAATCTATTTAGATCAATTACCAAAGACTGCTTTAGATAAAGTAAGCCGTCAGGAATTGGCTAGCCTTGTACTTAAGGAAGGTAAGGCAAATCTATGAATAAATGGATTATTGGCGCCCGCCCGCGCACTTTGCCTGCCGCGATTGCACCTGTATTAGTTGCTACCGCATATGCCGGAAGTAACTGGGAACCTATCCGCGCTCTTTCTGCGCTGCTAGTAAGTCTGTCGCTACAAATTGGCGTGAACTATGCCAATGATTATTCAGATGGAATTCGTGGAACAGATGATTCACGCATTGGTCCAGTGCGACTTACCGCTTCCGGCTTAGCCTCACCTAAATCAGTTCGAGCTGCTGCGCTAATTTCATTTCTATTTGCCGCACTCATTGGCTTAACTCTTGCCGCTGCTACTTCTTGGTGGGTCATTTTAATTGGTGCACTTGCGATCAATGCTGCTTGGGGTTACACCGGTGGCGCTAAACCATATGGCTATGTAGGCCTTGGAGAAATCTCTGTCTTTATATTCTTTGGAATTGTTGCAACCGTTGGTAGTTACTACGTGCAGACAGAAGAGTTAAATCTGGAGATCTTTATAGTTGCCATCCCAATGGGCTCACTCGCTTGCGCAATTTTGGCGATAAATAATCTGCGCGATCGTGCGCAAGATCAAATCGTTGGCAAGAAAACCTTGGCGGTTCGCTTAGGTGATAGCAGAGCCCGTAAGTTATACATCGCGCTCTTGATTTCTGCCCACCTATTCGCACTGCTAACTTTTAAGCCAGCGGTTCTCTTAACGCTACTTGCGACTCCGCTGACCTGGAAGTTAGCCCGTGGCGTCTCCAGCGGAGTTTCGGGCGCTGAGTTGATCCCGTATTTGGCCAAGACCGGCAAGTTGCAACTGGTCTTTGCCATCCTTTTTGCACTCGGCTTAATTTTCTAACTTTCGCTAGACTACGACCATGCTTAGATTGCTAGCCTTCATATCTCTAGCCTCTCTTGTTTTAACGCTATACACATTTATCGAATGCGCAAGGCGCGATGATTCTCAAATAAAGAAGCTTCCTAAATGGGGTTGGTTGTTACTTATCGTTTTGCTTTCACCGTTCGGTGGAATTGCCTATTTGATAATTGGACGTGTTCGTGGCGAAAGAGGCCCGCGCCCACCTAAACGACGTATTTTGCCGCCAGATGATGATCCAGATTTTCTGCGTAAACTTTAATTAAAAATTAAAGGCCGCTATATGTGTGCTTGCCGGTACCCCAGACATTTACATACACGTAGTTAAATAAGAATGTAGATCCCGCAAATAAGCAGAGCCACGCTGCACGCTTGCCGCGCCAACCAACTGTAACTCGCGCGTGTAAGTAAGCAGCATAGGCAACCCAAGTAATAAATGCCCAAGTCTCTTTTGGATCCCAACCCCAATATCTACCCCATGCTGCTTCGGCCCAAATTGCACCGGCGATAACTGCAAAAGTCCAAAGTGGAAATACAAAGGCGACTAAGCGATAGGAAAGTTGATCAAGTGTTTCCAAATCTGGCAAACGTTTAGCCCAAGGCTTGCGTTCACCTTTTGACTCCATCGCGTCTAAATAAAGGTATGCACCAGCGATAACATTGGAAAGCAAGAAAACTCCGCCAGAGATAATTGCGGCGATTACGTGAATGACTAACCACGGTGAATTAAGCGCTGGAACAAGTGGTGCGCTATCGCGATAAAGCAAAGTAACTGCGGTTCCGAGTGTTAGAAGAACTGATATCGAGATAAATAATCCCAGCCAGCGCAGATCGTGTTTACGAAGAGCTAATAGGTAGGCTCCAGTTAAAGCGAGCGCTCCGGTAATTGAAAACTCATACATATTGCCCCAAGGGACGTGTTTATTTGAAATACCGCGAGCGATTACGCCACCGAGAAGAAGTAAAAATCCTAAGATCATCAACGCTGTTGCGATCCGCGCTGCGCGTTCGGTGCGTGTGTAATCCAAAGTCTTTGTTAATACAGTTCCAGATTCACTTACTTCTTTTTGGGGAGCTTTTACCGCCCACGCAGTTTCAAAGGTATGCGCCAAGAAAGATAAGGCGAAGATCCCCATTGCTGAGTAAACAAGGTAATTAGAGATATAGGCCCAAGTGGTCAACATCTATCTCTCCTTTTTCAAGTGCGTAACAAAACGTTCTATTTCCGCATCTAGCCCCGGTGCACCATTCTTAGCCAGACCAGCAACTTCTACAACTCCAGTTGATGTGATCCTTATCCATATACGGCGCCGTCTTCCAAAGAGTGAGGCAAGTAAGCCAAGAATCGCTGCGATTGCTCCGTATAGGGCGTAGCCCTTGCCGGGATCATCGACAATTTGCAGATTAATCCAAGGTACAAAAGTTTCAAATTTTATTGAACCTTCTGGGTATGAAAACGTTTCACCAGGTTTTAGTGAATCTAGCGCTATCCGCTTCATCTTAGAAGTATCAATGCGATAAACAGATTGTGGAATTCCCGAATCTAAACCGAGATCACCTTCCCAGATAGAAAATAGCAACTTTGGATCTAGCGCTTCTGGGAATATTGATCTTCCTCCCTCGCCACCTTCGCGCGCAAATGTTGGGTAGAAGCTGGCGACGAAACCGAGTTGCGGATTAGCATCGGGAACTTTTATAGATCCGATAGAGCGCAAGTTTCCATCTTGGGGCAGGAATGGAATAGGGCCTTGTAAAGCAACTTGGCCACTTGAATCGCGCACGGTAACTATTGGTGAGTAACCATTAGCCTGTAGGTAAACGCGAGTATTTCCAAAGGTGAGTGGACTATTTACCTTGATAGTTTTAATAGTAGAAGTGCTTTCACCTGGATCAGTAACTCGCACCGTCGCCGTGTAATCCAAAGGCGCATTCGTCACTGGATCAAATTTGGCTACGAAATCAACAACTTCAATAATAAAAGGCTGCAGTGAATCTTCATTGACTAACTTTCCAAATGAGAGGTTGTCATATGAAGTAGGAAGGCTAATAAAGCGCTCACCTTTATTAACTATCGCCTCACCGCGCATTCCAAATAACGAACCAACACTTACACCGACAAGAATTAAAATGAGTGAGAGATGAAAGAGCAGATTGCCAGTTTCGCGCAAATACCCTTTCTCAGCTGAAATTGCGCCGTCCTCATTACGTACTCGAAAACGCGATTTTTTAAACCAACTTTGCGCTTTAGCGAGTTCTGATCCATCACCCGCAAATTGTTGGAAGGATTCCATGCGCGATAAATTGCGAGGAGTCATCGGTGGCAGAGCGCGCATCGCTTGGAAATGTTCAAAGGTGCGCGGCAGAACGCAACCAATTAGCGAGATGAAGAGCAAGATATATATCGCGCTAAACCACGGTGATGAGTAGACGGTAAATCCAGACAAGCGTTCGATCCAGCGCGCTAATTCGGGGCTATCTAAATAATATTGGCGCACCGCCATTGGGTTCTGAGCTCTTTGCGGAATAAACGATCCGGGGATCGACGCCACACCCAGCATCATCAGAAGAATTAGCGCAGTGCGCATGCTGGTCAGTTGGCGCCATAAAAAGCGGGCGAGACCAGTTGCACCTAATTCGGGAAGTGTTGTTTCTGTACTCATTAAATCACCGGCGCAAAATCAGAGATTAGTGAGCGCATTGAAATCATTAAATCGGTCCATAATCCAAGCACTTGGGCGATACCAATAAGAATTAAGAGAATACCGCCAATTTTACTTATCAAATCTCCGCGCTTGGTTAAATACTTTCTCAAGCGTTCAGATTTATCTAAGTAAAGTCCTGATGCAATAAATGGCGCGCCTAACCCGATGCAATAACCGAATGAGAGGATTGCACCACGAGCTGCACTTGACTCTTGAAAAGCGAGCGTTTGAACCGTTGCTAACGCTGGACCAATGCAAGGTGTCCACCCGATACCGAAGAGAAAACCTAGAAGCGGCGCACCAATTAGCCCACCGTTTGTAGAAATCTTTGGTGAGAAAGTGCGCATCATGGGAAAGCTACCCATAAAGATAAAGCCCAGCACAATTGTTATAACTCCCAAAATACGTGTAATGGTCTCATCGTTAGTTGCAATACGAGATCCAATTCCACCAAAGAGTGCGCCGTAAGAAATAAAGAGAACGCTAAAGCCAAGAACAAAGAGAATTGAACCGAGAAAGACGCGTCCTTTTGCTTTGGAGTAACCAGCGGCAAAGGATAAATAACCAGGTACTAAAGGAAGTACGCAAGGAGAGAGAAAGGAGATAAGCCCCGCAAGTATCGCAATCGGAAAAGCGACCAGTAGAAAACCACTTAACAGTTGATCTACGAAGAAATCAATCATTCTTCTTCAAGCTCTCTAATCAATTTACTTAACGAGGTTAGTGTTACTTCGCCTGAAATTCTTGCAGCAACGTTGCCACTTTTATCTATTAATACCGTTGAGGGAATGGCGTTGGCGGGTAATGAACCCTTAAAACCAATTAAAAGTGAGTCATCTATAAAGGTTGGATAAGGGATAGCAAATCTGCGGGCAAAGGCTTCTGCAGTGGCCGGGTTATCGCGGGTTAAGATCCCCATAAATTGCACATCTGGATACTGCTTTGAAAGTTCTATCAAGGTTGGAATTTCAGCTCGGCAGGGAGAGCACCAAGATGCCCAGACATTTACAACTGCAACTTGACCAGGATTGAAAACAAAAGTTTTTCCGCTAAGTGCCATTCCGGATAAAGCTGGCGCTGCTTTTCGCTCTGCACTATCAATTCTAGTTATTGCGCCGCTACCTTCAATAAAACTCTCTTCCGGGGTTGAACTTCCACCACCGCAAGCCGTTAAAGAAGTCGCAGAAAAAAGCGCAAGTAAGATTATTGAAATGGACTTACGCATTTTATTCATTACTTCTTAGGAGGTAACAAATGTGCGGCTGGTTCGGAGTATGTAAGACCAGATACAACTCCAGCATCGTCGAAGTGAATGCTCGTAACAGAGGCCAAGGTGCACTCGCGTTTACGTGGATCGTGCAACATTGATCGCCCCTCAATTGCACTTCGGGTTATCCAAATTGGTAATTGATGTGAAACCACAATTGCATCTTTGCCATTTGCTGCCTTTTTGGCAGCAAATATCGCAGCGAGCATACGATTAATTTGTTCTTCATATGGCTCACCCCAAGAAGGTTTCCACGGGTTGTATAAATGGCGCCAAGAACCTGGGTGTTTCAGCACTCCGCTTCCAAGTTCAAAACTTTTGCCTTCAAAAATATTTGCAGCTTCAATTAAACGCTCATCAGTTGTAATCGCAATTCCGTGCGCTTTCGCAATTGGTGCGGCGGTCTCTTGTGCGCGTTGCAGTGGGGAGACATGTAGTGCACCCAAATCAATCGCCTTGGACCATTCGCCAATCACTTGTGCCATCTCTTGGCCGCGAGTGGATAAACGCCAGCCAGGCTGTCTTCCGTAGAGAATTTTCTCTGGATTCTCGACTTCGCCGTGGCGTACTACGTGGACCGTTGAACTCATAGCGCTAAGCATAAAGCGTCATATGGCGCGGCAATATCGCGCTTAATCGCTAGGGTAGTGACATGCCACTCACACCGCAGCGCGCGGCTTTCTTTGACGTCGATAACACCTTGGTGCGGGGCTCAACTATCTACTTCCTTGGCCGGGGGATGTACCAACGCGGTTTTTTTACAAAATCTGATATTTCACGATTTGTTTTAGCCAATCTGAGATTTCGCTTAACAGGAACTGAAAAGCAAGATGAGATAAATCGATTTCAAAAATCAGCGCAAGATTTTATCGGTGGACACAACGTCTCTGAAATACAGGCGGTCGCCCAGGAAATTTATGATGAATACGTGTCTCCCGCTCTGTGGGAAGGAACCATTGAAATTGCACAGCGACATTTAAATGATGGCGTTGAAGTTTGGTTGGTAACTGCCGCACCCGAAGATATGGCAACGCTAATTGCTGAACGGTTGGGATTTACTGGTGCACTTGGCAGTAAAGCTGCAATTGAAGATGGTCATTACACAGGTGCCATGAATGGACCTCTCTTACACGGCCGTGAGAAAGCAACTGCGATTACACAACTGGCCAATGAGAAGGGATTTGAACTGGCAAATTGTTTTGGATATTCAGATAGCCATAACGATTTGCCACTTCTCTTAACTGTTGGAAATCCATCTGCAATTAACCCGGATGCAAAATTACGGATCCGTGCTTTGCAAGAGCGTTGGCCAATTCACGACTTCCGCCGAATGAGATTTCTAAACCGCTTACTTGGGCCAATGGTCTCTCGTCTGGCTTGGCTCGGCACCCGACTTACCCCGCGCCGAAACAAGCGCTGAGTTAAAAAGCCAATTCGCGCAGCTACCTCACTTGCCAGTAATGTAGGCAAGTTATGGAAACGCGCTCCTTTGCAGATTACTTACGTACCTTGGATGACGCTGCCCTAATTTCGCTCTTTTCTCATCGGCCAGATCTAGTCACTCCAGT
>Ga0315908_10004027_pt1 | contig 10618 bp, 2 predicted proteins | sample LakEriMetagenome_12_FD_203520 | JGI IMG/M metagenome (GOLD analysis project Ga0315908, IMG submission 203520) | Freshwater fungal communities from buoy surface, Lake Erie, Ohio, United States - Buoy 4 MA124 | ecosystem: Environmental > Aquatic > Freshwater > Lake > Lake biofilm | place: USA...
AATAACGATAATAATGATGATATAATGTTTGTTTGTTAGTCAATAGTAATAATAGGGTACGAAAACAATATCGCAATATACAAGATAGATGGAGAGTTTTAAGACAGTTCTTTGATGGGAAAGCTAATAGGACATAATTCAATGGTGACAGCATTTGTGTGCATTGAGAATAGTCCAATGATAGTATCGTCAGATGACTGTGGAATTATAAAAGTATGGGATATTAGAGATTTAAAATGTATTTAAACTCTGGAACTAGGTTTCAAAACGATAATTACTAGACTATTAGATGTTTCAATTAAAGGAAAAGTATGTTTCGTAGGAAGCAGAATTAATTTCCTTAACTTTACTTCCGCTATTTTAGAAAACAATGAAAATCAATATCCCATATGTATAGAGTTCAACGTAAATAATAATGAATTAGTGTTTGCAAGCAGAAAAGAAGTAATGTTTATGGAGTTAAATACTGGAATAATCACTAAAATATACTCTTCAATTTTAAATAATTCAGATGATGAAATTACCATTTTCAAATGCATCAATTAATTTAAAAATATTATAATTGGTGATTAGAATGGCCATATCAATCTCTTCTCTTATGCCACTGGTGAACTCATCCTCAACTTACATTCTCATGAAAATGAAGTCAACTTCATCAAGATTGATTATCTTAATCGCATTTTTGTCAGTACAGCCATGGATGGCAAGTTGCTTCTTTAAAATTTTGAAGATAATCAAAGATAAATGTAGAACTCAGTTTTAAGGAAAGTCACTAACTTATTTAATAAAAAATCAATATCCTTAATGGAAATAAGTGTCTATCATAATCTTATTGTTTTGGCAAGTAACAATGAGTAAATTTACTTTTATGATTATGAATTATGTACTATTCTCTATAATCTATAATTGTCTAAAGATGTTGAACCAACTAGTTTTGCTTTTATTAATGGATATTCTATATTGATTCTATCTACATCCGATAATAAAATTTTCTTTTTGTAATTTAAGTATACTGAGAATCAGTTTTAAATTCAACTTATTGCTTTTATCGATACTTCATATAAATTAGAAGAATCTTAAATTAAAAATGCATGGTAGATGTATTACAATAATTTATTTAATTCAAATAAAACTAATTATGTGTAGTAAAATATAATAGATCAAAAAAAATTAAACATCAATAAGTTATTACTAGATATACAATATAATAAAATAAGTAAACAATTAATAGACTAAGTTTAAAATAAATCAGCTTAAAATTAAGGAAAATTTTAGTTAGGGAAAGATTAAAATATAATTCCTAATAGTTGCCAACTATTTATGACGGATATATTAGGAAAAGTAATGTTATACGATATTTTAGGAATGTTTGAATCGGATTAACTAAAATTGATAAACCACGAAAATAGAAAGAATAATTACAATCCTTATAGGAATTCAAAAAATGACTTCATTAAGCAATAAGAACAATTAAAGTAAGAGTAAACAGGATAACTTGAGAAATTGATAATAATGAATGAAAAGAAGATTATAGATTTGACATTTACGTAAATATTGAAATTCAGTGCTCATAAAGATATCATAACATCGATACAGTTGATGAACATGTAGCACAAATACATACTTACAACAAGTCAAGATAATTACATTAAAATATGGGATATGTAAGCCAAATGCGTAGCTTTAGTCAATATTAATCATCCTCTACCTATTCAATGGGATATCGATCTCAATCAGAACTCTTATCAGAAGAAAAACATTCTCTTTAGTCTCAAAATCATTGAACTCATTTTCAGGAGACATCGCAAATCTATTCTCTTAACTGAGGAGAAGTTGCTCAGCCTCAATAACTTCCTTAATAATATCATTTAAAATTCAATCTTAGATTTGAATATAAATATCGATGATTAACATCATTCTTAAATTTCTAAGTATCTCATGAGGGATGAGTATTAACCAAGAGATTTGTAATATGAAAAAGTCAAGGACTGGTACAAAAGGGATTTAGCAGGACCAAGTTTAAAGGAAATTGAGGCTAATAAAAGAGTATAAATGGCATAAAAACATTTGTAATAAGGTAATGTATTGTAAAAACAAAATTTCAATGAAATTATTATTGAGGAGAAAAAGGCTGAAGAGTTAAATAGAGAAAAAGATCCTTTGGCTTTTTTTGATCCTAATTATATGAAGAAACTTACAAAAAGTTAGCATTTAAATTTATCTCAGGCTGCTCAGAAATTATAGACTAAACTAGATAATATATCTACATAGTAAAACTCTAAATAGCATAACATATCTATTAGTATCACTAATAATAATAGAAGCAATATTTTGAATGATACTATAAACAATACTATTAGTATTATTAATCCTAATAATAATATTACAACTAAAAACTAAGAAAACAATCTCAGTCTATCCAACAATAATGATAAATCAGATCTTATTAGAATATAAGAATAATTATAAATTAACAATAAAAGAAACAGGATCAAACAATAAAGAGAAAAACATGAACATCTAAAACAAGATTTTTATAACTATGCTTCTAGTAAAAATATAAGTAGTTTTTTAACAAATTTAGATGAAAGTAGAAATAGTATAGGATAAAGTTAATTTTTATAAGATAAATATAAATTTTAAAAAATATTAAAATCATTAGATTTAAAACTTAAAGAACATCAAAATAAGTATAAAAATACTAATATCAAGGATTACTAAGTAGAAGAAGATAAAAAAATACATAATTTTTTATAAGATTTAAATGAAAATAAAATGATAGTTAATAATAAAAATGTAAGAAGCAATTCTTAAAATGTGACTTATAATAATTTTGAATAATAAGGTTTATATGCTTTTGAAAAAAAAGCTGATTAAATAGTTAAAAAATTCTAATAAAAGGTTGAATCTAGTTTATAAGATATTTAGAATTATAATTAGAAAAAACATTAACAATTTTCTATTAGAAAAATTTTAAATTTTACAAATAATTAATCAGGCAAAATTTAAAATTATAAGTCGTAAAATCAATTATTTATCACTAAAGAAGTTCATTTTGCAGAAAATCTTATTAAAAATAAGGAAAATAGTAGTTAAAATAAATAAAAAATATTAGTTTAAGAAAATACTGAAATTAATATATGAACATAAATATAATATTTAATTATATATTTTTAATTCAATTATTTTATAGAAAGTTTTACTTTAAATTTATAAGTTATAATTCTATAAATAAATAAAATCATAATAATATTTACTATCTATTTCTGATGATTCAAATATAAATAATTCTAAATTAAAAAATAATTTTTATATTTTTTATTATTTTGTAGATAAAAAATTAAATTATAATTATAAAAAATTTAGAATTATCCAATATCTTACGTTTCTGGAGAATCAGTAAGATTATTAAAAAAACAAATTGATACATTTTTTTAATTAATAAAATTGTATTTAAGATATATATTTTATATGATATAGATATTTTTTAATAAAAAATATAATCTTTGTAATTTTAATAAATATTTATAATTCTTATATGATTTAATATATATGCTTAAACATAAAAAAATTTCTATTAAGTGTAAAAATATAAATAATAAAATTTATAAATTATAATAATTAAAAAAGTATAATCGAATATTAAAGAAAATATTTTAAAATAATGAAATATAATAATTTTAAATATATATGTTATAATAAATTTAATATAAATTATAATTTTATAGATTAAAATTTTATGTTTTAAAAATAAACTCCCTATCAATTATATTTCATAAATAAATTGTTAATAAATTAATAATTATTAAATATCTTTAAAAATATTGATATAATTATTTTTAACAATTTCTAAACAAATTCAATAAATATTAATTTGAATAATTATTCATAAATTTAATTTATTTTATTTATTCCTTTTAAAAATAAAATGGTTGGTTGTTAAATGTTCTCATAAATTCATAAAAACCATTCAGCTAAAAATTAAGCAATAACAATATTTATATAAATTTTTAATAAATTTATTAAAATATAATTTAAATATAATAAATAAATTATTATATATTATTTTAAATGAAAGAAAAAGTTTAAAAATAATTATTAAATCAATATTAAATATTTTAATATTAATATAGAAAATTTTTTTAACATCAATTAAAAATTTTTTCATAAATTGTATGATTGAATAATTATCTATAATTTTAAATATTATTAAGAAATAAAATATACAAAAATAAAAATTCTAAGAAAATATAACATTTAAATATATTTTTGAAACTTAAATAATTTGTAAAATTATCTTTATGTAGATTTCAAGAAAGAATTTTGATGAATTTTTTTATAGAATAATAATCTAAAAAAAAAAGTTATGTTAAAATATGTTTTCATAGTTAGTATAAATTTAAATAATATTTTTTCATAAGAATTTAATAGATTCATCAATTTTCTCCATTCAAAATTACATTTCTTTTAGTTTTAAGATTAAATAAGCTCAGAGTTAATTACTCAAATTTTTAAGTCAAATTAATTATTTCATTTTTTATCAATTATAACTGGGAGTCTTTATTATTTTAAATAAATATTTTATCATAATTTTATTTTAATACCATCAACTATTTATTATGATAAAATAATTATTGTTCTGTTTCGATAATTTATTTCATTATTTTTTCATAATTCTAATCTTTAATTTAAGTTTCTTAAAGCTCCTAAGTTTTTAATTTTTATGATTATGCCCATATCAACTAGTTTTACTTTTAGTCCTTAAAATTATTTATATTAATTACCTATTAATAATCTTAAAATTATTAAGAAAGTATTTCATGTTAAGATAATAATTCTTAATAATTCTATTTTTCTTATTAAACATTAATATTCTGTTTTTCTATTTCTTTTTCAAGTTTTCTAATCTTTGTTTTAAAATCCTCTACTTAATTCTATAACTCCATAATATTATTTTAAAGATTAAGTTATTCTTTTTTATGTTATTCATTTAGTGTTTTTATCATTTTTTATTTTGTGATAAGTTCTTTATTTTTTAAATCTTTGAATAAAATTAAAATAATACCTTGTTCTCTAAGTTCTTATTTTAATTTTTCAAATTTATCATTAGATTATTATAACTGATTTTCTAGTTAAATTATTTGCTAATATTAAACTTCTATCTATTTTTATTTTAAATTTTCAAACTCTAACTATTCGATTTCAAAATCTTTCTATATCTATTCTATTTTTTAATTTTTAGCATTCAATTTTTAAGTTAATAATTCTAGTTGATTTCTCTTATGTTATAATTAATTAATTATTTACCTATTCATTCATTTCTTCAAAATAGTTCTTATTTAATTTATCATAATCTTATATCACTTATTAGTATTCTTTTTACTTTGTTTAATTTTCTTTTAATATATGTTTTATTTCTTTATTCTTTTTTTATAATTCATCTTCTTTTAATTATTATTCTTATTAAATTAATATTATTTAATCTTATAATTATTATTTTTATAATTGCATTTCTTAAAAGTTTTTTTCAATTTCTTATTTTTAAAAATTAATTTATTCTTCATATTATTTTTATTCACATATTTAATTTTCTAGTTTTTTCTCAATTTTATTGATTTGTTATTTTAGCTATTAATTTTCTTCTAAAATTTATTGATTTTCAAATTAAATTTATTATAATTATTCTTCTTATTGCTTATTCCTAGCTTGTAAAGCTTTCATAGCATTACTAAATGCTGTTTATTATTATTGATTTTATTTTATGTTGTTTTTAAGATTATTATAACTTTATTAAAATATTTAATCATTCTATCTTAAATTAGATTTTTAATAAATTTAATCTGTTTCTTGAGGCAATTAATCTTCTTAAATATTTTTATTAAAATTATCTGTTTTATCAAAAGTTTACTAATAAATTTTATTCATTTTTAGAATATTCAATACAATTAAAATAATTAATTAAAATTTGAATATTATATAATTAAAGTAAAATATTTAGTAAAAATGATATAATAAGAAAACAAAAAATTTATGAGTAATATTGTATACTACTCGATGTTATTTTACCTTTTATTTTATTTAACTAATATAACAGTTGATTAGTATAATTTTTATTTTAAAGAAAATAAATATCTTGATAAAAAATTTACGTCAGTCAATTTAAAATGTATAAAAGACAATAAATAGCTTATAAGAAATAGTTTCAAATATAATGAACATGAGTTTGAACTAGAGTAAATTCCATTTTAAATAAATTAAAATATTTCTGAAATTTATTTCTATATTAAAGCAAAATAAATTAAAAAATAATTGGGATTAAATATTGGATCGAAATAAAAATATTATTTAACAAATGTAAATTAAAGAATAGAACTAGAATAAAAATGTATATAAAATTGTGAAGAATCACAACATTTTATGATAATTAATGAGGGTAACGTAAGTTATATAAAGTTAAGAAGAGGTAACCTACATAATTAAGTGTTTATTGGAGCTCCAAATAAAAACTAACAGATGTATTTATATACATCTAAGAACCAATTCACTCGATGGAAAATAAATTACTAATAAAAAAAACAGAGATACTAATTTAAATACATAGGAGAGTATTTTAACAAAAGCAAAATAGAAATATCGATATCACGATACTCAGAAAATATTGAATGGGCAGAACCATACTAGGATATTGTAACAGTTTACAACAAAGGTAAAGAAATGAAAGAGAGTATTTTCTAAATTTATTGCTTACCTAACATTGGAAGAGAAAGCATGACCCATTATTAACACATAATCCGTAGATACAATAACCTGTCTGACTATACTTTGTTCCTATAAGGAGAACCAACTACTTAGAATGTGTACATCTTCCACGCGATTGATAATTATTTCCAATTGAAAAAGGTACAAAACCTAGGAATGATTTGGTAGTATTGGTTTTATATTCCTACCTACATGTCCAACATAAAACATACCAATCATTATCCTTTTGGATTCTAAGATTTTATCAATAAGTAATCAGCATCTCTACACAACAATGTCTCTGTTCTAGGAGAAGATTAATACTTTGACAAGGGCTTTCATGTGCAATTTGCCTACAATTCACTAAGATATCTTGAAAGACACAACGTGCATTTTTATAAATAATAATTCCTGCCACTTCTCTACTCTTACTGTGGATATAATTTAAATAGTAAAGTCAAAGATGATAATATCAGTTTTGGAATCGGAGGTATTTTTGGACTCAGTAGAGAGTCTATAATCAAGAACCCTTTAGACCTCTATTAGTGTCTCTTTAAGATCAATGCTTAGTATTTGGAGAAGAAAAAGGTTGTCGGAGAGTTTGGTTATGTTCAGGAGAGACAGTGGATGACTCTCTTCGGCTATGAAGATCTCATGTCTCTCACTAAAATTCAATGATCATAATACTTATTTATTTATTAATCATTATAATTATATATCTTAATCATATATCTCTTTCATCTGCTTTTTTATATTCAAGCTTTAACTCATCGAAAATATCCTCTTCCCTTTCACACTCTATTTTTTCCACTTTTACTTTATTTTTTCCGCTTCTTATTACTTTAACTAGACTGTGGTCACTTAAACTGTACCCTGCTTTATGAGCGTATAGTCTTATTGATCTATTAAATTATTGGCTTCCTGTGAAATATAAACAAGCAAATGCATATTCTTATTTACGGTAGTATTTTATGTCTATTCTTCAATTTAAATTATGTATTTTTATTACTCCCATATAATTTACAATCTTTTTCTCCTTATTTATCTTTATTTTCTATATATGATCTCTTATTATTTTTTATTTTTCTAGTTCTTATAATATAAACTATAATTTCTCTTTTATTAAATTAAAATTTTCTTTATTATCTTCTTCTTATTTTTATTTATCAGTTATTAAAATATCAATATCTCCGCATAACTCTCTTTATCTTTTATAACTACCCATAATTTCTAAATCAAATTTATTATCTATTTTTTATTTTTTAAATTGATCTTATATTATATAAAATATTTCTTCGACTTCTTTTCTAGTAATTTTTACTAAAAAATCTTCATAATAATTAATTCCTATTTATTATTATGCATTAAATCTAAAAATATTATTTCATAAATCTTAAATTGATCAATAACCTTAAGCATATAATAAACTTGCAGTTTTACTGCCTATTCCGTGTATTTAATTAAAATTATTTATTGTAATATTGTAATTATTTTGAGTTAAATTTATATTTTTTTATAAATATCCATATTTCAATATTTCATTTATTTTTTAAATTATTTTTTCTCCAATTCCCTTTACTTATTAAATTTATTCTATTTTTTCAACGTCAAAATCTAATTATTTTATTACTTTTATTGCTCTCATGTATCCTAATTATTTTCCTAATTCTGAATTATTTTTATAATAATCATTTAGTTTTTATAGTTCATTTATAATATTTTTATTATATTCAGATTTATAAACATATTCTTTATTTTTTGTTTAAATTTTGTCTACATTTTATTTTCAATCAATCTAATTATTTATTTATTCTTTATTTTTATCAAATTATCAATTAAAATCATATTCTATAAATTATATAAATTTATTTACAGTAATTTTCTAAATTTATATTATTAATTTTATAATCTAATATTTTTTATAGTCCTCTAATATTTAAAATTTGAAATTCTTAAATGTTTTAAATTTTTAACAATTCTAATTAATTTTTATTAATATTTTCATCTAAAATAAAAATTAATTATTTGTTTTTAAAATATTCTTATTTTAAGCTTATTTAGATTAAATAATCATTAAAAATAAAGTCATTATTACTCACTAATATAATATTTTTTATTTATCAATATTATAATTACATTTATTATATTTAATTTTCAATTAAATGAATTTAATTATTATTATATTTATCTAATTTATTCGATTGATTTTTAAGTAATATTAAATTATTATCTTAATTAATTTAATTATTGATAATAATTTAATTATCTTTAAATTAATTTTTATCTATTAAATATATTTAATTATTTTGATTATATTTTTATTATTATTATTATTTAAAATCAAATTTTTTTGTTTCTTTATTATTTTGATTTAAAAAACTAATCATTTAATCCAAATTAATTTCTTAAAAATTATTCTGCATTTTAAAATTATAAAAATTTGAAATACAAATAAATAATTTTATAATAGAATATATAAGAAAATATTATAATATAATAAATTCAGCTCTCTAAATTTTACAATTATTTTAATCTTTCGTATATATTTTCAAATTCTTTTTCGATACTTATTAATTTAGATTCATCATTTTCTGGGTTTTTTTCATAAAACTTACTAATTATTATTTTATATTTTTCGATTTCTTTGTTTTTATCATCAATTGTAGACCATAACTACTCAATAACTAAAATTTATAATATTATTTACCTTTATTATTGTTATTATCAAGATTGTGATTTTCGTTATTATGCTACATTTTATGTGAAATCCTATTGATTTAAGTTTATTACATTAAATTAACATCTTATTTTAATTTCAATTAGTTTTCTAAATTTTTTATCAAAGTTTAAAGACTGTTTATTTCCAATCTAGCTTATTCATACAAGTTTTTATACTTTGAGTCATTAGGATCATCATCTCTGTAAATATGAATACTTTATTTAGTGTCTAATTTATTCGCTATTTTAATCAAAGAGCTTCTAAGGAAATTTATTTTATTTTATAACTTTTAAACTCGTTTCTACATATTATCAGTCTAAATGTTATAATTATGATGAAATTAATTATATTTTCCAATTTACTTTTCATAGAAATCAGACAAAAACTATCTAAAACTATTTTCATACAAATCTAATGAAATAGCCTGATTATTGAGTATTTATTATTATTGAATCAATAATTATGAATTTTGACACAATTAGTTTTCATAAATATTGACTTTTTCTTGTTGCTACTATAATAGTTATTGAGATTACTACAAAAGCAATAAAGTTTGTTGATGTTAATTATTTTACTCTTCCATTTATTTTTGTAGATAAGAATATTGTTGTTTAGAAATCTATTATTCTTAATAAAACATTTTCAACTGTTTTTGCTACTCTTCCTTCTACAATTTCTGCTATTCCTGATGAATTAACTGCTGTTACTCCAATTTCTATTGCAAAACACTTAATTGATTATATTGTTATTATTGTTAAATTACTAATTAGTCTTATAATTATTATTGCTTTTCTGATAACATTAACAATTATTCAGGCTATTTTGACTTTAATGAACCTATTATATTCATATCTGTATTTTGTCTTACTATTTATTTTATGTTTGATAATTCTTAAATATTGTTTGAATTATAATCATTTATTATTATTTGTCCTAGTTCAGTTTAATTCATAATTGTGCTTTCATCATTTTAAGTATCATTTTTTATTTCTGTTAATAATTAAGTGTTATTCATTTTATCAAAAAGAATGTTTTATTAAGTTTCGAAATCTTGAAATTAATCGAAGTTTATATTGTTGTTATTGATTGATTAAATTGCAAATAGTAAGTATTTTAATCTGTCTTTAAAATCTAAACTCCTTTGTAGCTTCTAAATATTTT
>Ga0315908_10004028_pt1 | contig 10616 bp, 10 predicted proteins | sample LakEriMetagenome_12_FD_203520 | JGI IMG/M metagenome (GOLD analysis project Ga0315908, IMG submission 203520) | Freshwater fungal communities from buoy surface, Lake Erie, Ohio, United States - Buoy 4 MA124 | ecosystem: Environmental > Aquatic > Freshwater > Lake > Lake biofilm | place: USA...
TCGAAGAAACCCGCCCATCGCTTTGCGATACAAATTAGATTGAACTATAGATAACGGTGTTATCGCCAAACGAAAAATCGACCCCAATGTATTTAAAACCACTTGCCAAAAAGTCCACCCATTTTTCCCAAAATCCCCAAATCGATGCCCAAAAATTGCATCACTCCTTGGGGTGTGGATGGATGACCTCCGGATTCAAATTTGGCTTTCAATCCCATTAAAACAAAACCCAAGATATGCACAGCCAAGGCTTTCTTGCGACCAATTTCCCAATCCAAGCCGTAATAAGCGGCTGCGCACTGATCAATCAACGCCTCGTAATATTCACTGTTTTGAAGGGCATCTGCACCCCCAGACATCAACGTTTGCAGTTCTTTGATCTTGCCCGACATCATCAATTTTTGCATGTATTGCATCGACGATTGTACAGTGATGTCTACATAGGCTTGTGATTGTGATTCGGTTAGCCCGAGTATCGCACCTTGTTGTGGGTGAAACTGATCTTTGAATTCGTTGATATATTCTTGAATTTTCATGATAATCCTTCAGGCCAAAAGCGCAGATCACACAACTTATGGGTTAGCACACCACTGTTGGCGTTCAAAATGCCTTGCGCCGTTAACTGGTCGATGCGCACTTTTCCGTAGGCGTGAATGATCCGATCATCATCTAGCAATATACCCACGTGAACTACTTTGCCATCTGCGTTAGAAAAATAAGCCAACATGCCTGGCATGCGTTGCTCCCACAAACACGATTTACCAACCATTGCTTGTTGATAGGCATCGCGTGGCATCGCCACATCCATCACCTTGCCCACAGCTTGCACCAATCCACTGCAATCGATTCCCCAGATGGACCGTCCACCCCACAAGTAAGAGGTATTCAAGAAGGCCTTCGCCGCTGCCGCGGCTCCGGCCACCAGGAATTTTCCTGATCGATAATAATATACCCTACCCTCAATGCTAACGCGCTCCCCTGGAATACGAGCCCCCGGTGAAAGCACAATCACATCGCCATCCTCACCCAAAAAAAATGCCCCAACCTCACGTACCGTTTGCCAACCATCTACAACAACGCCACGCAAATCGCTCAAATACAAATCTGGGATCCAACCCAAATACCCATCATGATCTACCCGCACATGCAACCATTCGCCTTCAGCAGACAATACAGTGCAGGTTTCTCCAAACAACAACGAACTCACCATCTCGCCTTTTGAATGGGCCATCGACCTCAAAGGCGCCCATGATTGCAAGCAAATTCGCTGATTCATACTTATAAATGTAAACGCTCCTTGCGATCCAGCAACACCTCAACACTCTCTTCGTGGTCGGGGTCTGGAACACAACAATCTACCGGACAAACAGCGGCGCACTGTGGCTCTTCGTGAAAACCCGTGCACTCTGTGCATTTGTCAGGCACGATGAAATATACCTCCTGACTCACTGGCGCGAATTTCTCATTCACGTCCACCATCTCTCCGTTGGCCAACAAAAACTCCCCAGTAACATCAGTTCCATCGGCGATGGCCCACTCCACACCGGCTTCGTAGATGGCGTTATTCGGACATTCGGGCTCACAAGCCCCGCAGTTAATACACTCTTCTGTGATAATGATTGCCATAATTCTATCACAAAGTTAACACCCTTTCAGTAACTTCGACCCAAATTTTAACGCACACATTCATGGAAATTGCCATTCTGTCTGACATACACGACAATTTAAAGAATTTACAAAAAGTGACCGACCAAATCCAAGCACGCGGCATCAACACCGTTATTTTCTGTGGTGATTTCTGTGCGCCGTTTGTTATGAAGCAACTGGGAGCAACAGGACTCAATGTGCATGCGGTTTGGGGCAACAACGACGGCGATCGATTCAAGCTCACCCAAATTGCCGCTCAATTCCCTAACATCAAATTGTACGGTGAATACATTGGCGATGAAGACTGTCTTTTACACATCGATGGTGTCCGATTTGGCGTTACACACTATCATTTTTATGCCAAGGCCATGGTAAAAACAGGCTGGTACGATGTGGTTTGTTTTGGGCATTCTCACAAAGCGATGCGTCAGAAATTTGGCAGCTCCCTGCTCATCAACCCAGGGGAAGTAGCAGGCATCATGGGCCCTGCAACCTATGCCATTTACGACACCCAATTGAAGGGTTCAGAAATCATTCAGATCGACTAAAGCGCCGCCAACACCGAAGGATGGGCATGGGTTCTGATGTGCTCTAGAATGGTCGCGACGTTTTCATCGGCGGGACCATTGTTTTCAATCACCAAATCGCAGCGCTCCTTGTGAGGCAAAATGTGATTGTTGTAGGCGGGCATTACGTGGTGTTCCCACTGGTGGAGACTGCGCTTCAAGGGAATTCCACGTTCGCGTATGTCGCGCTCTATCCGTCGGTTAAAGCATAATTCCATATCGCAATCCACGAAAATCCGATAATTCAAGAGGGAATCCACTGCCTCATAATCCATCACAAACAGTCCTTCCACCAATAAAATCGGGGCTGGATTCACAATTTCTGTCTGCTCAGGGGCATCGTAATTTTCAAATTGATACTTTTTGATCAATACTGGCTTGAAAGCCAACAACTGCAGCAAGTCCTCATGGAATCGCTCTGAGAACAAGGCCGATGGCAAATCATAGTTGGCCTCACCATGCGCATCGATGTGTTGCATTTCCAAGGGTTTGTAATAATCATCAAAGCCCACAACCGTTACGTTTTTGCCCAAAGCGGCTTTCAACGCATCCACATAATAGGTTTTCCCTGCCCCGGACAATCCGGTTAACCCCATCACAAAGGGCTCAATCATCGCCGTCACCGTCTTATTTCTTTTTGATTTTAAAGTACTTTTCTTTCACCACTTCTCCATTGGCTCCATAGGTCTGAACCAACAAAGGATTGCCTTGGGCGTCGTAAAACATCCAAGTACCCACCATTTCACCGTTTTCGTAGGTACCCTCGCGTTGTTGGTAGTGAGATACCATCCCGTGCTTCCACTCTCCATCGCGCAATCCATCCACATAATTGCCCTGACTCTCTACCTGCAACTCTGTGCGCTTGGTTTCGTCGTTGGGCACTTCACGAACTTCTATAAAACGACCATCCAACTGTCCATTGGCATAACTCTCCATACGAAGTGTATCTCCAAAAGCATTGTATTGAATAAATGTGCCGTGTTTCTTGCCATTTTTCCAACCCGATTCAGCAATGAGGTTACAACTCACCGCATCCCAAACACGTGAAAGGCTGTCGTGCTCGCCATGCTTGTAATAGTCTTCGCTCGCCGCACAACCATTTCGGTGAAACATATAAAAACGACCATGAGGCACGCCCATGTTGTATTCTTTGATGTATCTGAGAATAGAATCTGCGTAAAAGGCAACAACCGGCCCATGGGGCACATCGTTCACAAACGTGGCGATTTGCTCAGTTTTGCCATTGTCGAAATAACTGATCACCTCCCCATTGCGCACCCCGCGATTGTAGTGCTTTACGTATTGGGTAACCCCGTTCATGTAGAATCCTTTGACGGTGTTGTGCAAACTATCGTCGAGAAATTCCCCGGTAGCCACAACGATACCTGTTTTTTCGTCGGCATACTGAAAAGGCCCATTTTTCTTGCCATTGGCCCACATTTCCGAGGCCACGAAGATTCCCTTTTCCGTATTTTCCTGGTATTTGCCGTGCTTCAAACCGTTGAGATACCCTTGTTCGGTATACACGCGATTGTTGGGCCACATTTCCAGGGCGATGCCTGTAAACGGCGCAGTTCCCACCAGTTCTTTACCTTGTTTAACTGGGGCATAAGCAATACCATTGCGCATTTCTAAGGCCGATGCCAACAGTTTGCGAACGGGCGACCCTTCGTTGCCAACCTGCTTGTTTTGCGACTTCGTCACCGAGACATTCCTCCCCGAGGATTGTTCAGTGGCTTGCGATTGCAAGTTCATGGCAACGCTGAACATCAGAAAAAACAGCCATGGTAATTTTATGCGATTCATTGAATTAATTTTTTTCAAAATTAACAGCCTGTGTTAGATTTGTGGTGAGGAATTTCCCACAAATATGAACCACTTCGATTGGATACAACAATTTTGCGAATCAAAGCCATTGGTTACAGCAGAATTCCCTTTCGATGAAACCACCATGGTGTGGAAAGTGGCTGGGAAAATGTTCTGCTTGGGCGATATCAGAGAATTTGAATCCATTGCTCTCAAATGTGAACCAAGCAAAGCCGTATCGCTCAGAGAAGCACACCATCAAATTACGGGGGCTTTCCACATGAACAAAACCCACTGGAACGCTGTTGAACTGAATGGACTTTCAGAATCCTTCATCGCAGAACTCATCAACCACAGTTATGAGATTGTGGTACAGAAATTGCCAAAGAAAACCCGAGAAATAATATTACAAGCATGAAAAACACACTTCTTACCCTAGCCGCAATGGCTGGAAGCGCCCTCAGCTTCGCTTCGGGCTTCAATCATACAAACAAATTAACCATGGATAACGACAACCTAGAACTCGGCCAACCAGATTTGGCAGACGGACTTTACGCTCAAATGAACACCAGCAAAGGCACAATCTTGTTGCAATTGCATTACAAAGAAACCCCACTCACAGTTTGCAACTTCGTGGGTTTGGCTGAAGGAAAAATCACCAACAACGCCAAACCATTGGGTACACCCTTTTACGATGGACTGAAATTTCACCGCGTGATCGACAACTTCATGATCCAAGGCGGCGATCCTGCTGGAAATGGTTCTGGTGGACCAGGATACCAGTTCGACGATGAGTTTGTATCTACATTGAAGCACGTAGGTCCCGGAATATTGTCTATGGCCAACGCCGGCCCTGGCACAAATGGTTCACAATTTTTTATCACACACGTTGCCACTCCTTGGTTGGATGGTGCCCATACTGTATTCGGCAAGGTAATCACGGGTCAAGACGTTGTAAATGCCATCAAACAAGACGATGTAATTACTACCTTGAAAATCATACGCAAAGGGAAAGAAGCCAAAGCATTTGAAGCCAACGACGAAGCTTTCAAAAAATTGAAAGATGGCGCAGCGGCCAGAGCAGAAGAAGCCATAAAAGCGGCCTCTGCAGGATTTGAAAACTGGGTAAAAACCAACTACCCAACCGCCAAACAAACCAAATCAGGCCTTTGGTATGTTGTAGAACAAGCAGGCACCGGTGCTCAAGCCGTCGCTGGCAAAACCGTAGCCGTGCACTACAGTGGAAAATTGGATAACGGACAAGAATTCGACAATTCATACAAGCGCTCACAACCCATCGAATTCAAATTGGGCGTAGGCCAAGTGATTCCCGGCTGGGACGAAGGTATCGCCTTGATGAGCGAAGGTGCAAAATACAAATTGATCATCCCATCACATTTGGGATATGGCAAACGCGGTGCAGGTGGAGTAATTCCCCCAAATGCAACTTTGATTTTTGACACAGAACTCGTTTCTGTTAAATAATCTGAATCAAGCCCATCTGAGGCTTAACTTTCTCTCTATCAAACAAAACGGGCCGCCATGCGGCCCGTTTTTATTTTGTTGAAAACTACGGAATTATTTTCCACCCCTCAGCGGTGGGAAATGTTAATTTTGTATCCCGTAACATCACATTCCGGTTACACGGAAAACAACATGAAAAAAGCCAAATACATCTTTGTTACGGGAGGCGTAACATCATCCTTGGGAAAAGGAATCGTTGCTGCATCACTCGCAAAACTTCTTCAAGCACGCGGATTTCGTACCACCATTCAAAAGTTTGATCCATATATCAACGTGGATCCAGGTACACTCAACCCCTATGAGCATGGCGAATGTTACGTAACCGAAGACGGCGCCGAAACCGATCTCGATTTGGGCCACTACGAGCGCTTTTTGAATGTCCCAAGCTCTCAAGCCAACAACGTCACCACCGGTCGCGTGTATCAAACCGTAATCGAAAATGAACGCAGAGGCGATTATTTGGGAAAAACAGTTCAAGTAATCCCTCACATCACCGACGAAATCAAACGAAGGATGAAAATCCTTGGAGATAGCGGTGATTTTGACATCATTATCACAGAAATCGGCGGCACAGTGGGCGATATTGAATCATTGCCCTACGTAGAAAGTATGCGTCAGTTGCTTTGGGAAGAAGGCCATGAAAACGCCCTCGTGGTGCATCTTACCCTAATACCTTACCTCAGCGCAGCCGGTGAATTGAAAACCAAACCCACCCAACATAGCGTAAAGCAATTGTTGGAATTGGGTGTACAACCCGACATCCTCGTTTGTAGAACTGAACGCCCGATCACCGCGGAAATCCGCAGAAAACTGGCCCTATTCTGTAACGTACAACCCAATGCCGTTATTGAGGCGATGGACCTTAAAACCATCTATGAAGCCCCCTTGGCGATGCTCAAAGAGAAGCTAGACAAAGTGGTTTTGAACAAACTCAAACTCAGCACCAAAAACGAACCCGATTTGGACCAATGGCGCGACTTCTTGTTCAAGCTGGAACATCCAAAATCTGAAGTAAATATCGCCCTAGTAGGAAAATACGTAGAATTACCCGATGCCTACAAATCAATCAATGAAGCATTTATCCATGCCGGTGCGAGCAACGAATGCAAAGTAAAAGTGACATACGTACACTCGGAAATGCTCACCATCGAAAATGCAGCCAAAAAATTGGCCGGTTTTGATGGCGTTTTGGTAGCTCCAGGATTCGGACATCGTGGCATCGAGGGCAAATTGGAAGCCATTCGCTATGTGAGGGAAAATAACATTCCTTTCTTTGGCATTTGCTTGGGTATGCAGTGCGCTGTAATTGAATTCGCACGGAACGTTTGCGGGTTGAAAGGCGCATTTAGCACAGAAATGGACCCCAATACACCCTACCCAGTCATCGACTTAATGGAGGGACAAAAGGAGCAAACACAAAAAGGCGGCACCATGCGATTGGGATCTTATGAGTGCAAATTGGAAAAAGATTCTAAGGCATTGAAAGCCTATGGAAAATCATTGATCACCGAAAGACATCGCCATCGTTATGAGTTTAACGACCAATTCAAAAAACAAATCGAAGACGCGGGCATGCGCATTACCGGCACAAACCCCAAAACGGGCCTGACTGAAATTGTAGAAATCCCAACACATCCTTGGTTTGTGGGCGTTCAATTCCACCCAGAGTTGAAGAGTACGGTTGCTACACCCCACCCGCTGTTTGTGAAATTCGTAAAAGCCTGTTTGAAATAATTGAGTGCCATTGAGCACAATACGGGGGTTGGGATTTAATTTTCCCAGCCCCTTTTTTATTCTATCACGTGTTCAATAACGGCCATGGTAACCACCCGATTAGTGGCGATGCACAAGCACCAAATCTGTGTACACGGGCAGGTGATCAGAAAATCCATTCATGTATTTTTTCCCGGCAAAAGTGCGCAATGGCCAACCCTCATACTTTCCGCCATGCTGCAACATCCAAGATCTTTTGTATACATTAATCTGTGGCTGTGAGAAATTACTTGCAGATCCCCCATTGTCATTCGCGCGATGCGCATTGGCAAAATACAGAGGTCTGCTCACCATGATTTGATCAAACATATTCCACCCATCGAACCAAGCCAAAGTACCCACAGAGGTATCTTGAACTCGTGCGATGTAAGCCAAATTCACGATGGGGCGATAAGCATCACCCGCATTGAGTCCTTCCGTGATAGAAACATCCTCGGGATCATCGTTAAAGTCGCCCATGAGAAGAAAATTGGCCGGAATGGATGGATTGTTTTGCAGTGTTTGAGCAAGTGCGGTGGCGGCGGCCATGCGGCTTGCCGCACTGGCCGCGCCACCACGCCTGCTGGGCCAATGGTTCACAAACACCGCCAATGAATCCCCTGTAAGTCTTTCAACCAAATGCACCCGCATAATACTCCGAGTAGCATACCCATCGGCCAAAGTGATCGGTGTCATATAAACCCCAGTGGTATAAAACTTCTTGCGATTATAAATCAACGCCACATCAATCCCACGTGCATCTGGAGATTCCCTGTGTACGATCTCAAAATCTGAGCCCAATGGCTTTCTATCGTCGTTCTCGGTATCCCCCAATGGTGAAATTTGCATCGAACGGCAATGCTTGCGCAAATCTTCCAGCACAAACGCATTCTCCACTTCCACCACACCCAAAATATCGGGCGCAATGCTGTCGATCACCTTCGACATATTTTTCAATTTGCTTTGGTATCGCTGTGTATTCCATTGATTCGCCGAAGACGGCAAAAACTCCGCATCGTCGTTAGGACCGTCAACCGTATCAAACAAATTCTCTAAATTGTAGAACGCCACCCGAAATGGAGCATTCCCTCCCCCTTTTTGATCCAATGAACCTGTGGAATTATGCGCCCCCTTTTTATATATCGCCATGGAACCACAGCCCACAGCCATAATTGACAAACAAGTAACAGTGAAAATAGAAAACGCAATGCGCTGAAATGATCGATGCATATCGCAAAGATACTATCACCATAGAGTTTTTAATCTCACGATCCATCAGACCGTGGCCTCAAAAGTCAATTCATCTGTAGAATTCACAGAGTATTACCCATTAAATGGGATAAAAACGGCAAGAAAACAGTGGCTTAACGACTGTAATTCGGGGCTTCGCGAGTAATCGCCACATCATGGGGATGACTTTCACGCATACCTGCATTGGTGATTCGAACAAACTTTGACGTTTGCAATTCATCAATTGTAGCAGAACCGCAATAGCCCATTCCCGCGCGGATACCACCCACCAATTGGTAAAGTACTTCAGCAACATGCCCTTTGTATGCCACAGAACCCACGATGCCTTCGGGCACCAACTTGGCCACCTCTTCTTCCGCATCTTGGAAATAGCGATCTTTTGAACCGTCTTTCATCGCTTCGATGCTACCCATACCCCGATAGCTCTTCACTTTCCTACCTTCGAAAAAGGTTGTTTCACCTGGCGCCTCTTCTGTACCGGCAAACAAGCCACCAGCCATAATTACGTTGGCACCAGCAACCAAAGCTTTTACGATATCACCACTGTAGCGAATCCCTCCATCAGCGATTACAGGGACACCGGTACCTTCCAGGGCTTGTGCAGCTTCCATCAAAGCACTCAATTGAGGCATGCCAATTCCTGCGATGATACGGGTTGTGCAAATACTACCTGGTCCCACACCTACCTTAACGGCATCGGCACCCGCTTCGGCCAAGGCCTTCGCAGCCGCGCCTGTGGCAATATTACCTGCGATGATTTGCAACTGAGGGAATGCCGTTTTCACACGCTTCACCTCATCAATCACCCCTTTCGAATGTCCGTGCGCTGTATCAATGGCAATCACATCCACCCCAACGGCCACCAACGCGCTCACACGCTCCAAAGTATCAGCCGTTACACCCACTGCCGCACCCACCACCAATCGGCCATGAGCATCTTTACAAGCTTTGGGGTAATTTTTCACTTTCTGGATATCCTTGAAAGTGATCAATCCAACCAATTTATTGTCGCCATCAACAATGGGCAACTTCTCAATTTTATACTTCTCTAAAATTTCTTGGGCCCCCTTCAAATTGGTACCCAATGCTGCAGTGATCAAATTCTCACGCGTCATCACCTCGCTCACCTTCTTATCCAAATCTTTTTCAAACCGCAAGTCTCTGTTGGTAATGATACCAACCAATTGATTCTCTTCATTCACAACGGGAATACCACCAATTTTGTGATCGCGCATCAAATGAACCGCTTCTCTCAAAACCGCATCTTCCCCCAAAGTTACCGGCTCCATGATCATACCACTTTCTGACCGTTTTACCTTTTTCACTTCTTCCGCCTGACGGGCGATGGTCATGTTTTTATGAATGATTCCAATCCCTCCTTCTCGCGCCATTGCAATGGCCATACCGCTCTCTGTAACCGTATCCATTGCCGCAGCCATTATGGGAATGTTTAACCGCAAGTTGCGTGTCAACTGCACCGAAGTATCAACATCTCTAGGCAGAACTTCTGAATAACGAGGAATGACCAAGACATCATCAAATGTGAGGCCTTCAAGAGCAATTTTGGAATGGTTTTGGATTGACATGCAAATAACGAATTAAGGATGAAAGTAGAGTGGTTATTTGCGGTGCAAAGATAGGACTTGACAACCGATTTTCCAAATCAACCCAAACCTAGCATTCTGTGACCAGTTGCACACCAGGCGATATCTCTCTGCCACAAAGAAAAAGCGGGGCGCTCTCGCACCCCGCTTTTTACACATTGAATCCGAAGAAACAACGAAGTTCTTTTATCTCTTGCGAAACTTGAAAGTCATGCTTGAATTCTGCATGAAGCTATCTACGCGAATGTGCATGTTGTTATCATCAACCAAAATCAACTTAAACTTCTCGCCATCCATCGTCACTGTTTTTTCATCGGCACTCAAATCCCAAACACCAGTAGTACTATCTGGATCCGCTGGACTGCATTTCAACAAATTCTCTTTGATCACATAAGTTTTCTGTCCATTGGCTGACGCGAATTTGTAATAATCATCTTTCTCACAGTCTTGCATCATTTGCATGTAA
>Ga0315908_10004029_pt1 | contig 10616 bp, 13 predicted proteins | sample LakEriMetagenome_12_FD_203520 | JGI IMG/M metagenome (GOLD analysis project Ga0315908, IMG submission 203520) | Freshwater fungal communities from buoy surface, Lake Erie, Ohio, United States - Buoy 4 MA124 | ecosystem: Environmental > Aquatic > Freshwater > Lake > Lake biofilm | place: USA...
GGCTTCACGGGCGCCGCGTGCAACGCGCTTACAAGCCGAACAGCAATCCCCTCGGGACCTTGTGGCACGCCCATTTGCGCACGGTGATCTAGACCGTTTCCGTCAGCTGGCCAGCAGAGCGCGGGCTGGCTTGCAGAGGCGCATGTGATGTGGCAGCATCCAGCTGGTTTGCTGACTGGAGGCCGCCGGTCCGCGAGCAGCGCCGCATGCCCGGCAGGGGCGCTTCGATGCAGCAGCATGCAGCCCGCACACTCGCCCCCGGGACGCCTGCTGCAGTCGCGCGGCAATGATCTCAGGAGCTGCCGTACTCGGCGCGCCAGCAGCAGCGCCGGCAGCGGTGACGATGAGGCAGGCGGCAGCAGGCAGCAGGCAGCGGACGCGTCCAAGGTACAGCGCGGCCAGCAGCTCAGCGCACAGCAGCTGACGGCAGCAGGGGTGTCAGCTGGTGCAGTCAAGCTGGCGCTGTCCCGGGCATCTGCAGCGGCACTTCGGGACCCGGGCCGCATGTTGCAGGCCTGGGGGGTGCTGCAGGAGGCCATCGGCAGGCAGCAGGCCAACGCCCTGCTGGGAAAACCTGGTGGAGCCTACCTGGCGTGGAACACTGTCCCCTCAACCCTCGCCAGCAAGCTGGCGGCGCTCCGCCAAGGTCTGGGCCTTGATGCGCGGCAGCTGGGGCTGGTGGTGGCTGCTCAGCCCGGCGTGCTCAATCTCAACGTCAGCAGAGATCTGCAGCCGCGCCTGCAGCAGTGGTCTGTGCTCCTGGGACACGAGCAGGACCCAGCAGCTGTGCTGCGGTGGGTGCTGCGGGCCCCCTCCGTCCTGCACACGCTCCCGCCAGACGCTGAGGCGCGCCTGTCAGCGCTGGCGGGGTTGTTTACCCCGCCGCTCAGCAGGCAGCAGACGCAGCGGCTGGTGCAGCAGTGCCACAACTTTGCCGTCGTTCCAGTGCACACCTTGCGGCGCAAGCTGGGGTTCCTGGCGGCTGAGTTGGAGGTGTCAGACCAGCAGCTCGCCAAGCTGACCCTGCAGCAGCCGAATGTCATCAGTCTGGCAGAGGCAAGTGTGGCGGCCAAGCTGCGCCAGCTGGCGATGCTGCTGGGTGTGCCAGCGTCAGCTGTGAGGGCAGCCATCGTCGCGCAGCCAGTCATCCTCGTGGGGAGCGCTGAGGCGCTTGCGGCGCGCCATGCCGCTGCAGCAGCCTACGCAGCACGCTCCGATGGCTGGCAGGTCCACTGGCAGGACTGCTCGCTGGCATGGCAGCTGAATCTCAGCGCGCGGCTGGGCAGCAGGTCTGCACGCCTGGAGTACCTGCTGGCAGAAAAAGAGGACACCAGCACATCGCTCACTGCACTCAAGCACACAGCAGCAGACTTCCACCGCCGCTTCCCGGGCTACCGCGACTGGCGGGCAGCCAGTGGCTTGCCGAGGGAGGAGGCAGACGGTCGTCTGCGCAGCCGCCTGCTGCCTCCCGCGGAGGGACGGGCCAGCCCAGCAGTGCAGGCGCCTGCTGCCCGCCGCAAGAGTGAGGTGCATCAGATGAGCAGCTGCATTGCATGCGCTGCAGCAAACTGCGCGTCACATGGCATGCCACTGGGCATGCTTGCGGCCCAGCGTGTTGGCCGCCCGTGCAACGAGGTTCTGCTGCTGCTTGCAAGGAAGCTCAGTGCCTGCGCAGGCGGCAGCGTTGTGGGCTCGCAAAGCCCCTCGGCTTTGGGGAGCAGGCCCCTTGATGCCTCTTACCTGCTGTCACATCAGCACACTGCCCTGCCCTACTCCCCCCCACCCGGTGTGCCTGCAGGGCGGGCATGAGCAGGCGCAGCCATGCAGCGCGTGGCCAGTGCGCAGCAGGCTGCACACCAACGCCACAGCCTGGTGTTGCGTCTCTGCTGCGCTGCTCGGCTGCCCTGGAGGGGTGCAGAATGCAGCCCAAACAGCACCGCGGCGAGGAAGAGCTGCAACCCCACCGGCGACTGTCCAAGACAGTCGCCACGTTGTAACGAGCCTCCATTGACCCCAGTGTTGTTTGCACGTGGCGCTTGCGTGTTCTCTGCGCGCGTGCGTGCCGTTCGTTTCGGCCCAACGCTCCTCCCCCGCGACTAGCCAACATCACGGCCAGCATGAACTTGCAAACGATGCTGCAGTGCTGCAGTGCTAAGCGCGGCTGCTGATCGGCGCACCACGCCGCCGCCCTGCCGGAGCCACCGGCACTGAATCGGCGCCTGCACACCTCCGCACGACGCTGGTTGCAGCCTACGCAGCGTAGGCGTTCACGGTAGGCGGCGCGCTGCGCAGCCTCGCATTGATCTGGCCGTGCGTCCGCCCTCTGCATGGACTCCGATCCGCCCCCCTCGCAGATGGTGGTGGAGGGCGCGGGGCAGCAGCGCCAGGAGAACCGCAAGCACAAAACCAGCCGCAAACCTCGGGACAAGAAGAAGGGTGAAAAGGGCGCCAACCCCCGCGCCTTCTCCTTCTCTGGGTCTGGGCGGGCCAAGGCCAGCCAGGCTCGCAGCGCCGACCGGGAGCAGAAGCGCCTGCATGGTGAGCCGGCGGCGGCGGCTGCACCGCCTGTGCCATGCCGCAACCAGCTGCTGCTGACCCCAATCAGGGAGCATTCAGTCGACAGCCGTCTCAGCACCAGGGGGCAGCTGGCGCACCTGGTGCGACCCGGCTGGGCTGCGCCGTGCTGCGCCGTGCTGCGCTGCAGCTCCTGTGGAGGACACCACCACGCCGGCCGCGGAGCCGCCGCCGCTCATGGTGCTGGTGCAAGGCCCTCCAGGAGTGGGCAAGTCCACTCTGATCCGCTGCCTGGTCAAGCACTTTGCCAAACAGAACCTAGGTGCGGGCGGGGAGGGACTGCTGCGCCCATGGTCGGGGGGCTGCTGTTGCTCCAGAGCAAGCTGGGCAGGCCCGCGCTCGCCCCCCCGGGAGGACAGGCACCGGGACGGCGGGACGACCGGCAGTGTCCGCAGCCCCGGCAGTGCTCAGCAGCAGCATGCTGTCCACAGGCATCAGCCGCAGAGACGCCAGCGGGCGTGCTGGAGGCGCATGCTGGCAGCGCCTGGGGTGCCAGTGCCACATGCTTGCGGCGGGGGGCCCCCAGTTCCAACGGCAGCCTGGCGACCACGGCTGCAGGCTCTGTGTGCGGACCGGTGACGGTGGTGGCCGGCAAGCAGCGCCGCATCACATTCGTGGAGTGTCCCAGCGACATGGCCAGCATGATGGACGCTGCCAAGGTGGGGGGCAGCCCCCCCCCCCCCCTGCCCCGGAGCAGGCCTGCATGCGGTGGACCTGTGGGGACGCGTCAGCAACACGACACGAACATTGCGCATGCTACCATGCTTGTGCCACACTGTGTATGGCTGTCTGTCCAGCGCTCTGGTGCCGCAGGTTGGCTTGCGCTGGCTTGCGCTGGCTTGCGCAATTGCGTTGGCCTCAGGTGGACGGCCTGCCTGCCTTGCTGGTACAGGTTGCCGACCTGGTGCTGCTGCTGGTGGATGGCGCCTTTGGCTTTGAGATGGAGACGTTCGAGTTCCTGAACCTGCTGCAGGTGCCTGCCATGGCGCTATCGGCTCGTGGCAGCAGTGCGCTTGCCCAGCATGACCCTGCCGTCGGGGGCAGGCAGGCAAGGCAGCCCACGCCAGCATACGCAGCTGCCCCCCCCCCCCCGCTCTGGGCGCCCATCGTCCAGCGTGCCCACTGCTCGCTGCACAGGTTGCCGGCTTCCCCAAGGTGATGGGCGTGCTGACCCACCTGGACGGCTTCACGGACCCCAAGAAGCTCAAGAAGACCAAGAAGGCGCTCAAGCAGCGCTTCTGGACAGAGGTGTACGACGGCGCCAAGGTGCGGCGGGCGCCGCAGCCGCCTGCCGGCCAGGACATGCTCGCGCTGGGCCATGCCTGCGTGCCGGGGCTCTGCTGCATGGCGGGTGCTGCTTGCGCCTACTGCTGCGGACTGGTGCGCACACCTTGTGCCTGCCTGTTGATCTGCAGCTGTTCTACCTGTCAGGCATCCAGCACGGCAGCTACCTGAAGCGCGAGGTCAGCACCTGGTGCCACCGCCAGCGCCGCTGCCGCGCTGCTGCTGCCGCGCCGCGCCTGCCTGTGTGCCTGGATCAGCCTGCTGGCAGCAGCATGCCGCGTGGTGTGGCACAAAGTGATTTGCCATGCGACGGCAGAAGAGGGACCGGCGTGGCGGGCGGCTGTGTGCTGACTTGACTGCGTGCGCTGTGGCGGGGACGCAGGTGCTCAACCTGGCCCGCTTCATCAGCGTGGTGAAGACCAAGCCCCTGCAGTGGCGCCTGGCGCACCCCTACGTCCTGGTGGACAGGTGCGAGCCGCCTCAGCAGCAGCATCTTGAGCCAAGGCAGTGTTGTGCACCAGCCTGCCTCGATGCCGCGTGTGCGCCGCTGCAGCTGCCCGCCTGGGGGCTGTGCTGCTGGCATGGCAGCGTCCAGGGCTGGGGTCATGTGGCTGAGTGGCTGGTGATCCAACCTGCAGGCTGGAGGATGTGACGCCTCCAGATGACATCAGGACCAAGCCCAAGGCGGATCGCCAGGTGTGGGGTGGTGTGGTCCAGCTGCAGCGGCGGGCAGCAGCAGCCGCAGCAGAAGCGGGGTCTTGGCAGGGCTGACTGGGCATGCGCTGGATCACCACTCAGTCATGCCCTGCCGACCGCAGGTCGTCCTGTATGGCTACGTGCGGGGCGCACCGCTGCGTCCCGGGGCGCGCGTGCACGTGGCGGGCGCAGGAGACTTCACGCTGCAGGTGCGTGCCTCACACCTGGGCTAGGGTTGCTGCAGGGATTCTCAAGGGGTGAGCTGCACCATGGCTGCGCCCAAGCAAGCCCCTTGTGTTTCTGGGCGTTGGTCTTGGCTGCACGCCTATTGCTCGCTGCCTGGCTGCCCCAGCCCCAAGCCCGCAGCTGACACAGGCAGCCGCCGCCCCCCGCCTATTTTGCAGGAGCTGGATGCTTTGCCCGACCCCTGCCCGCTGCCAGGGACCACCAGCAAGCGACGCAGCCTGTCTGGTAGGGAGGCGGCAGCAGCATGCGCTTGCACTGTGACGCAGCAGTGGCTTTTGGCATTGCTACGCCTCTGCAGCGCGCACGCCTCAAAGCCCCTGCCGGTGCGCGCGCCCTCCGCAGAGCGCGACCGGCTGCTGTACGCGCCCATGGCGGATGTGGGCGGCTTCCTGTGGGACAAGGACGCCGTCTACATTGACATCCCAGACTGGAAGGTGACCGCCCGCTGCACCTGCGTGGCAGCCCGGCTCCCCTTCCCTGCCCTGCCCTGCCCTGCTCTGTCAGCATGGTGGGCAGAGGACTGCTCATGCGCAATGCTTGTGTGCGTGCAGGCAGCATCCGCATTCACTGACTCGGTTCCCTTGCGCCGCTTGCCTTGTGCAGGTGCAGTACAGTGGTCAGGGCAAGGCCGCAACAGAGGGCGAGACCATGGTCGCTGCGCTGGCCAACTCTGCCACACCCGTGGATGAGGCGCTGGCCAGCAGCAGCATCCACCTGTTCCGCGGCCAGGTGGGAGGATGCCCGGGGGGGGGGGGGGTGGTGCAGTGCACAGCTTCAGCAGCAGCGCTGGTGGCGGCACCCGGGATTTTGCTGCTTGCGGAGGCGGGTAGTGGGGCGCTGGCAAACCACAGCGGTGGCGATGGCTGACCGCAGCAGGGTGCCATTCGGGTGCTCTTGCTCCTATCACCTCGCACCCACAACCCCCACCCCACACGCCCCGGCCGCGCATCCCTCATCCCCGTCATCTGTTGTCATGCTTGCCTCGCAGGCCGAGCTGCCAGGCGGCCAGGAGCGCAGGCGCATGGTGTTTGAAAGCGACCAGGCAGAAGGTGGGCAGCGGCAAGCGGCAGCGTGGCATCGTGCAGCCACAGGTGCAAGGGACAGCCCCCTGCCCCAGGTTCTGCAGCTGCAGCCCATCCTGCCACCCCAGCCACGCTGCAGCCTTGTGTGATCAGCTGTGACACTGTGCTTGTGGTGTGCTGGTGGGATGCAGGCACGGCAGCGTCTTCAGATGACGAAGGCAGTGCTGGCTCAGGGGATGAGGAGGATTCTGGCAGCGAGCCTGAAGCAGGTGGGTGTGTGCACTGCACGCCGGCTGGCCACCCTTCTTGCTTGGTCGGCAGCGCCGACTGTGCTGGCATGCTCGCTGCCTGCCTGTCACTGCTTCTTGAATCAGCACGGGCCGGTCATTGCTGTGCTGCGCCTCACCATCGTGCCTTGTCACCTGCTGCAGACAGCGACGACGGCGGCGATGACGGCGGCGATGACGGCGTCGGTGGCCACCTGGAGGACGACCCCTCCTCCAGCTCAGACGGCGAGGAGGAGGCATCTGATGATGAGGACGGTGAGTCAGGCGGCGTGGGCCATGGTGCCTGCATCTGGTGATGTGCTGTCTCCCTGTCGCTGGACATATCCCCCCCAGGCCAGCAGCGCAGGGTGTTGACCCGCTGCGCCCCTGTCCTGCTGCTGCTGCTGCAGGCCTGGGCGGGGCCGCCAGGTGGAAGCGCCACCTGGGCACCACCTGGGGCCGCACGCATCACAGCCTGGAGGAGGCCATCTATGGCACACCGGCAGCCGCAGCAGCCGGCAGACAGGTGACGACTGCTCGCCTGAAGGAACCACCTGTGAACAGCCTCACCTGCTGCCCTGGGCCTGACAACTCCAGGCGCCGCGCGCCCTGCTGTGCCCTTGCTGCTCCTCACGCACCAATCTTGTGTCTGGTGTTGCCTGCACCTCATGTTTGCAGGCTGCTGCGCATGCAAGCACCTCAGACTGGGACTGCAGCCGAGCCCAGCCGCCCTCCCTGGACGCCTTGGCCGCTCATTGGCGCAGCACAGAGGCCGTGGCTGGCCTGCGCAACCGCTTTGTGACTGGGGACTGGGAGCAAGCTGCGGAGCGGGCCAACGCAGCGCCCGACCCAGGTGCGCGGCGTATTTGCTGTTGTTGCAGGCGTGATTGACAGGGCTGCTGCCATGCCTTCCAGCCGTGCTGCTGCATGCATGTTTTACGCGTGGGGGCGGACCTGAAGTTGCTCGTGGCCTGCCGTCTGCTGGGTGCAATTGCACGCCGTCGTCTCGACACTGCACTGCATGCTGACGCAGCAGCATTGCTGGTTTAACATCGCTCCATTGCAGACAACAGTGATGGCGATGACAGCAGCGAGGAGGTGTATGGCGACTTTGAGGATGTCGAGGCGCGCGAGGCAGGGGCAGCTGCACAGCAGCCAGCTGTAGACGAGGTGCGCTGCCCCGGCGGGTGTTACTACCCAGTCGCAGCCACGTGGGACCACAGCGCTGTAGCAACCAAGCGCCAACAATCATGGTGGCTGCTGCGCTGCAGGCTGAGCAGCGGCGCCAGTTGAAGCTTGCAAAGCGCGCGGAGTTTGATGCCAAGCACGCCGCAGGGCGAGGCGGCGGCGGCGGCCCGGTCGACGAGGAGCCGCCAGCCAAGGCCGCGCGCACCGCTGGCGGCCGCCCAGCGGCTGACACGGAGCCCAGCTTCTTCGACGCCGTGAAAGCGCAGCTGGCCGCCAAGTCTGCCATGACCGGCCAAGCGCTGGCCGCCCTCAACCCAGCAGCAGCACTGGCCATGCAAGGCTACCGAGCCGGCTCCTACGTGCGGATGCGCCTGTCAGGTACCTGGCGCCTGCGCTGCGAGCCTGCTGCCCACTGCCATTCGAGCACAGTCTGCCGCAGCTTCCTGCATTGTGCCGCCTGTGCTTCACGCCGCCCGGGGCGTCGCTTGCCCAGGGTGGATTGGCGCCTGCTCCGCAGGCGTGCCCTGTGAGCTAGTGACGCACCACAACCCGCGACGCCCCCTGGTCATGGGAGGGCTGGGTCAGGGCGAGGATGAGACGGGCGTCATGCGCCTGCGCTTCAAGCGCCACAGGTGAGCAGCAGCAGGGCGAGGAGCAGGCAGTGGTGGGACTGTCGGCACGTGTCAGCCCCCCCCCCCCCCCCCAGGGGCGCGTGATTTAGAGTCCTTACGCGCTGCCGGCTTTGCAGGTGGTTCCCCAAGGTTTTGAAGACCAGGGATCCCCTCATACTGTCAGCTGGGTGGCGCAGGTGGCAGGTGCGCTGCTTTGTGTTCGCAGCTACTTGCAAGCATTGCAGGCTGCCTCCTTTGTACCCGCGGCAGTTGCAAGGTCAGCTCACCCGCTGGCCTTTGTCCCCATCTTCTCCCCACCAAACCCCACCACACACGCACACAACCACCCGCCATTTCTGGGCGCCCTCCCTCTCACTGCTCTCACACCGCTGCTGCCCGCGCTGTGCAAGGCAGGCCCCTGCTTGCCCGCGGCGGCCTGTTCTGAGTTTGGTGGGTGCTTGCTGTGCTGGCCTGTAGGGCATGCCCATCCTGGCCCTGGAGGACCACAACCGCAGGCTGCGCGCGCTCAAGTACTCCCCAGAGCACATGCACTGCACGGCTGCACTGTGGGGCCCACTGCTGCCCCCAGGCACAGGTGTGCCTGCGCTTGGTCCTGGGGCCACCGGGCCCTGCTCCCAGCGCTAGGGCTGATGCATGCACATGCAGTGCATGCCTGCTGGCGGCAGCTTTCACACGGCTGCCAATGCCCCTGCAGGCGTCGTGGCTGTCCAGAACCTGACGGCAAGTACTGTGGGGTGGCGCGTAGCGGCAACTGCGGTGGTGCTGGAGCAGGTTGGTGCAGCTCGGTGTCTGGCTGGCAGCCTCGTCGCTGCGCGCCACCCCACAGGCGTGGCAGTGATGGCACACAAGCAGAGCATGCCGTATCATGTTGTCTGGCAATGGCTGACCCTGCAGGATGCTGGGCTGGCGGTGGTCAAGAAGCTGAAGCTCGTGGGCACGCCCTTCAAGGTGAGAGCGGCAGGGCTGGTCGGCGGGCTGCGTCAGAACGGCGGGGGCAGGGAGGCGTGTTCTGACGCCACTGCAATCACCAGCGCGGCCGCACACCCAGGCATGATGACAACGTGGCATGCAGGTGCATCGTCACACGGCCTTCATCCAAGGCATGTTCTCCTCGCAGCTGGAGGCGTCCAGGTGCGACCCTGCACTGCTTGTCGCAAGCCTGCTGCATATTTTGCAGCCCCCCCCCCCCCGGGGGCTCAAATGGCGAGCTGTCCTGGACGCTGCCCCCTTTTCTGCTTCACTCACAAGAGAGGCAGGCACCACGCAAACTGCCCTGATGAGCTTCACAACGCGCACGCTTCACTTGCTGCGGCTTGGCTGTGGCACCTCCTCCAGGTTTGAGGGCGCCAAGATCCGCACCGTCAGCGGCATCAGGGGAACCATCAAGAAGGCCGTCAAGCCAGGTGTGTGCGCAGCACCACTGCGGGCAGCAGCAGCGCTGCTGCCAGACCTTGCCACCTGCTTGCTGCCTGTTGGTTTCTGGATGGGTCTGCGTCTGTGCTGTCGCCTGCCGCTCCGTCCTGCAAACTGTGGCCCCGCTGGCGCTGCAGGACCGGAGGCACGGCGCGATGGGACTGTGCGCGCAACCTTTGAGGACAAGCCACTGCTGTCCGACATGGTGTTTCTGCGCGCCTGGGTGGCTGTGCCTCTCCCAGAGGTGCGTGCAGATGCAGCGCCCCCCTTCCCCCTCCCGGAGGGCTGATGGCTCACTGCTGTGCGTGCAGGGAGCTTGGAGACGAATCTCAGGCGCAACTCCACTCCACTGCCTGGGTTCTATCCCTGCTGTACTGCACTGCGCCACCTAACGCTGATGTTGCTTGTCTGCAGCTCTACAACCCTGTGACGGACCTGCTGGTGGGCAGCAAGGACGCGGCTGCCCCTGGCGCCGCAGCCGACGAGCTGGCATGGCCGCGCATGCGCACCGTGGCTCAGCTGCGGCGCGACATGAACACTGGCGCACCCGTCAACCCCGAGTCAGTGTACAAGTGAGCGAGCCTGCGCGGGCACCTGCCGCTTTGCCCATGCTTCTGGCGGTGCAAGCGCGACCGTGTGTCGACGTCCTGCGTGCTGCGACTGCTGCAGGCCCATCGAACGCGCGCCGCGCACGTTCAATCCCCTGAAAGTGCCGACGTCACTGCAAGCCCAGCTGCCTTTCAAGAGCAAGCCCAAACTGGTAGGCAGCAGCTGCAGCGCATCAATCTGGTCGTACCACCTGCGACTGCATGACTCTGCGCGCCCTGCCTGCCTGCGTCTGAACCTGGGTCCACCGTGGGCTGATTGTCGTCCTTGCAGGAGGCTCCACGCAAGCGACCAACGCTGGAGCAGAGGCGCGCAGTCGTGCACACCAACAAGCAGGACAAGGCAGCATACACCCTGGTGCAGCAGCTGAATGCGCTGAGAAATGCCAGGGCAGGCAAGCGCCGAGATGCGCAGCAGCGCCGCCACCAGCAGCAAGCCAAGGACAAGGCGCAGGCAGACGCCAAGCGCTTGGAGGCAGCCAAGAAAGTGCGCAAGAAGCGGTACATTTCGCAGCAGCAACAGAAGTGATGCTGTTGCGTGTGTAATGCACTTCATGGCATTTTTCAGCAGCTGACCATGCCATCATCGGCAAGACAGCCCTATCTTATCTGTAAGGCAGGGTGGGATGAGGAGGAGCGCAAGCTAGCCAAGAAGGGCGGGGGGGGGGGGGGGGGGGGGCGGAATGATAG
>Ga0315908_10004032_pt1 | contig 10610 bp, 10 predicted proteins | sample LakEriMetagenome_12_FD_203520 | JGI IMG/M metagenome (GOLD analysis project Ga0315908, IMG submission 203520) | Freshwater fungal communities from buoy surface, Lake Erie, Ohio, United States - Buoy 4 MA124 | ecosystem: Environmental > Aquatic > Freshwater > Lake > Lake biofilm | place: USA...
ATGGGGCTATCGGATCGTTCATCGCGTTGCTGCTTTGGTGTTACTACGGCATTTCGATTTTGTTTTATGGTGCCGAGTACGTCCAAGTCTTGGAGATTCGGCGAGCATCGAAGGCCGCCGAGAACATGCTCGGCTCGGATGGGTTGGACCGGGCCGTGGTGCTCTCGGCCCCTTTGGAGTCGATGCGTAAGGAGCCGAGAAGAAACAAAGAGTTTGGCAAGAAGAGCAGGCCTCGCCGATCGTAAATCCTCCCGTCGGGCTTGTCCCGGCGGAGGCAGAACTAAACGGCTACCAAGGCAAAAGCCTCCCGTCGGGCTTGTCCCTGCGGAGGCAGAACTAAGCGGCTACCAAGGCAAAAGCCTCCCGTCGGGCTTGTCCCTGCGGAGGCAGAAGTAAGCGGCTACCAAGGCAAAAGCCTCCCGTCGGGCTTGTCCCGGCGGAGGCAGAAGTTTGCAGCTACCAAGGCCGGACCTCACTCCCCCCCCCTATCATTCTTCCGCCCAGCGGGCGGAAGAATGATAGAGGGGAAGCACTTGCATGTAGCTCAAGAGTCTTGGCCCCGCCGGCATGAAGCCGAATGGAGGCTAATGAGGATGGGGACGCACGGCCTCGGAGGGCCATGCTACGGAGGTGATTAGCCGCTAAGCCTTTCGGCATGAAGCCGAATGGAGGCCAAGAAGTCGCTTCCTTTCAATCGTAGAAAGCGAAGGTTTCGCAAGACATTGAAGTTCGCTAGGTCGAAGCTTTGCTCGAACGTCCTCGTTTGCGCAAACGCCATGCAAATAAGCCTCCGGCACTGCAAGCCATCAGGATACTACCCGGCTCAGGTACCGCAGTATGCGATCTTGTAATCGATAGGAAGTTGTTATCGATTTCATCTGCTAAACGACCTGATGAAACTGCGCCATTTGAGTTTGCATAAAATGTTGACTGTACAACCGAACCGACGTTAATTCCAATTGGTAGTGTGTAGCGAAGGTAAAAAAGCGTTGACGCATTTCCGCCAATTGGTGTGCCAAGATCGATCACATTTGATAGTTTTATACCTCCACCTGACGCAATGTCGTTTACGAAATTGCTCGGCGCGAAATTGGTATAGGTCAGGTTATTGCGAGACCAAGCAATCTCCGTGATGTTGAATGGGATCGCGTTGCTTGTTGAAAACCCGACTTGAATATACCGATCGAGCGGCAGGTTAGCATCTTTGTAGGCGACGATGACGTTGGTGGGAGTCGAGGGATCGAAACGAACGGCGTTGTTCAGGTCGTTGGCAAGATCCCCGCCGCCATCGACAAGGCCTCCGTACGTTCGATGAACCCCTCCGAGAGCAATCAACAGAGCGGCTAGGAACGACAGAAAATTCCGACGGGAAATCAGCCAGCGGGATTGAATCATGATGGAAGGTCTCATTGTAGAAAAACGCATTCAGCGCCGTTTGGTTGAGTGTTCAAATTACACACTCGACACGACCATTCCAACCAATAAAATCCAAAAAAACGTAAAATCCTAACCCCCCAAAGAGGGGGGCTGTGGCGTTCGAGCCAATCCGAAAACGGATCCTCAGTGCCTCGATCACGTGGTACGGCTGCCGGTTCAACGGAGTGGGGCTCTCTTGCCCGCGTCTTCATCGAAACTTCATGGAACATTGCCAAAAATACCACATGGCGAATCTCCCGGGACCCCTACAATCGCCCGTCGAATCGACCTGCTAGATGCGGGATGTGTGATGAAGTATTCCGACCTTAGTTTCAAGAGGTGGACCATGAAGCGAATTGCGAGTCTAAGCCTGCTGCTTGCCGTCATGGGTTGCAGCGAGAGCATCAACCAAACAACTTATCCGGTGCAGGGAGAAGTTCGATTGGATGGAAAGCCGTACAAGGGAGTTACGGTGGTCTTTAGGCCGGTGGATAAGACCAATTTTAAGCGGCAAGAAATTCCTCAAGGGATCACCGATGAGAATGGTAGGTACTCGATCCACACCTACAGCTCCAAAGACGGTGCACCGGCTGGAGAGTACAAGGTTGGACTTGCATTCATGCAACCGCTCGACGACGAGGGTGGAGATCAGGTCAAGCGCGACGCGGCCCAGCCGGCTTTTCCGCCAAAGTACGCAGATCCAGAGACCTCTGGATTGAAGGCGACGGTTGAGAAAAAGTCTTCGACCATCCCGACTTTTGAACTTACCAAATGACATTGTGATTGTTTTTCAAATATAGATTTTGAGGTGATTGAAATGAGAAAAAGTTACGGTTTTACTTTGGTCGAGTTGTTGGTGGTCATCGCCATCATCGGCATTTTGGTCGGGTTGTTGTTGCCTGCGGTGCAAGCGGCCCGAGAGGCAGCGCGTCGGATGCAGTGCTCGAACAACTTGAAGCAGATCGGTTTGGCGCTCCAGAATTTTGAGAGTGCGAACAAGTTCTTTCCACCCGCACGGGTCGATGCATTGGTTGGTTTTCCTGTGACCGAGTTGGGCATCATCCCTGATTCGACGACCGGGCCGATCACCCACGGGCCTGGGATTTTCCTATTGCCTCATATCGAAGCTCAGAGTCTCTACAACCAGTACAATTTGAGGGCCTCGTGGAATTCGCCAGTCAACGCAGCAGCGATTGCGACCTATGTACCAAGTTTGCTCTGCCCATCGAGTCCGCAACGCATGCTCGATACGGGCAATGCACCTTCGAGCTCTGCGGCGCCGCGATGGCAGGCAGCCCCTTCGGATTATTCGATCGCCAACGGAGTCAACGGCAGACTGGGACTGGCCCCCTACAACCTGATGCGTCCGATACCCGGGTACGATCCAACCAATGGAAACACCGATGCGACGCAGTACATCGGTGCGATCCTCCCGATGAGTACGATCTCTTCGTTCACGACGGGAATGAATCCCCCATTTTACAACAGGCGTCCAAAGAGCCGTCTTGCGAATATTCTCGACGGAACGTCGAACACCTTCAGTTGGGTAGAGGACGCGGGGCGTCCGATGCTCTACCGTCGAACGACTGCGTTTCCGAACTCCCGAGCTAGCGGAGCGGGTTGGGCGGATCCGGATTCGGAGTTCTGGGTCGATGGTTTCACCGACGATGGGGTCACTTCGTTGGGGCCATGTGCGATGAACTGCAACAACAGCAACGAACTCTATTCGTTCCACGGAGCCGGTTCCCATGCTGCGATGTGCGATGGGAGTGTTCGGTTCATGTCGGCAAACACCCCGGTTTCGGTTGTCGCGGCCTGGATCAGTTGTCAGTTAGGCGAAATTGTCCCTTCGGGCGATGAGTGAGAGATCTAGGGGAACTTCATCGAACTCACTTGCTTAGCTTCATTCAATACTCATCTGCATGGGGATACTTGACTCTTAATGATGTCAAGTATCTTTCAAGCAGGAGTGGTAAATGCAAAAGCGAAGTTTTCGAAGGAATGGTTTTACGCTCGTTGAGCTTTTGGTCGTTATAGCGATCATCGGGATTTTGGTTGGGCTGCTCCTACCGGCCGTCCAAGCTGCACGCGAAGCAGCCCGCAGGATGTCCTGCAGCAATAATCTCCGACAAATCGGGCTGGCTGCACATAATCACGAGAGCTCCTTCAAAAGATTCCCGCCGAGTCTATTTGTCGACATCGGTTTTCCACCAGGAGGTCCAGGACAACCCGGATCTCCCTATCCTGCGAACGTCCAAGCTTGGACCGTTTTTCTTCTACCGTTCATGGAACAGGGTACGCTCTATCAGCAGTACAACATGAAGTTCCCCTGGTTTTCGTCCCCGCTGATCGCACCGGGTACGCCTGACAACCAAGCGGTCTTGCGAACGCCGATCAACACGTTGATTTGCCCGTCATCGCCCGGTGGATCCTCAAGGACGGTCTCTGGAACATTCAGTTTTGGTGCCGCGTTCCCTTACCAAAATCTAGCTGTCTCCGACTACGCGACGTGCAGTTCCATCAATCCAGGTAGCATCACTTTCTTCGGCTACCCTTCAGGTACAACCCAAAATGATCTTTTCAGTGCATTGGCACCTGAGATCAAGGGCGCCGGCGCACGGCCCTTGCTCGGCCAGACCGAAAGAAAGTCGTTTCGAATCGCAGACATCACGGACGGTACTTCCCGAACGATTTTGCTGTGCGAGGATGCTGGGAGACCAGATTTTTATATTCAAGGCAGGCTCGACCCATCGGTCAAACTCAACGACGGTGGTTGGGGGCATCATGAGGCTGATTATGGACTCGATGGGGCCATCAGTGGCACTCGAACCAGTCCGGGCAATTGCGTGATCAACTGCCACAACGACAACGAAACTTATTCGTTTCACGGCAGCGGAGCGATGCATGCGATCGCCGACGGAAGCGTTCAGTTCACCAATGCCAATATCTCTCCACAGGTCTACGCAGCTTTGTTGACCGCCCGGGGCAATGGCTTGACTCCTGCCGAACTTGCGCCATCGGCAACCGAAGAATAACCGACGGGCGGCTCTAGTGTTTTCTGCCTTCGACTCCATCGAACCCATTTCAGAGTGATTCAATGACAACGGCTGTTACTCGGGTTGCTATTTTGGTCCTTCTCCTCGTTACGGCTGGCTGTTCGGACAGTCATCCGAAGACCGCGTCGGTCAAAGGGGTCATCAAGACCAAGCAGGGCCAAGCCTGCGACAAAGCGTTGATTGTTTTCCATCCTCTGGAGAAGTCTCGGGTCAATGACGCCAAGCCAGTGGCGATTGCCGAGTCGAACGGAGAGTTTATTGTAAGGACCCATACGATCGACGATGGAGCAGCGCCCGGGGAGTATGGCGTGACGGTCGTTTGGCCCGGCAATTCCTCTGGGAAGCAAGAGTTTTCGCTCTCGGGTGAAGGCAACGGATCTGGTGCAGATCGCCTGGGGGGAAGGTATGGAAACCCCAAAGATCCGAAGATCAAGGTGACGGTGCCTGCAAGCGGAACACCGGATCTTCGAATCGAAGTCGACGGCTGAGTTCTACGACTTCATCAATTCATCATGCTTCGATCCTTGATAATTCACCGAGCTGCACAACGATCCATTCGATAAGTGTGATACGTTTTTATAGGAGAAGCCCGATAGCGGGAATCGCATTTCAAATTCGATCGCCATGTTTTTGGTGGATGCTTTGGGAGGCTAGGATGGTGGTAGAAGGATCTACAGATTTCAGAACCGTTTTTCTTAGTGATTTGCATCTTGGATGGGGGAAAGTCTCTGAATCGCATTTGTTAGATTTCCTCGAAGGGCTAAGAACCCGAGCGCTTTATCTTGTCGGCGATGTTCTTGAGTGGTTGTACAAGCCGAGCGGTGTGGTTGGACCTGCCTTTGATCGCTTTGCCAGTGCCCTTGGAGGTCTTCAATCCAGAGGAACGCAGATCACTTGGATATCTGGCAATCATGACCAGCGAGTCTATCTTGGGAATCAAGAGACCATCGAGATACGAAGGTACCTGCCTTCGATCCAGATACGGACCCACGAGCGCTATACCGCAGGCAACGGCAAGGTGTATTTGGTCGTGCATGGCGACATTTACGATTACTTCGCACCGCGTCGTATATCGAGTAAGCAGCTTGTTGCAGAACGACTCTATCCGCTCTATGTCAGGCTGCTCGATCGTTTTCCTTCGACTCGACTGGTCCGCGCAATGCAGTCAAGAAAGAATCGCGATCCGCTGCTCGCACAGCATGCCAGGCGGTTCAAGGAACTGATGCTTGAATTGGCAAGCATGCACGACTGCCAAGGAGTCATATGCGGTCACATCCACGTGCCGGAATGCGATCGTGCGAATAATCTCGAGTATCTTAACTGCGGTGATTGGTTGGAGCACCGTAGCTATGTCGCCGAGACAGCCGATGGCGAATTGACCTTAAAAACTCAGTGAAAGGATGCCGGTGATGAGCACTATCGTGTACAGCGTTAATGGTGAAGGACGAGGGCATGCAACAAGGGTACAGGCGATCATCGAGATGCTAGTCCCTGATCATCGGTTTGTGCTTTTGGCATCGGAAGATGCTTACGAACATTTCCGCAGCGAGTATTCGGATCATCCCTGGGTCAAGGTCTCTCCGCTACCTGGCATGCGATTCAAGTATAGGAACGGAAAGCTCTGTTATTTCAGGTCGGTCTTGGGCGCAGTGCCGTTTTTGTGCAATTTGCGCAAGTCCGTTCGTGCCATCCAACGGGTGCTTATGCGAGAGCAGCCCGACCTTGCGATCACCGACTTCGAACCCTTGCTACCTAGAGCCGCTGAACGTTGCCGAATCCCTTGGTTGAGCCTGGATCATCAGCATTTCCTGAGCATCAGTGATTTCAAGGGACTTCCCTGGAGATTGCGGTGGCAAAGCCGTTTGCTTCGTCTCTCGATCGGTATGTTCTATCAAGGTCAATCCGGTGAGGCGGTCAGTTCCTTCGCGCATTTGCCACCTCGCAAAGGGTGTGAGGGTATCGAGAGGATCGGGGTATTGGTCCGCAAGAAGATCCAAGACTACCGCCCCCATACCAGCAACGAAGGGCATCTGCTGGTCTACATCCGACGGAAAGCCCCCGATTCGTTTTGGGAGGCCCTCTCTAAGATAGACCGACCGATCTACGCCTTCGGCAAGTCCATTCCTCCGGTCACCAAAAATATCGAGTTCTTCGGAATTCAGAACGATCACTTCATCCGTCATCTGTCCAAATGCGATGCCTTGATTACTACCGCAGGCAACCAGCTCGTCGGTGAAGCAATGTATCTAGGTAAACCCGTATTCGCCCTGCCTGAAGAGGGTAATTTTGAGCAGGAAGTCAATGGTTGGCTGGTATCCCAGACCCAAGGCGGTTGGTCGCTGCCGATGGATCAGGTGACCCCACATGTGCTAGGTCAGTTTTTGCTCTCGCTACCGTTGCTCAGGAAACGGCTCGAAGGAATCGATTGCGTTGGCAACGAACAAGCCCGTGCGTTTATCGAATCGAATTTGCCTAAGACTTCCCTGCGAACCCATTCCCAAGAGATTCCCTTTCAAAAAGTAGCCTAAGATCATGATTTTATCTGCTCTACGTCGATTTCCGGGCTTCGTTGCGCACTCGTATCAGGTACGAAACGGACAAGACGTGCTCCCAAGGCTCCTTACTTACACCGTCACGTTTCGTTGCAACGCACGTTGCATCATGTGCGATTCATGGAAAATGCAAGGGCACAACGATCTACAAATCGATCAGATCGAATCGATCTTCAAGCAGCTTCCACCCATGGACGGTGTACGACTCACGGGCGGCGAACCCTTCGTTCGCACCGATCTACTTGAGATCACCAATCTGGCGATTCGATACCTCAAGCCCCTGGGGGTTCACATTACGACCAACGGTTTTCTTACGGACCGGATTGTCGATCTCTGCACGCAAAGACCCCGAAAGGTCCCGTTACAGATCATGGTCAGTCTCGACGGTCTCAAGGACAAGCACAACCATATCCGAGGAAGCAGTATCGCGTTCCCGAATGCCATGAAGACCATCGAATCGCTCGTCAAGTTACGAAAAAAATGGAACCTAGATATTGCCGTCAATCAAACGATTGTCGACCAGGAGGGCATCGAGCAGTACCAGCTTTTGCAATCCCTACTAAAGCCCATGAGGGTGCGACACCAAATGGTGATGGCTTATGACACCAGCGCGACCTACTCGGTCGAACGCAACAAAGATGTTGCACCCAAACAGGTTGGACAATTCGCGATGTTCGGTCAGATCCCACACGGAGAGCTCGAATCGCTTTTCGCCAACGTCCAGAGAGATCTACGTCAAATCCCATGGTGGGCAAGACTCGCAAAGTCCTATTACATTCGGGGGATCGCAGAACGCTTGCTTGGTGATCCTGGCACGAAGAAGTATACCAACCCTAGCTGTGTTGCATTGAATTCGCACCTGCGAATATTTCCAAATGGGGATGTCCCTACCTGCCAATTCAACAGCAATATTGTAGGAAATCTGAAGGAAATGGCATTCTCCGAGCTATGGCGATGCGATCAAATTCAAAGCCAAAGGGATTGGGTCAGGAAGTGCCCAGGATGCTGGGCCGAGTGCGAGGTGTTACCCAGTGCCATCTATTCCCTGGATTTACTGAAACCTATTGCCGCTGGGAGACCTTGACCCAGTCGACGAGCATCTTGGCTGGAAAAGGTGTCTGCTCGCCGACAGCTCCGACGAATTGCCCACCGACTGCAAGATTGAAAACCAAGTGGAAAGGTTGATCGAACGGCTGGGGGAACGTGCCGTTTTCTGTCCCCCATCCCTTCTGGACCTGCCACACTTGACCGTCGAGCAGCCAGCGGAACTCACCGGGCTCCCATTCAATGCCATAGACATGGAAGTCTTGGGTGAAATCGATGCCGTCGAACTTCTTCGTCAATCCTGTATGTTTGTTTCGTGGCCAACTACCTCCATGGTGGAGCGTTCCCCAAAGCGTATCGACCTCCTGACCCTTGAACTCCAAGATGTCGATCTCGCCACTTGCTGCCCAAGTCCCATACTTTTCATCGCTCGGGAGCATCCAAAAAGCGGGCCAAAGCCCTTGCCCCGCAGGCAACTTCATCCTGGCTTCGAACTTGCCATAGGTCCAATCGCCTCGCCGCTTGCTGCGGATGCGTCCCGAGGAATAGTCTCGCTCGGTACCGGCAATCCCGGTCCTCCCTTTGTGGGCTTCGATGACCAAATGCCCCTGCTCGAGGCGAACGTTTTCGGATCGGTCGGTGTAGATCTGAAGTTCTTGGTTCCCTCCGCCAAAGGCGTTGATCTCGATTTCCCATTTGGAAAAATCCAACGAATCGCCCTCGAACTCATCGCTCCAGACGGGCTTCCACGCATCGGTTTGGGCCATCGCCGTCGGTGCCCCAAAATGCAAACAGAGAAGCGAACAAAAAAGGAGTCTGTGCAGGAACGATGGCATCTGGGCTTTTCGGTCGATTCGCATCATCGCGATGTCTTCGGTTAGAGTTACACAAGTCATGATCGATTATGAAGTGGAAGTTCTGGGAACCTCCGTTGGTCAGGGCGGCTTTAGAGGATCTCCGAGTCATGGACCAGGAGCGAGCAGTTCATCAGCGTTCGGTTGTGCTGGGCGAGCATCGCCTTGACTTTGTATCTTTGAGTTGGAGTTCCCTCCATGGCAAAGAACTTGACCCGATCGATTTGGAGTTTCCGCCACTGTTGATTGGCCAGGATGGTTTCGATTTGATGCCGCATGTCGACGCTTTCGTTGGCGAAAACAGCGTTCTCGCCGACGTAAAGCACGTATACTCCGGAAAACCCTAAGTGCCAGAGGTTCTCGCTGATGGATACCTCGGGGAGTTTCTTATGGGCCTGTACCCACTCCTGGAGTTCCTTCGAAGCCGGTGTCCGTGCGGCTTCTGAGCGTTTGCGAATCTCCAGGGCAACTTGACGGTATTCAAGCGACGTGGCTTGGCAATCGTTTCCGCTGTAGAGTTTTGCCAAACGATCGAACTCCTCGGCAAAGTCCGGGTTGCACAGGATCTCTTCGAGGGTCTTGCGGTAATCGATCGAGATCAATTTCCAGGCGATTTCGCTGGCAAAGCCGATCGATTCGAACAGCGTGCGTTGGAGTTCCGGGTTCGACTCGCTGGACTTGGGCCACTTCTGGGCCTTGCTCAGTTCGACTAGGTAGCTGTTCCAAACCTCTGCATTGCCCCCGAGCTTATGGTCCAAGCACTGTTCGACAAACGATCGGTTTTTATCCTTGTCGCATAGGAGTTGATCGACGCTGAGGCCTTGGGCAGCGGCCTTGTAGGCTTCCATAACGATCTTTTCGGTTCGTTCGTCAAAAGGCTTGGGGCGTTTCTTCCCTTTGGCCGTGCTCGGCGCGCTTTCGATCGGGTCTTCGGGGCCATCGATCGGCTCGCCTACCCTGGTTTTATCCAAGCGATCTTGAATCCGTTTAGCATATTCCTCCGAGAGTTCGAACCCCATCCACTGACGCCCTAGTTTCTTGGCGACACACAGCGTCGTGCCACTGCCTCCAAAAGGGTCCAGCACTAGGTCTTGAGGATTGCTAGAAGCCCGAATGATACGAGCCAGCAACTGCTCGGGCATCTGGCAACCGTGGAACCCTTCGCGTTCCTTGAAGGTTCCAGCAACGCGGCCAAAGTACCATGTGTCATGGCTCGGGCTGAAGCTCTGCGGTGCATCCTGTGGACGGGTGATCCAGGTGTTATCAGGGAGTCGTCCGTTGGGGTTCGCCCTCGCATCGGCATACACCAATTGCCTTGCCGATTGCACTCGGATCTGAGGATTGAGGCGATTGAAGGTGAATCGGTTCGGGTTCTTGACGAAATGGAATAGGTGGGTGTGCGATCGGCTAAATCCATTGACGCAATTGACACCAAAGGTGTAGTACCAGATGACCCAACTACGGCAATGGAACCCAAGCCGTTTGGCTTCGATTTTTAACTCAGCGGCGTATTCATCGCCGATTGCAAGCCAGAAGGTGCCATCGGGTTTGAGCACTCGGTAGACTTGCTCGATCCACTGCGAACTCCAACGCAGATAGTCCTCTTCTTGCTGCTTATCGTCGTACACATCGTACTTGTACCCGATGTTAAACGGCGGGTCGGCAAAGACCAGATCGACCGAGCCTGC
>Ga0315908_10004034_pt1 | contig 10602 bp, 13 predicted proteins | sample LakEriMetagenome_12_FD_203520 | JGI IMG/M metagenome (GOLD analysis project Ga0315908, IMG submission 203520) | Freshwater fungal communities from buoy surface, Lake Erie, Ohio, United States - Buoy 4 MA124 | ecosystem: Environmental > Aquatic > Freshwater > Lake > Lake biofilm | place: USA...
ATAATAGTAATAATAAAATCAATAATTATCATAAAATTTATTATTAAATTAGTAATAGCAGTAATAATAGTAGTAATAATTGCAATAATAACAGTAATAAATATAAGGAGAATAAATTTAATAATAATAAGATAATAAAAATGAGAGACTAACTAGGTCAAGTAGGATAAAAGCTAAGTGAATAAATTATAAATATTATATATTATAAATATAAAAATAAATTGAATAGAATATATAATATTAATATAGTAAAAAATATAAAAATTGAACATATATTAAAATAAGATAGTGGAGATTAAGTAATATAAAATTGAATATAATCTTAAAAATATGCAGAATAGTTAAATAGAGAATGAAGGAGAATCAATAAGTTAATTCAGCCAATTCAGCGAGATAAAAATAAACTTCATCCCTGAAACTCAAAGACTTCTTGAGAGTTACAGAGATTGCTAAAAAGTGGAATCAGAGAAATTAGAAATAGACATAAACCAATTAATAGAACAACAATTTTTAAAAAACTCTTCAATATCATCTCACAGAAAAGAACATTAATAACTGAAAGAACTATTAGAAGAATCGATTATGACATGGAAACTAGTTTAAAAAGTAATTGTTGAGAAAAAGTAAGAAATAGATATAAAAACAGAGGAGTTTATGGAACATATAAATGATTTATATTTGGGATAAAAGACCAGAAATGAAGATAGAGATTGGCTTTATTTAGATCAACATTTGTCAGATCTGTAAATATCTTCAGATATTATTGAATGTAGTCCAGTCCTCACTCTCTTACATCATCTTTAAGGATGGTTTCATAATTTGGCTATGCATAATTCTTATCACTTTATATAGGACAAGGAATAGCTATAGAATCAGGGACTGTAATAAACAGGTATAAATATTAATTATATTTTATGATTAATTATTTATAATTTATTATTATAATAGTTCATTTTAATGTTTTCAGTCAGGATGTGGATGATTTGGTATATAATGCTAAATAAAATACTGATGCATATAATAACTTACAGTATCTTTTCCAGAAAGGTTATTATTTATTGAAATGTGGTAGATATTCTGATGCTTAGCGTATGTTCGATGTTAATTAGCTGGGATTTATCTCTGCAATAATTGAAGATTGTCTTCCTTTTCATGATTACTTCCTATAGGATTTGCAATACACTCACTTAAATGTCCAATATCTTAAATACCCATTGATTAGCACTAAAGATTATCTAAATAGTGTCTCAAATAAAAAGAATCATTATTAATAATAGATTTAATAACCTTATATGAATCAGATTGGCAATCCTAATTGGCTTATTACTTTGAAGTAAGTTAATAATAAGTGTAATGATAATTAGGGGTTGGTTAATTAGAAGGGAATTTATAGTTTGCTTAGTTTTAATTTAAATTCGTTGTTATAGCTAGCAACTAATTTTCATGATAAGTTTTAAGCTTATTTTACTTGTTATTACTTTCATTAGGTTGTTAGAAGACTTATTTTTTTAAAACATTCTTATTAAAATTAGATTAATCAATTGACTTAATAGTAAATTGATTTTTCTAATGATTTCAACAATATTTACAATCATATTTTTAATAATTCTTTGTTTGAAGATGATATTATCTAGTTTATGAAATCATTGAATAATAAATTAGATATCATGTCTTAAAATTTTTTTTATTAAATTTAATTTGAAATTATTTAATAGTCTATTTGCCATATTTAAGGATAAGATAATTCACTTTCTTTTATTGATAGAATACTCTCAATTGCTAAAAATTTACTTAATCTTTCTTCTTTTAATTTTGATTACAAAAATACTTTCTTTTAATTCATCACTTAACTAATTATTAGTAATTTTTACTTTATTATTAAAATATATACTTAATTAAATTAATTATGTATTTAGTTTATTGCAACAGATTTGGATATTCTGAGGAACTCTAATAAAAGTGTGAATAAATAATAGAACTATACATTGAGTTTCTGTTAAAGTATAAAAAGCATGAAGAATGTTTAATTTACATAAAACACTTAAGAAATAAAGATAAAATAGTAGAAAGAATAAGCAGTATAATAATAAATTTGGAGCCAAAAAATAAAAGTAGTGGAGAAGAAGAATACTGTGGAATAATAATGCGTAAAATAAGGGAAGACTTTAATTATCTGATGATAGAAATATAAGAGAAAGTATTTAGTATGAGTGAAGCAATAAGAGATATAGAGAAACAACTAGAAAGCATTCATTATTTATATCAGGACATGAAATATGATGCTAGCCTTAACCTATTATTAAAATTAGTAAGATAATTGTTATTGTAAGAGAAGGTGAAAGAGAGTTGAGAGATAATGGAGAAGGAACCAGTTGGGGATTATATTAAATAATGTAGAGATTAATCATTGCTCATAGAATTAGAAAATATTATTTAATTGTTATAAATATCCGTTATTTATCTTACTTTCCTTAATTAATTGCCGCATCAAGAGATTTATCAGTAATAACTTACAAATAAATTATCAACTATTTTTTCGTTCCTTTTTAATCATAATCTAGCTGCTCCTTTCATTCTTATTGATATTCAAAATATCAATACTCCTAATATTGATTAAATAAGGTTGAGTTAATTAAAAACAATTCAGCAGAATTACTTCTACCTTTTCCTTAATTATTATTTCCATATTCTCTCATATTCTAATATCAATAATACAATCACTCTTATTAATGATCTTTTCTTTTAAATCAACTCTAAAACTGTGCAAGTATTTTAATTTCATTTTTATATTAGAATTTGCTAAATCAAGAATAAAAAGAAAACATTCTTCTCAAATTCAACGATATAATGATAAATAACTATCAAATAGTTTGCTCATCCCTTAATAACAATTAATGATTATATAATTTTGTAAAATATAATAATGATGATAAATATGATATTAATCATTCTTCCTTTGGATGCAAATACTTAGCATGATATTGAATATGCTTGTTAGCAAGAGATGCAACTAAATAATAACTGTGATCATAGCCTTCATTCCAGTCACATTTTATTCCAATGAACCCTTTATCCTGAATTAATTTCTAAAAAGGCAGTGGCTGAATTTCCTTATCATTAAATTTATCAAACTCAGCAAAATCGACTAACATTTTTACATTCTTGATTTCCTATGAATCATTAAGACTATTAAGAATTTAATAAGTATCGTATTACTTACCCTCTAAAGGATCATTGAAATAGAACTTGAAACTCTTCTATCCAATTTCTCCATTTGAAGGATGAGTAATAGGAGCGATTGCAGAAACTGATTTAAAACTAGATTTATTTTTAAGATAAGAGATCATAGCTCCATGTCCTCCCATTGAGAATCCCATGATGGACTAATTATTAGTATTGAGATTAAAGAGACTTTAACATAATAGAGGAAGTTCTGAATTGATATAAGAGTACATGTTGAAATGAGTATTAAGGGGAGATTTAGTGGAATCTAGATAGAATCCAGCAGAGTATCCAATATGCCAATCAGCTCCTAAGTCAGACTAACAATGATCAATATTCCTTGGAGAGGTATCAGGGAAAACCACTGCAATCTAGTGTTGTTCAGCAAAATAAGGCAACATGCTCTTGGTTCTTCCATTCTCATCACTGCTGCAGAGTCCTGCTAGGAAATATAATACACTTAATCCTGTTTTGCTATTATCAATAGAGGATGGAAGATATACACTGAAGGTCATTTCACATTGATTAACATAAGACCAATGTTTAAGTTATTTCATATAACCTCCATGCATTTTTTGACTGCTTATTTCTTTTACTTTGTAGTCTAATAGTTCAGGGTATTGGTTTATTTAAACTACTCCTCGTAGACATTCTCCTGAGTGAAGAGCATCAATTAGATTGTTGACATTCGAGAGTGAGGTTTCTTTATGAGTTAGATATTAATCGATGTTTAGCTCGTTTATCAATACTTTTTTTACTAGTTTAGGTACATCGGTTCTGGCTTTCCATCCTCCGAATGCAGTTCCTTTCCATTATCGACCAGTTACTAGTTGGAAGGGACGTGTACTTATTTCATGACCTGATGCAGCTACTCCTATTACGCAGGATTATCCCCATCCTCTATGAGCTATTTCCAATGCCATCCTCATTACATTTACATTACCAGTGCAATCTATTATAATTTATATTTATATTATTTATTATTTTATCAATATTATTAATTAATCCAAAATCAATATAATAAATGTATTATATTGATTATATAATTACCGAAAGTATAATCATATCCCCACTTCTCTAATGCCATCAACTAATCTTTAAGATTTGTTGAATTGGCATCAATGCCTTAATGCATGCCTAACTAAGTAGCAACCTTAAACTTATTAACGTTAAGATCAACGCCAACAATGAATTTGGCCTATAATTTACTAGCCATCTAAATAACACTTAATCCTACAGCTCCCAAACCAAATACAACAACAGTGCTTCCCTTTTGCAACTTAACAGTATTAGCAACGGCACCCCATCCAGTACTAAGGCCACATCCTAACATACAAATTCTATCGAAATCAAGATGAATATTAGGTAATTTAGCAGCAGAGATTTCATGAATGACAGTATACTCAGAGAAAGTACTACAACCCATAAAATGATAAATCATTTGATTATTATCAGCTCTTCTAAATCTACTTGTAGAATCACTCATTAGTCCTTAGCCTTAAGTGGATCTGACTTTGGCACATAAATTGGTTTTGGTGGAATTACAAAAGATGCATGAAGATTCTTGACATTCTGGAGTGTAACATGGGATTACTAGATCTCCTACTTTAATGCTTGACACTCCTTCTCCTATTGATTCCACTTGTCCTACTGCCTCATGGCCTAAAATGCAAGGAAATAATCCTTCTGGATCGCAGCCATCTAAAGTGTACACATCAGTATGGCATAGAGCATTTGACAAAACCTTTATACGGATTTCTCCAATTTTTGGAGCTTATACAAATATATCTATTACTTCTAATGCTTGTTTTGGGCCTACTGCTACTGCTGCTTTACATTTAATCTCCATTTTATTTATGATTAATAATATTTATTTATTATTTCTATTTAGATCTATATAAAAGAATAAAGCGAGTTTTAATACTAATATCCAAAATACAATAAAGTGTATAATAAATATTAAGTAATAATAAGAATGGTGTCTAGATGTCAATTTGAAAATAGCAACGATATAGGAGTATTTGCAAAACTGACAAATACTTATTGTTTAGTGTCAATAGGAGGAAGCGAGAATTTCTATTCTGTTTTTTAATCAGAATTAGAACCTTACATGCCTGTAGTACACACGACAATTGGAGGGACAAGGATAATAGGAAGACTAACATGTGGAAATAAGAATGGATTATTAGTGCCTAATTAGACAACAGATAATGAATTACAATAGATTAGGAACTCATTGCCAGAGAATGTAAGGGTTAAGAGGATAGAGGAAAGACTTTCAGCATTGGGAAATTGTATTGCTTGTAATGATTATGTGGCTATTGTCCATCCTGATCTGGATAAGGAGACTGAGGATATAATTAGTGATACTTTGGGGGTTGAAGTCTTTAGGACTACTGTCGCTAATAATATATTGGTTGGTACTTATACTGTCCTTAATAATAAGGGAGGAATTGTACATCCTCTTACTACTGTTTCAGAATTAGATGAACTTGCCAATTTGTTGTAGATACCTTTATGTGCTGGAACTGTTAATAGAGGAAGTGATGTTATTGCAGCCGGATTGTTGGCTTGTGATTTTGCAGCTTTTTGTGGTATTTTTTTATTAATTTTCATATAATTTCTTATATATTTCTTAAAATATTTATTATACATTTTTTAATATTTCTTATAAATTTAATACGCATATCTTATAAATTTTTTACATATTTCTTAAATATAGTTTCATTTATATTTATTATCTATCTATAAAATATTTTCATATTATTTTTATCTTAATAGGTCTTGATACAACTAGTACAGAAATTAATGTAATAGAAAATATTTTCAAGCTCAAAGATATATAATCAAATAATAACCAAACTAGAAATAATCTAATAGATTAATTATTTTGATTTTTCTCTTCTTAATATTTTATAAACTTTTATTGCTCACAATTTTACTCTAATTATAATAAATTAAAATATTATTAGAAAATAAATATTTTTTAAATCTAGGTTTATTCCTTTAAAATTTATTAATTATATTATAATAATAAAATGGGAGATGAAGAAAAAAAAGATGAAAAAAAAGATGATAAAAAAGAAGAAGAAGAGGATGAAGATCCTGAAAAAGAAGAGAAAAAAAAGGCAGCAGCAATAGAATTAAAAAATAAAGATATTATAAAATACTGGTATGAATTAAGGCCAGAAGATGAAAAACTTAAAGAAAAGTTAAAAATAACTTAATTAGAAAAAAACTAAAATGAATTATTAAGAAGATTTTAAATAAAAATTTGGAATATTAAATTACAAAATTTGATGAATGAAAATGTGGATGCTTTTGTTTAATTTATTTTTGGAGGAAATTGGCGAGAATCTTTGGTTTTGAACAAAGAAAAAATAAAAATAAAAAAAGAATATGGAGAAATGGGATAATATTTTAAGACTGACTGTGTGGATAATATAGATTCTAAAGAAACAAAAGCTTTTACATTAACTTACATGGAAGAAGTAGATATAAGTTATTAGCAAATTTTAGACTAATATTTAGACATGGAGATTTGGAAATATGAGGTAAATAATTAAATTTAAACTAAAATTTAATTGATTTTAGGGATGGAGATTTAATGATTTTTATGCTCACACTAGAGTGAAATTAGTTGATATAGCCAAAGGTGAAATCACAAGATCTTTCAGTTTTAATCATCCAACTACTGAAAAAACTATATTCAGACTTAGTTTTAATATTATCTTTTAAGAAGTTTGGGATTTCCATATCAAGTTTAGTGATTTCAAAGGAATCGATGTTCAAAACTCCAAAAGAAAAGAATGTAATCCTGTTCTAGAACTAGGATTTATTGTGTACTAATAATTTATTAAATATTTAAAATAAGGAAAATATAATATTAAAAATTTATTAGTGAAAATACAATATAAAAATAATAATCAAAACTTAATATTAATAATAATCAAAATATAAAATGAAAAATTTAGAAATTAATAGTATTATTTAAAAATAATTAATATAATTTAATTAATAATCAAAATTTAAAATAATTATAATGAAAATATATTAATATTTTTTATAATTTTAATTAAAAATAAAATATTTATTATAATTAAATTATTATATTAATTACAATGAAAATTTATTGAATAATAATGATAAAAATGGATTGATATAATATAAATATTAATAATTAGAGATAGCAGAATGGATTAGAAAATATTGACAACAGAAAAAGATTAAGACAGAAACCCTTTTTGGAGTTAAATAAACGATACAATGAGTTATAGAGGTTCAATAGCAGATTTAGAATCTTAATATTTGCAAATAACATTTTATGATAAGAATTTAGGATTTGGAGCAGATGAAATTATTTGCCAAAATATGGTTTCGCTTAAAGGATGTTGTGATACAGGAACAATAAAAGCAGAGTTAAATATTTTGACTTGTAATGAAGAGAAGAAAGAAAAGGAGGAAGAATACAAAAGGAGATGTTTAGAATTAAGGTAATTGGAAAAAACTACTTAAGATGAAAATTTTGATCTTTAGGATGAATTGGATGCTCTTAAGAAAGAAATTGATAGTAGAAATCTAAGTATGAAGTGTAAAGTGGAGGGTAAAATTAATGTCGGAGAAAAACCTAAATATTAATAATCAGGAGATTTTACAGCTATTAGATCCACTAATATTTATATGATTCTTCATATAAAAAGAGTAGGAAAAATGAATCCTCCTATCGATAGAGAAAACTATAATGTATTTATGGGTATCTTTTATCGTATTCAATATAAACATTATTATTACAATCATTATTATTATCATAAATATTCTTCTTATTTTTATAATAGTTATCTTTAATATTAAATTTATTGTTATTATTATTATAATAATTATAAAAATAATAAACAAAATAGAAATAGAATGGAATGCAATAAAAAGAACAAAAGTGCTACTAGAAACCTTGACTCCAACATTTAATGAATATTTATACTTCTAATTGCCTTTCGACTCAGAATTGGCTAAGAATCAGAAGAAATTTAAAGATTGGATGAAGAATGACTTCATGAACAAATTTAATGTTCGAATAGATTTATGGGCAGAATACCAAGGTTGTAATGAAAATTTAGGAAGTTGCAACTTCATGTTAGAAGAACTAACTTCTTAATAAAGATAGGAACTAGAATATTTTTATGATGAAGAGGATAAGATATTTAACTATAAATCTAGATAATTTATAGGAAAGAAGAAATTGGTGAGTGCATTTAGAGCATAGGAAAGTATTTTGGAGTTAAGTGTGTGGTTTATGCCTGATATTCCACTTACTAATGAGTTAAAGGAAATTCCTAATACTATTATTGATTATTATCCAGAGGAGTTTAAAAATTTATAGGATAAGTAAAATGATATTGAAAATATTGGCATTTATTAGGAATGGATTGATATTATTGAGTAAAAGTTTAAGGTACTTAAAACAGATTTTAATGCAAGAAGGATGAAAAGACTTGAAAATATTATTTTTATTCAGGATTAGTATAAAATGAAGCATCTTATTGTCAAGTTTCTATCAAAAGTTTCACCGCCTTAGTGTAATTTTTTATTTTCATTTTTTATTCTTATATTATGATATTTATTATGAAAATATTATATAGTAATATAATATAATATATTTTTAAATTATTTATTATTATAATATTATATAAATTATAATATTAGATAATATGATAATACTATATTTTATTATCTGATAATATAATATTATATGATAATATTATATTTTGTGATAATATATATAATATGATTATATTTTATATAATTTTGTGAAATATTATAGTAATGAATAATGTGAATTAGCCTAAACAACCAGAGGATGATGAGTAAACCAAAAAGAAGAAAGCTCGATAGAAGAAATTAAAAGCTGCAAAACTAGCAAAGGAAGGTAAAGAAATGGAAGAAGAGGAAGAAGATTTAATATTTTAATTAAATAATAGTGTTTAAACCCCAGATGAAATATTCCATTTTGTTAGGTCCATTCCATTTGTTGAAAGTAACCTTTAAGGAATTTGGGGTTCTCCAGACTTTCTACTTTCAGCCAAAAAAGGAGGAATACCTGAGCAGTATTATTATAATATTCGCTATAATACTTATAAAAATAACAATATTTATAATATTAATAATTATAATGATAAAAATAATAATTTAAAATAATAAAAGTAATGATCATATTAATAAGAATAATAAAAATATTGATGAAAATAATAAAAATGTAATTAAATAAAACAATAATACTAATAAATTATTTAATAAATAATAAGTTAATAATAATACTAGTTGTTTATTACTAGCATCAATGATGATGGGATGTCTGAATGAAGACTTCAGCATCTATAAGGAGAAAGTTTTAAAATCAATGTCAAAAAAGCGAATTAATGTGGTGGATATGACTGAACGTTAAAAACTAGAAGCCAAATTTGAAGCATGGGATCCAATCGGATTAGAAAATAGAACATTTGTATGTGTGGGAACAAATAAACACACAGAATAATTGCATTATTGGGTGATGACAATTGACAAATAATTTAAAGAAGTGACATTCTGGGAATTAAGAAACGGCTTAAAATATGTATTAAAAAATAGAATATAACCATCAGAATAGTTGAATCTCAAAAAATTCTTATGTCCTTAATTCGACACTTATGAGGAAAGGAAATAGAAAGCATTTTATGATTTAGAAAATAAAGGAATGGAAAAATTCAAAAAGGAAGTGGAGATATTTAAAAAGAAAGCTAAATAAAAATTTATTGAAGTAATAAATACGATAAAGAGTTTTATTGTAGCTGAGGATAATTTTAATGATGATGAATTGCAATAAGAAAAACTGAAATAATAATAAGAAGAGATAAAGAAACAGATAGAAAAATAGAATGAGAATGGGGGTGAAGAAGATCATTTAATGGAGGAAGATGGAGGTCAAGCCAAAGTTAAGGAGAATATAATGGGATTTTCTAATTTTGATTAATTGATGGAAAATGCAAAAAATAGAGCATTAATCGTAAGGAATAGGGAAGAAACAGGAGGGAAATAAGCAGGATTAACTAAGGAGGAAATTCTCTTATAGAGATAGAAAATGTAGGAGGAAGAAGAGGCTAAGAGGGAGGATAGGTTTCTTAGGCCATAGATTATTTTTGATGAAAATAATCAGATTTATTAGGATAATCTTTAATTGCCTTATGAGAGTATTGATCTTGTCTTTAATAATAAAAATATATTTATGAACATTAGAAATCATGATCCTACTAATATTTACTATCATTTACATTCGACAGAACATTGGATACCCTTTCTTTAGTATACCAAGCATTATAAGATTAAGAGGGATCTTAATGAGGAAGAAAT